>Ga0111176_1156_pt1 | contig 10782 bp, 3 predicted proteins | sample DeeMarSWOR324_28_FD_80229 | JGI IMG/M metagenome (GOLD analysis project Ga0111176, IMG submission 80229) | Bacteroides sp. SM23_62_1 | reverse complement strand
GTACAGACAGGGAACCAACAGTTACAGATATAGAAACGGGCCTTTCCTTGGCACGTCATTTATCATGCAACCTGGTTATTGGTTATGGTGGAGGCAGCGCCATTGACAGTGCCAAGGCCATTGCTGCCGTGGCAAATAATCCCGGGGATTTGTCCGATTATCTTGAAGTCATTGGCAAAGGGAATCAACTGGCAGTAGCGCCCCTCCCTTGCATAGCCATACCTACCACTTCAGGCACCGGTGCTGAAGTAACAAAAAATGCTGTCATCAAATCCCCGGAACACAAAATGAAAGTCAGCCTTCGCAGCCCGCTTATGTTCCCTTCCGTTGCCGTTGTCGATCCCGAACTTACCCGGTCAATGCCGCCTGAGTTAACAGCCAGCACAGGAATCGATGCACTGACTCATCTTCTCGAGACATTTGTTTCTAACCAATCCAATATATTCACCGATATGTTATGCCGCGAAGGGATTGGGCGAATTTCCTCTTCGCTGCAGCTGGCCTGGTCAGATGGAACTAACGCCGGTGCCCGGGAAAATATGTCCATGGCCAGTCTTTTAGGCGGTATGGCCCTTGCCAATGGCAAACTGGGTGCAGTGCACGGCCTTGCTGGTCCCCTGGGGGGGATGTATACCATTTCACATGGAACGGTTTGCGCAACACTGTTGCCGGCCGTGATGGAAACCAATATCAGGTTACTGGGTGAGCAGGGGCTACATGATCGCCTGGAGCGTTACAATGAGGTGGCCCGTATCCTTACAGGTAACCATAGCAGCAGTGCACCCGGTGGCGCCGAATGGATCAGGGAACTGGTAACCCTCATGAAAATACCGCCATTATCTGTATCTGGCATTCGTGAAACCGATTTTCCGGAGATCGTTTCCAGGTCCCAAAGTGCCAGCAGCATGAAGGGTAACCCGGTTGCGTTAACAGACAACGATATAATGGGAATTATTAAAATGGCCCTGTAAAAACTTGACTGTGAGGGGAATTCCCGTGCATATCAATTCCGGGAGTTTTTACATTTCATAGTAAAGTTCATTTCAGAACTTCCAGATCATACCTTTCCCCCCGGACAGTTTCGAACCGGACTGATCCGTCTGCAAGAACTGTTGCTGGCGTTTTCCTGCCATCTGAAGTAACTTTTACCTTTATTTCAGGATTGATTGTACATATCTCACCTGCCTTTGAAAGAACAGAGAGTTTTGTAATCTGCCCGTTCTTCCACTCCATTGAAACTTCGAATGCGCCCCTTGCACACACGCCATTGAAGCTGCCTTCATTCCATTCCGCGGGAAGGGCAGGGAGCAGATCGATCACTCCCTCGTGCGACTGGATGAGCATTTCAGTGATTGCTGCCGTCACACCGAATGAGCCGTCAACCTGCAGAGGTGTGTAGCATTTTGCAAAAAGCTGCGGATATGCCTGGTCCCGGATATATCCCCTGAAAACGGTATATGCCCTGTTGCCGTCACACAGCCTTGCCCAGAGTGCCATCTTCCATGCTCTTGAAAAACCTGTGCCTCCGTCGCCCCTCTGTTCAAGCACCTTTCTGCATGCATCAATCAGCTCCGGTGTTCTTTTATACGAAATAACATTGCCCGGGTATAAACCATACATGTGTGAGAAATGCCGGTGTTCCTCCTCAAGCTGCTCCAGGTCAAGCGTCCATTCCTGAAGGGAACCATCCTTTCCTATCTGCGGCGGGACAAGTTTTTTCGCGGCATCTGAGACCTTTTGTGAAAATTCGTTGTCAGTCTTCAGTATTTCGGATGCCTGGCAGTAATAATTGAAGAGATCCATAAGGATCTGCATATCTATGGAGGAACCGTAACAGATCGTGGTGAAGTAGTACATTCCTGTTACCTCATCGAAAAAATAATGATATCCGGGCCCCTTCGGAGGATTTTCAGGCGATGTTGAAGGATTTGTCACAAGCCATTGACCTGCAGTATCCGGTATCAGGAAATCCATGAAGAATTCCACGGATCCTTTTATTACCGGGTAAATTTCCTTAAGATAATTCAGATCCCTGGTAAAAAGAAAGTGTTCCCACAGGTGTGTGCAGAGCCATGCTCCTCCTACGGTAAAGGTACCCCATGCCGGTCCGTCCATCGGTGCGGCAACTCTCCAGATATCAGTGTTCTGGTGAAACACCCATCCCCTGCAGCCATAATGCCCGGAGGCCACCTCCGAACCCTGGTCTGTAAGTTCCCTTACCATTCTTATCAGGGGTTCCGCACATTCCGAAAGATTGCCTGTTTCGACAGGCCAGTAGTTCATCTCTGTGTTGATGTTTGTGGTATATTTTGAATCCCACACCGGGTTCATATCCTGGTTCCAGATTCCCTGAAGATTGGCCGGCTGTGTGCCGGGACGCGATGAGGATATCATCAGGTACCTGCCGAATTGATAACATAATGCTGCCAGGGAGGGATCGGACGATTCCTGCACCTTTTTCATCCTTATATCAGTTGGCAGGTACGAATTCTCTGTCACCGGAAGCCTCAGGGACACCCTGTCAAACAGCTTTTTATATTCGCTAATCGCCGATACAAGTATATCCCGGTAACTTCCGGATGAAATTCCGGTAATGTAATCTTCTGTCCTCCTCTGCTCATCTGCGCTGATATCCTTATAATTAATGAAGTTGGTGGCAGCCACAATATACAATGTCACCGCATCTGCATTCTCAATTATCAGGTCGGTATCATCCACGCACATTTTCCCTCCTTCAGGAACTGCCTTCAGCCTGGCTTCATACCTTAACCGTCCCTCAATGCCGAGGTAATCTGCAGATTTCCCTGTAAGGATCAGCTGGTCCTGTCCGTTGCCATCCATCCTGAAATAATCTGTGGCATAGTTCGACATCTGGCTGTTGCGGATCCCGCGAAGGCTTGCCGTAAAGGATATGGATCCTGGCCTGTCGGCTGTAAGCCTCACTGCAATGACCTGGTCCGGGGAAGATGAAAAAACCTCCCGCCTGAAGGTGATTCCGTCAGCCCTGTATTCCACTCCTGTGATACCTGTTCCAAGATCAAGCCATCTCTTGTATCCTGTTACTTCTCCGCTGTGCTTCAGCTGAATCATAAGATTAGCAAGCGACTGGTACTTCTGCTGTTCAACCGGATAACCCATCAGGTAGCGGCCGAACATTTTGTGGGCCCGGATAACATCACCGGCAAATATCAGCCTCTGAATTTCCGGGAGCATCCTGTTCCCTCCCCCGACAACGGTTGAATATGGTCCTCCGGTCCAGTATGTATCTTCATTAAGCTGGATTCTCTCTTCATCGGTATTTCCGAAGACCATAGCCCCAAGCCTTCCGTTGCCCACGGGCAGGGCCTCCTCCCATTTACCTGCAGGTGCAGTATACCAGAGCAGTTCCGATGGATTAAAAGACCTGTTGTAAAGAGTTGAGGCAATATCCATAACCTGCCCGGATACAAAGCAACTACAGACGGAGGCAAACAAAAGGAAGAGAAATATATTGAACACGCTCCTGCCATTAAACCTGATAATAAGTATATGATAATGAGTCCTTCTCATTTTTGACTTATATTTCCTCTGTAAAAAGTTTAAATTTGTTTAAATTAAATAACAAATTTAAGCTTTACAGCAGGGAACTCCCATGAACTTTTTTCATGAGTCTTTGAGTAGTTTTTCATGAAAAAAGTTCACGTACGTTTATGAAATGAAATTAAGAATAATTCTTCTGTAACAAAAATTACTTCACCACCTGATGAAAGCAGGAATCTTTAATGATGTGATCGGTCCGGTAATGAGAGGGCCATCCAGCTCACATACAGCTGCATCACACAGGATAGGCACCATGGTGCGCCAGTTATGTCCTGTTGAAGGGAGCAGTATAGTTGTTGAGTTCGACCCTAATGGTTCCCTGGCAACAACCTATGAAGGTCATGGAAGCGCAATGGGGCTTATCAGCGGCATTGCAGGCAGAAGCATCCTCGATCCTGCGATAATGTTATTCAGGGATCTGCCTGCCATACACAACTTCATAATTGAATTCAAAATATCGGATTATCATGCTCCTCATCCCAACACATACAAAATAATTGTCGAATCATCAGGCAATGAGAAATATGAAATTATTGTGATTTCAACAGGCGGGGGAATGATTGAAATAATCAGTTTCAATGGATTCCAGGTCTCGATGAGGGGAGATTGCTACGAAACTGTTGCATGTTTCAGATCAGCCTCCATTGAAAGAATGAATAAAATTTCTGAAAAAATCTCCTTTTCACATCAAACAGATACAGAGGTTGTCAGAGGAAGTGAGAACCATTACCTTCTCATAATTAAATCAAGACATTCAGGAAAAAACATAGCAGAGAGCCTTCTTAAACATGAGCCTGATCTTTTATGGATTAAGCACACCGATCCGGTGTTGCCGGTAATGCCTGTCAAAGGCACACGTATGCCTTTCGGGACCATTGAGGAAATGCTCAGGATGGCAAAATCCGAAAATCTTGACCTGGCCCGGATGGCTATAAAATATGAAAGTGCATATTCAGGAATTGATCCGTCTGATGTGACCTCAATGATGCATGAGATTGTAATGCATGTCAGCCATTCAATAACCGGGGGGTTGAAAGACAAGTTTTATCAGAACAGGCTACTCGGTCATCAGTCTCACCTGATCCCTGAAGCTGAGAAGTCAGGAAAACTGGTAAGTTCACCTCTTAATACGATCATTTCTTACGTCACTGCAATAATGGAGTCAAAAAGTTCAATGGAGGTGATTGTAGCTGCTCCTACTGCGGGTTCATGCGGAGCGGTCGGAGGCTCGCTGTTCGGAGTGGCAAAATACCTGCATCCGGGAACTGATGAGATAGTTAATGCCTTTCTTGCGGCCGGGCTGACAGGTGTCTTCATTGCTGATAAATGCACTTTTGCCGCCGAAGAGGGAGGATGTCAGGTTGAGTGCGGAGCTGCATCAGCAATGGCTGCATCCGGCCTTGTCCAGCTCATGGGCGGCAATACCGAACAGGCTGTGAATGCAGCATCAATGGCTCTCCAGAACTGCCTGGGAATGATTTGCGATCCAGTTGCAGACCGGGTTGAGGTACCATGCCTCGGCAAGAATATTCTGGCTGCATCCAATGCCCTGAATTGTGCCAGCATGAGCATCGCAGGTTACGATCATGTAATACCGCTGAGCGAAGTTATAGAAGCCATGAAATCAGTGGGTGCAGAATTACCACGGACACTTTGCTGCACAGGACTTGGAGGATTGTCACTGACCAGGACATCAAAAAAACTGCACGAACGCTTTAAGAAGTATTGATCAAAGGATGTTATATTATGAAATTTATCGATTCTGCTGCCGTTGAGAATACAGCCTCTGTCACCGATTGGATAGATGCAATGGAACAGGCAATGGTTAAAAGTCTTACAGGCGAGTTAATTTTGCCAGGCAGGCTGCATCTTGACCGTGGTGATGACACCTTCCTCCTGATGCCATGTATTGATGACAGCTATTGGGTCACAAAACTGGTCTCTTTTTGTCCGGGTAACAGTAGTTTGGGACATCCCTCAATTTACGGGACTGTTGTACTTAACAGCTCGGCGACAGGCGAACCACTGGCTCTCATCGAGGGGGCTTCATTAACAGCCAACAGGACTGCCGCAGTAACTGCCCTGGGAATAAAATATCTTACAGATATGAATGCTGAAAGGCTGGGAATTATAGGGACAGGCACCCAGGGTATCCACCAGGCCATCTTTGCCTGCACAATCAGGCCGGTTAAGAAGGTCACAATATCCGACAGGTCTGTAACAGCAATTGAAAAGTTCGAACAGGAGTTTAAAAGGCACTTCCAGGATATCACTCTTACTGTTGCTGACGATACTTGGAAAGTATGCAATGAATCTGATATAGTCATTACCGCTACCAATTCAAAAGATCCTGTTTTCCCTGAGAATCCCGGTATTTTCAGAGATCAAACCTTCATAGGTACAGGTTCTTATAAACCTGATTGCCGGGAATACCCTGATGCTTTCTATAAATGCATCAGGCAGATTTTTACTGATACCCTTCACGGATTAAAGGAGAGCGGCGACCTGATTCATCCTGTGAAAAAGGGCCTGATCAGCAGGGAGCATGTCCATTCCCTTGGCTCCCTGATAAAGAAAGATGTCATACTTTCACATGCCCCCGTTAGATTTTTCAAAACAGTAGGCAGTGCAATATTTGATCTTTTCGCAGCCCGCCTGATATATGAGAAATCACTGCAGCGTACTGATTGATTGTCTTAATATATAGCTGATTATTTTCTGCTGGTTCCCTGCGGTTTGATTATATGTTGCTAAACTTCGACAGGAATGGCATCCCCCGGGTGCTGGATCAAAAATGGCCAAAAAAGGGGATTTTGAGGGTCATTTCCTTCTTCGTTATACATTTGTACATTAGTAAGCATAAACAAATAATAAAAGAGTTCGGTTAGCAACCGGACTTTTCTGTATCATCCCCTGATGTATTAAAGGCCGATTGTCAATTGGCCGAACTTCACACTCCTAACCCAAACCCATCAAAAATCCCGAAAATTAGTAATCCGCCTAAGGCGGATGCGTTAATTTTCGAGGATCCTCGAAATGGTAATGGAATCAAAGATTCCTACCATTTCGGGATCTTGAACTTTGAACCTGGAACTAATAAATCAAATGCTTCTCCATCCTTCTCCAAAATAAAATCCCGGATTTTCCGATTGAAATCGTCAATATGACGCCATATCCCCCTGGAATCTTATGTTTCTTTGCGGATTATTCTATCAAGATTTTCCCCCGATAGATCCCTGGCCCCCTCAACTCCATAAAATAGAATCCTTCCTTCAGGTCTCCTTTTTCCAGGACATATTCAGAAGTGGTAATGTTATCTATTATTTGGCATACCTTGCCTGTAAGATCGAAGATATAAAGGGAGTATGAAGAACTCCCGGGATTGTTAAATAAAATTGTTGTTGATTCATCAAATGGATTGGGATAGATAGTAAAAGGAATAACTCCCAAATCAGTAACCACTGATGAAGTATCCTGTAATCTGTTATCCTCAACATTTGAGAAGGCATGGCCATAAGGCTCTGAATCTGCTTTCTTACCTGCAGTGGGCATACACGCATCTTTTAGTACACCCGCTACACGATAGTAGTATCTTCTTTTCAAAGCATCCGGATCAGTATCTGTGAAATTATTTATACTGCCCACTGTCTTGTATTCGCTCAATCCTGTTGAATCTGTTCCACGGTAAATAACATATGAGGTAAGGTATTCACCGATATCAGTTGTCCCCTGGATATTGTAATCCGTCCATTCCAGGTTTATACCACCTATAGCACTTACATACTGCAGGAAACTGGGACGGTGATACTTGCTGTTAGCTATTTCTGATTCCTTACCACAGGTATCAACCACAGTGATTTTGTAAAGGTAAGACTGACTTTCAGGATCTCCCGTTGTATCGAGAAAGACGCTAAGGTCTGTAACTGCAGTTGTGCCAATAATATTGTACTCACCGATAATGGTCTCCCTGTAAATATTATATGCAACCACACCTGCCCCGGGCGTTTTCTCCCAGACAATTAAATTCTTTCCTGTAGCCAGATCAATCGTCACAATACAAATCTTTTCTTCCTGATAGGGGATATTATATCTGACTGAGATTGTATCTGAGTTCTGGCATCCATGTTCATCTGTGACGGTGAGGATATAATCATTTTCTTCAGTAACTTGAATCGACCTGGTTGTGGCATCATTATAAGACCAGGAATATGATGTATAATCAATGCCCGGATCTAGGGTGACTTCGGTTACATCACATTTGGTGATATCATTGCCAAGATCCAAAGCAGGAATATCACGGATAATAATTGCATCTGTACTCTTTTCTGAAATACTATCAATAATATTTACAATATAAGCATAGTAGTTACCTGCAACCAATCCAGTAGTAGGAACAGCAAGGTTAACATTGGCACCATGGAAGACAAATTTCGATCCCTTATTGCTTGCTATGGCTGTATTAAAGTCGCCCTTACCTGACTGTGGCTCGCCATCCAGGATGAGGTAAACAGTACCTGTATCAATATTACTTTTAATATTGACATAATTTGTCGGCCCATTACACCCCGTTGTACTGATTACCGTGGCAACAGGATCTTCTGCATCCAGGTTGTCAGTTGGCAGTGACTTGAATGATGATGCTGTTGCTTTCTTTCGCACAATGATTGATTTTATTCCAGATGCATCCACAGTAGTAAGATCCAGGATTGTATTCCAGGTCGTACCATGATCCATGGAATATTCAAAACCATCAACAGCTGACACATCTGTGCCTGTGCCATCTGAAGAGTTTTTAAACCTGGCTGTACCGGAATTTTTATCTGAAAGTGAAACTGTTGGGATATCAGGTCTATCCGGAACCTGTAAGTGCTGAATTTCTCCCGAGAAGGAAGAACCAGTAGCTTTTGTCCTGAAATACAAATCTGATCCTGGAATCAATTCTGCTTTCTCGTATATACCTGCTATTGCCCCACTCATATCAGGGTTGATTGAATATTCATCTGTAGATATGACATTTTCTGCGGTTTTCTCTGAAAAATAATCTATTGAATAAGTTGTAACTGCAGGTCTGTCCGGGACAATTAACTGTTGGATGGTACCCGAAAATGTTGAATCTGTAACTTTGGTCCTGAAATATATATCTGTCCCTGGTGTCAGATTTATTTTGGTATCCGGTCCGCTTAATGCATCACTCATATCAGAATACACTGAATATTCATCCGTAGAGGTTACATCTTCAGCCGTCGTTTCAGTTAAATAACCTATTGAGTAATTTGTTTCTGGTCTCCCGGGCACGATTAAGTGCTGTATTGTCCCGGAGAATGATGAAACTGTAGCTTTGGTCCTGAAATACATGTCAGTACCAGGAGTCAGATCTATTTTAGCATTGCTCCCACCCGATGCACCACTCATATCAGAATTTTCAGAATATTCATCGGTTGACAGAATATTTTCATTCGTTGTTTCAGAAAGGTAATCTATTGAATAAACAGTAGCGGCAGGTCTTTCCGGAACAACTAGATGCTGTATAGTCCCGGAGAATGATGAACCGGTTGCTTTTATTCTGAAATATACATCTGTACCGGGTATCAGATCTACCTTCTGGAACGTGCCGGTAATCGCCGGATTCATATCCGGATTAATTGAATATTCTTCTGTTGAAACAACACTTTGCACAGTTTTTTCAGAAAAATAGTCGATTGAGTATGAGGTCATTGCAGGTCTTTCAGGCACATCCAGCGTTTGTATTTCTGAAGGGAGAGCCGATGCAGTAGCTTTAAATCTGAAATACATGTCTATTCCGGGGGATAACGAAACAACAGCTTCTGTACCATCTGTATTTGGCGTTGAGAAATTATTATCTGAATTATATTCAATCGTTGGAGGAATTGATTCTGTAGTTGTCTCTGTAAAATAGTTTATCGTAAAAGATGGAGCACTGGCCGGTGTGGCAATGCTTGCTACAAACCTGTAATTTTCTATAAAAACTTTTTCTCGAACATATACATCGCATACTCCAAATATAACACTGGTGTTCCCAAATGTGCAATCAAACCAGTCGCCATCTGTGCCATTCGTTGAATTCAGGCTGTATTGCATCGAAGTGTTTGTATTGGTTATCTGTCCCCCGGCAACATTTATTCCCATTCCAGACAGGTCCATCTGGGCTATTTGATTTGCAGGATTGTTGGTCGTGTCACTCGTATAATATCTTTCTGATCCGGCGCTGCCGTTATATTCACAGACCATAACACGATATTCCATGCCGGGAGTAAGTCCTGTTACTGTTACACTTGTGCCAGTATCACTATAGATGCAATACCATCCTGTTGATCCGATCTGGGTACCTGATCCATATATTGAATCCGGATAATAGGTAGTACTGTCAACCGGATATGCCATACCTGTATTTCCAGATTTGATGAAGACTGCCCTTCTTGCCATGTTTCCGTTTGTCCATTCAATGGTAAATTGGGTGGCTCGTGTTTCATTGAAGATAATATTGCTTGCCTGATAAGCATATTGGAACACATAACTAATGCCCTGCTGATTATTTCTTTCGTGTACACCAGCAATTGCGTACTCACCTGTTATAGAGACAGAGTAGCCAAAATCATCCTCGTAAGTCCATTCACTTGCTACTAATTTCTCTATTTGTCCCCAATTATTTACACCACTCTGGTTTTTGTAGAATAAATAAGCTGAGCCAAGTTCAAATTCATCTTCTTCTCCTTCAACAGTAACAAATATTTCTTTCCAGGGTGCACCAACCAGGGCATAATCGCTATCGATAGAAACAGAAAATCCAAAGCCGTCATACTCATTCCTGTCACCTGCCACAATTTTTTTCACCTGGCCCCAGTTATCTGTACCACCCTGGTCTTTATAGAAAATATAAGCAGAACCTGAACTAGAATAAGTATTGCCGCCCAGGGTATCGTCATCTTCACCACTAGCTCCTATAATTACATAATCTCCGGAGATTGAGACTGATTCACCAAAGTTATCCTCAATGGCCCTGTCACTTGCCACTATTTTTTTCACCTGGCCCCAGTTATCTGTTCCACCCTGGTCTTTATAAAAAACATATGCAGAACCAGAACTTAACATAGTATTCAAACCTGAAGCATCTTCATCTTCCCCACGTGCTCCAACAACAGCATAGTCGCCAGAGATTGAAACAGAACATCCAAAGTAATCTTC
>Ga0111176_1155_pt1 | contig 10840 bp, 2 predicted proteins | sample DeeMarSWOR324_28_FD_80229 | JGI IMG/M metagenome (GOLD analysis project Ga0111176, IMG submission 80229) | Bacteroides sp. SM23_62_1 | reverse complement strand
TACCTGATCAAAGTCTTCAACGAGTTTGCGGATAACAGTCTGGTTATTTCGGATTGAAAGATCACCCCTGACATTTAGATCGCTGGTCAGTGCTCTTTGACCTCCTCCCGGCAGGTTGAAGATCAGCGGCACCTCGGAAAAGCGGTATCCTCCTCCGATCACAAACTCATTGCTTGAAACTTCATTCAACTGGTTATTTGTGAGGCTGAGTGCCAGAGACCGGGATTTCTTGATCTCGAAGCGGGTTGTCAGATTATTCAGCCAGTTCATATCAATATTGATTAACGGGCTGAATTGTTCATTTATAGAAACTGTTGCGATATCATATTCAGGGAAAAAGTTACCATTGAAGTCGATTGACTCAAGGTCTACAAATTCATCTTCATTAACTGTATAGTAAGGATTTGAAATAAATCCGCCAACATTATATGACGACCGGTAAGAATGGCTCATATTAATCGATCTGAAAAACCTTTTGAGAAATGGTATCCTGGATAACCCATCGAATGTAATCCTCCAGTTTGGAAGAATATTAAGAATGTCGGGCATTGGTGTAAGGGAAACCTTCTGGGGGTCTCGTTTCCCGTAGGCAGCGAGAAATGCAGAAATTAAGACCTGCTGTGAATTACCTCCGTATCCGCTATAATATCCTGATGTATCGATCATTGCAACATAATCACCTCCCTTAGCTCTTTCACCAGCCAGCCGGCTGGAGATAATAAAACGGTATTCATTTTTAAATTTCTCAAAGGTCTCTGAGGCAAAATTCTCATCACTGTGAATCTTTTCGAATGCTGTACCCCAGGTAATATAGGACATCGTGAAGTTACCTATTACCTGCCTGCTTCTTGTGCTGTCGGGATAATTACCATTAAAGTCGGCAATAAAATACTCGCTCAGGTTCTCTGTATAACTCCTGTTTGCTGTCAGATCAATTCTAATACTTGGTAATGGTTCAACGGTAGCTCTGAAATTAAAAGTGTTTGTACGGTTCATTATGAATGGGGTGTTCAGGAGTGAATCTTTGGACAGCCATCCATTTTCTATAGCCCTGTAAGGGAAACGCGGATCCTGGTAACCGAGTATAAACGGCCAGCCGGGAGCCAGGGCATTGTTGTATGTTTCCATGCCCAGGATATTTGTGGTGGGTTTATAACCTGGCAATAGTGAACCTTCACCCTGGGTATATGATATAGATATATTCCTTACTCCCATGAGTATTTTGGATGTATAATCAGCGATCAATATCAGGGGGTTTTCACCAAGTTCGATGGTGCCGATCACTTCACATCGTGCACCGCGATAATCCTGATCCGTGGTGAAAGTAATACGGTTCGGACTTAACACCTCAAAGGTTCCCTCAATTTCCTGCCCGTTAGCCGCATAAAACTTTGCCGTAACATCCTCTGTCTTAAGGTTATGCGATATGGATCTTGCCTGGCCGGCACGGAGAAGGATACCATCACGCGTATAACGGACCTCACGTGTCCTTTTTTCTGTTGCCGGCTGACGGCCATCACTTCTGAACCGGGAATTAACTTTCTTGAGATAAGGAATTTTATTGTATAGATTGAGCATATTTAATTGTCCATTCAACTGAATACTGTTTGAATTTTTCACAGTATTCCCAAGGTCAATCGTATCAGGAGTAATGGGACCAACATCCCAGTAATAATTTGCACCATATCGAGTTGACAGAGTTATCCAGTCAAATAAGGGTATTTTATTAATAGGGATGGTATAGGAGGCATTAAAACTATGATCATAATGGGTTGTTCTTCCAAAACTGTAAAGCTCCTGTAATATACTATCCCGTTTAGCCTCATAATCGCTGCGATTTTTATTCATTGGCCCCATGGGTTCATCGATACGGGCTGTGTTTGAAGCACTAAAATCAAGCTTCAGGGTACGGGTCAGATCAAAATTAATGTTATAATAACGATTCCAGATAAAATTTTTATTTACAATGGTATCAATCCTGGCATTCGGATTTGCCAGGTTTCTTAACAACCGTTCATTATAATTCCTGTTCAGGTCGGTCCGAAAAGAAATTCTTGTTGGGGCATAGTAAAAATTGAAATCTTTGATTAACCTGAAATATGGCGACTTAAAAATATTAACCTTTGCGAATGGTGTTACATTTTTGGGACGCGTATTAAAGTTATAACTAATGGCACCCCTGTAGTTTTTTCTGATATCATATTCAGTTTTGATATTACGGGAGAACGCATCATTATATGAATAACTCACAGACCAGTTGGCAAGATCATAAATTCTGGGAGCCCCCTCCATTTTGTTTTTACGAACATTCGTAAAGTTCAGACTTTTCCTACGTGTATAATCCTGTGCATTTTCTCTGATCTCCTTCTTTTCCTCTTTTGATTCTGCATTACGTATTGCTGACTCCAGCGGTATATCGGGATCCAGAGGATTGTACTGGGGATTGATCCTTGTTTCGGAAAATCCAATATACATGGGTATACTTACGCCAGTTCTTTCAGGGAAAAACTTTCCCAGTTCAAGGTTGGAAGACACATCATACTGGATCACCTCCTCTTTCGACCGCTCATTAACCTTTTTCTCGATACTACCAAAACCGGGTTTGCTGGTATTACCTGCCAGGGTAATTGTTCCAAGATCAGCGAGCTTTGTTGTTATCCTTGCATTGGCAGCCCATCCACCGTGCTCATTAAAATCGGTAAGTCTCAGCTCATTCATCCATATCTCACCAGATTTAGGCAATCCATCGTCTTCCAGGGGATTGCTTGATGCTTTCGGGTTACGTATTCCAATCATAATGGTCCTGACATTACTGAGATTAGGATTACCCTTAATACTTACACGATTTCCCTGATTATCATAAATACTATAGATGGTGTTCAGATTAACAGTTGCACTGGTCACCCGCATATCATCATTGCGTGCCTGTTTAACATCCTGGAAGATTTCAAGCGGGAAATCGAATCTATTTTCAGATGGCCAGACTGCTCTTCGGTCATTCAGATTATCATTATCATATCTCCCGGGCGGAGTCAATACCAGGGGAACTTCATATTCATAATAATTATTCTTATAATCTGAACCGAGGCGAATAAAAGCAACCAGATCCAGATCATTCAGTGGTATATCCTCGATGGCCTCGGCGTGAACTTCCATCTGGATCCGCTGGTATTGACGGATATCCATATAAAGATTTTTGTAGACTGCTCTTGCGTCACCATCTTCCAGACCGCTGACTTTCATCAGGATGGATTGTTCATTCAGCTGTCTCAACTGTGGGTTTGTCGGATCGATTACCCGAGTAATCCCTGGAGGAAGAACGTAATTAACAGGCGATTTGCCAGCGTTTTCTTCTATGTTTACAGCGGATACATCGAGCACACCATCTTTTGGTTCCGGAGAAGTGATCCCTTCTCCTCCCTGGGTAAGGGGGAAATTATATCTTCGCCACTCTCCACGGACCAGATCCAGTTTAGCAAACCTGAGGATAACGGATTCATCAAAGCCGGTCAGGTACATCCTCATAAACCGGATTGATTTAAAATCCTGTATTCCACCATATTTATTTTCCCAATCATGTATGGGAATCCGGAATTGGTACCAGGTTACGGATGATTTCTGGCCATTGGGGAAGTCGGAATTTTTTTCGACTTTATCGGTTATATAATTCTTCCCGACTTCCAGATCCTGCGATCTGAGGCTTACATGATACTCGTAATATTTTTCCTTCTCGTTCAGCGTGTTATCCCTGTTGATATCCTCCACATTCGGCAGTGTTGATCCGGTTGTTGGATAGGCCTCTTTTGATTGTTCAGAAGTTGGTGAGTTCCCTTCCAGCCCGTTATATTTTCTGTATCGGTCAAGGATTCCAAGTTCCTGCTGGTCATAATCCGTTCCTCTGAAATAATGGAAATTATCATTTGAAGGATCATCGGTTGCTGACAAATAGGCAGTGGAAGTCTCTCCATAAATTAGCCGGACTGAGTCGAGATATTCAATAAAAAATGAACTTTCATCCGTATCACTCAGGCCATCGAGCCCAACATCCTGGTATTGCCTGGATTCGAGGTCATTATTAAAGGCATTTACCAGTGATTGAGTAAGTGGCACACGTCCCCAGACGGTCGTATCAACGAGGGTTACTTCAGCAGAAGGAGGCAAACCGTTTTCAAATGCTTTCCTGGAGTCGCTCAATATATCTTCTGATATGTCACCAAGGTTAAAATAGAGGTCCCCACCCATGTGGTCAGGATATTCAACATAAGGATCCATCAACCAGAATTCGATAAACTCCACGTTGGCAGTTTCAAAATCGTTGGTCTGGATTTCCCTCATAATTCCTCCCCATCTTGTTGATGGGTTTGACAAAAGTCCATCCTGGTCAATATCCAGGGTATAATTATAGGGACCTTTCTCCCTGGGATAGAAAGCTACGTTCAGGACAGCAATATTTGTAGGTACCCCGCTGGGATTTTCTTTATTTGGGAAAATATCTGTTTCGAATACTTCTTCAACAAAGTGACTTGATTGTGTATTGGGATCAGCTTTCATATGTGCAGGTGTCAGAGAATTATTCCTGAGGAAGAGCGGATCAATGACATAAAAGGCAAGTTTGGCACGATTAAAACCATATCGTCTGTTATTCACTGCCGTACCTTCCTCAAACCTGCCTGAAGGGGTACTGGAGTATACCCAGGCAGCAAAGTTTTTCATATCGATAGAAGTCTGGCTACCTTCAAAATCATCGATATAAGCAATACCTTCTTTTTCAATAGCTCTTGAATGTCCGGGAATCAGGTGGGCGAATTCACCGGTCAACGTAATATTTGATGGTGCTTTTGTAGTGATCAAGGGCAGACGGTCGATGATCGTTGTGATGAGCTGTGATTGTGTCCGGTAAGAACCATTAAGCCCCCAAATCGTGTTGGATATAGGCTCATCACCGATATTTACCTTCTGTGTCAGTGGTCTCTCAGTCAGATTGAGGATAGTTCCCCCAATATTAAAATCGTCCGAGATCCTGTAATCAAGATGTGTTCCCAGAAGTGTTTTAGTCTGGATAGCAAAAAGAGACTGGCTCTCAAGGGAGATACGGATCGGTGTGCCGGATTCAAGCAACCCCTGGTTGATAATGGTCACCCTTCCCAGGGTATAATCAACAGTATAATCAATATTTTCTGCTAACTGACGCCCACCGGCTGTAACCACAACCGAACCCTGGGGGACATTCATAGCATTCAGCATGATCTCTGAACTGGATGAGGATTTATACGTTCCTGTCAGCTTGAATTTATTTTTCTCTGCCACCTGGGAAGCAACAGTTTTGGTCGAATCATACAGTTCATTAAATACATATTTTGAAGCAACAACGGGATCGTTAATTTTCTTTTCCAGGTATTCTCCGAAAGGTTGAAGGACCGGGAAAATGATCCTTCCATTCTGGGGATTTATTGTTATCCCGGAAATAAAGTCAAACATACCATCAGGAACAGGATCAAGTTGCTCATTCAGGTTATCAAGATTAAGGACCTTCAGAAGTACCTGGTTTGCAATATCACCTTCCGGAAGGTAGTTGATGGTAGTACCTGTTTTATCATCCTGATACATAATTTCCAGAATAAAATCCTGCGGATTGACCTGATATGCTCCGATCGCATATATATTTTTCATCATCAGCTCCCAGGTTGGGAATCTTGGGGTCAGGTTAGTACCTTTCAATAATTTAACTATCAGACTATTAGGGGCATCAATTCCATCTGTTGACAATTCACCAACCTTATATGTTTTCCCATTAAAGGTGTATTCGAATGCTACTGCAAGCACTTCATCGGCATTCAGGGCACTGTTAAGGGAGATATATCCAAGTTTGGTGTGAACTGTATATTCCCTTTCCGTCAGACGTCTTGCATTTTCAACCTTCTCAAAATCCTGGCCATCCAGGAAACCAGGGATAGCTCCCTGAAGTGTGCTTGTTACCAGGTTAATATCCCTGATATTGCTGTACGTGGTTGTCATTTCACCGTACTGAGTATTCATTTCATTTCTCGGGTTTGTTCCTTTTTCCCCCGGGGTTTGTATAAAGTGATCGGAATAAATATTGGGCTCTGCTTCAGCAAGATCCATGAATGCAATAACATTTCTTGAACTTTCAAAGTTGCTTGTTTTATTGGTTACCCATACCTCTATTTTAGTTATATTAATTCCGGTATTTATAATAGGCAGATTTTGCAGGGAGCGATCGTAATTATCTTTAAAGTATTGTGAGAGGAAAAAGTGCCGGTTTGCATCGTATTCATCTGAGTTCACCTCGAATTCATTTAGTTGTGCTCCGCCTTCCACTTCTATTACAGATGTCTCCCCTTCCTGCTGGGAAAAGACGGACGTTACGGTAAGCTTGCCAAACTGCAGCTCAGTTTTCAGTCCAAAGAGACTCTGGCTTCCTGTGATTAATGATCCTGCAAGTGGAAGAGTTACGTTACCAGCTTCAATTTTTTTTATTATCTCATCCTCCTTTCCGGTGTATTCTATTTTAGTCTTATTCTCAAATTCAAAAGTAGCCTCTGTATTGTAGTTTAATCCAAGCTTCATTTTATCTCCTATGGTACCGGTCACATTCATCTGGATTTTTTCTTCAAAAGTAAAGCTGGGTGTACGGCGAAGCCTTTCTGAAAGGGTCGGGTTATCTATCCGTGACAGATTAAATCCAAATATCAGTTCAGCTGAGCCCTGGGGAATGATATTGATAGTATTGGTTCCAAAAACTTTATCAAAAGTCTCCCCACCGATATTTATTGTTGGGATGAAGGATGACTGTGTTTCAGGACTTTCCCCCAGTCTTCTTTGTTTCCAGTACTCCTGCTGTGCCTCTCTCAACTCATATTGCCGGTATTCATCGAGTGTCAGGTAGGTACTCGGCCTGTAATGAAATCTGCCAACTTTCTCTGAAAAGATATATGTATTCGTTTCCGGATCATAAACAATACTGGATGTGATATTTGAGGGATTTCTCAGATAGAGAGGGGAACTTAAGCCCACATCTGAAATGGGTGATGCCGGATCTTCTCTGAAAGGATATTGAAGATCAACGGTATCCCGATCGGCAGAATCAGGCAATTGAAAATAGTAATGCCCGGCGAACGTAAATTCCGGGAAATAAAAGGCCGATGTTGTATTAATCCCCTGACATAAAAGAGGTATGAGAATAATACTTCCCGCAGCCAGATATTTGGTTACCTTGTTCAAATAAATACCTGATAAGGATTTTACGTATTCAAAGTCGTTTCAGGGCCTCTTTGACCACCTCCTCAACGGTGAGGTCCTTATTATCGGCCAGAATTTGCCGGATTACCTTATCAACAGCTGATTTTGTAAATCCAAGATGCACTAATGCAGATAACGATTCTTCATGAATTGTATTGCTTTCAGTCCTGAATATTTCCTCCATTTCATCTTCTCTGCCGATCTTCCCTTTTAAGTCGACGATAATCCGTTGAGCTGATTTTATGCCAATTCCTTTGATACTTTTAAGAAGGAATACATTTCCTTCGTTGATCGCCTGATAGATATCAACCGGCGAAAGTGCTGAAAGAATTAACCGGGCAGTGTTGGCCCCAATCCCGGAAACAGAAATAAGCTGACGAAATAACTCACGCTCCCTTTTATCATAAAAGCCAAAAAAAAGAATGGCATCTTCACGGATAATCTGGTGAATATACAGCCTGCAATGTTCCTGTTCGGGAATAGAGGTATAGGTATTGAGAGAAATATTTATGAAATAGCCTATTTGAGCAACCTCAATGATTACAAACGTTGGATTCTTCTCAACGAGTTTACCTTCGATATAATCGTACATTTATACTAATTTTTTGCTACAATAAGATGCTAAAATAACAATTTTGGAGGTAGGATAAAATTGGTGATGATGATAACATCTCCCGAAGCCATATCATAAACATATGGATCGGTCAGGGTGGTAATCCAGAGCTTGGAATTACTTCGAAGGGTGCTTTCCCTCAAAATGGCCTTAAATCTGTTTTTATTTTTAATCAATAACAGATATTGCTGCCATGTTCACTATTTCACGTACCGAACATTCCATATGCAGGATATGAACGGGTTTGGCGATACCCAGAAGGATTGGGCCAATCAGTTCCATACCGGCAAGTTCACCAAGCATTTTATAAGCAATGTTACCCGAGCTCAGATTGGGGAAAATCAGGGTATTGACCTCCATATCTCTGAGTTTGGAGAAGGGGAACTTGGCCATCCTGAGTTCAATATTCAGTGCAAAGTTTGCCTGTAGTTCGCCGTCAACAATCAGATTCGGGTATTTCTCATGTAATATTCTTACAGCTTCCTGAACTCTTTCAGGGCTGCCCGTCCTGATGGAACCAAAGTTTGAATAAGACAACAGGGCAATACGGGGTTCAATATTATATTTCCGGATCTCTTCAGCAGCAAGGATAGTAGTATCAACGAGTGTTTTAGCTGATGGCTGAATATTTACTGTTGTATCGGCAAAAAACATGGGACCACGTTTTGTGATCAGGATATACATCCCAGCAATATGGTTTTCAGGATTGGTTGTTCCAATTATTTGAAGTGCCGGTCTGATGGTATCAGAATACTTACTTGTCAATCCCGAAAGAAAAGCATCAGCCTGTTTTGTCTCCACCATCATTACACCGAAATAGTTTTTCTGGTACATGAGTTCGAGAGCTTCATCCTGAGTCATACCTTTTCGCTGTCTTTTTTCTGTTAAAATCCTGGCATATTCTGCTCTTCTCTTTGATTCTGAGTCGCTTACGGGATCAATAATTTCAATAGCGGGCAGGTCCAGTTTACTTTCTTCAATGATTGACATGATTTTTCTTTTGTTTCCCAGAAGTATTGGTGTACCAATACCTTCATTGATGATTGTCTGCGCTGCTTTAAGGATTTTAAAGTTTTCTGCTTCTGCAAAGACGATTCGTTTGGGGTGTTGTTGTGCTTTTGTGCGAATAAATCGTATTAATTTGTTATCAAGACCGAGACGACGGCTCAGTTCATCCCTGTAAGCGTCCCAGTTTTTAATTGGCTTCCGGGCTACACCCGAATCCATAGCTGCTTTTGCAACGGCAGGAGCAATCCATGTAATAAGCCTGGGATCCAGCGGTTTGGGAATAATGTATTCCCTGCCAAAAACAATATTTTTTTGTCTGTAAGCAGCATTCACAATTTCGGGTACATCTTCCTTCGCTAATTTTGCCAGAGCATTTACAACGGCGATCTTCATTTCTTCGTTAATCTCTGTTGCCCTGACATCCAGGGCACCCCTGAAAATAAATGGGAATCCAAGGACATTATTAACCTGGTTGGGATGATCCGATCGTCCTGTTGCAAAAATCAGGTCATCACGGGTCTTCATTGCAAGGTCATAGGATATTTCAGGATTCGGATTGGCCATAGCAAATACGATAGGATCTGGAGCCATACTTTTCAGCATCTCGGAAGTTACTACATCCCCGACAGACAGGCCAAGAAAAACATCGGCACCAACCATTGCCTCCTCAAGTGTAACCAAATCTGTATCGATTGCAAATTCCTTTTTATAGATATTCAGGTCGTTCCGTTTTGTAGTGAGTACACCTTTGCTGTCGAGCATAATCACATTTTCTTTCTTCACACCCAGAGATATATACAATTTGGTGCAGGAAATTGCGGATGCACCTGCACCGTTCACAACAACTTTAACCTGATCAATCTTTTTACCATTCAATTCCAGTGCGTTCAGGAGACCAGCTCCGGATATAATTGCAGTACCATGCTGGTCGTCATGAAAAACAGGTATATCAAGTTCCTTTATCAGTTTTTGTTCAATCTCAAAACATTCCGGTGCCTTAATATCCTCAAGATTAATCCCTCCGAAGGTGGGTGAAATCCTTGTAATGATCTCGATCAGCTTATCCGGATCTTTTTCATCAATTTCTATATCAAACACATCCACATCTGCAAATATCTTAAATAACAACCCCTTACCTTCCATTACCGGTTTGCCGGCATCTGCACCAATATCACCCAGGCCCAGCACAGCTGTACCGTTTGATATTACTGCTACAAGATTACCCTTGGCGGTGTAATTAAAGATATTATCAGGATCTTTCTGGATTTCCTTGCAGGGTTCAGCAACTCCGGGAGAGTAGGCTAAAGAAAGATCAACCTGTGTACTATGGGGTTTTGTGGGAATAACTTCAATTTTCCCCGGTCTTCCCGATGAATGGTAATTTAATGCATCTTCTCTGGTGAATAGTGCCATAATAGTAGGATTTAAAGATTCTATTACAAAATTAGTGAATAAAACTTCATTGGTTCGATAATGTAGCTGAGTATGATATAAATCATAATGTTATTCAACAGAAATCCGGGAAAGGAAGACTAAGTTAAAGTCGAAATGTCGAAAATCGTTCCTTTCGTATTTCGCTCTTTCGAATTTATTTATTCTAGTTCTGACAAATCGACAAGTTTCAAAGGATCCCTGGTAATCTCGGCGTATGATTTTTTGTGTTGGTAAATATCACAGGCAGTAAAGATAGCATTGCGGAAAGAACTGCTATCGGCAAGATTTTTCCCTGCCAGTTCGAATGCTGTTCCATGAGCGGGAGATGTACGGATAATGGGCAGTCCGGCTGTATAGTTTACACCTTCGTCTTTGACAATTGATTTAAATGGAATTAATCCCTGGTCATGGTACATCGCAAGGATTCCGTCAAATTTCAGATAATTACCTGAACCAAAGAAACCATCCGCAGAGAATGGTCCAAATACCAACAATTCTTCCTTTTTCAGTTTTTCGATTGCAGGT
>Ga0111176_1153_pt1 | contig 10846 bp, 9 predicted proteins | sample DeeMarSWOR324_28_FD_80229 | JGI IMG/M metagenome (GOLD analysis project Ga0111176, IMG submission 80229) | Bacteroides sp. SM23_62_1 | reverse complement strand
AGCGTTTAGGAATTGCCAAGGCGATCATGCATCATCCCGATATTCTTCTGCTGGATGAACCGGCCAACGGATTGGATCCAGCCGGGATTGTTGAAATCAGGGAATTACTGAGAGATATGGCTTTAAATCAAGGTGTGACGATATTTATCTCCAGTCATATCCTGGGAGAAATCTCCAGGTTTACCACACGGATCGGTATTATTCATGAGGGTAAAATGATGCAGGAAATTGATACTGATCAGCTGGATCATTATCGCCACAGGAGCCTGCATATTCATACCCGTGATGACACAGGTGCTATGGAAGCCCTCCACAGGGCGGGATATGACGTAAAGTTGAATGAAGGAGCTTTCCTGGAGATCACAGGTAAGGAGGCAATAAGTAATCCTGAAAAGGTGGCCTCCCTTCTTGTACATGAAGGATTTCCACCGGTATTGCTGAAAGTTGAGGAAGAAGACCTGGAATCATATTTTCTCAGGATTATAGGCAAGAAAGGAGGTGAAGAATGAAAGGTTTTTATGAAGCTGTCAGGGTGGAATACCTGAAGGTAATAGGGTCAAAAATACTCTGGATAACCATCATGATCTTTGCCTTCATAGCTACTATGATGGGATTACTGGTATTTTTTGCGATGCATCCTGAGTTAATAAAAAATTCAGCCGTGATGAGTGCCAAAGCAACGATTATCGGGCAGGCCGACTGGCCGGCGTATTTCGATTTGCTTTACCAGATGATTGCCATGATAGGCCTGATCGGTTTTGGTTTTGTTGTGAGCTGGATTTTCGGGCGTGAATATTCCGACCGTACAATAAAAGACCTGCTGGCATTACCTGTTACACGAATACAGGTCGTTATTGCGAAATTTGTCCTGTTTGCATTATGGTCATTAATCCTGTCACTGGTATTGTTTATCCTTGGACTGGCAACCGGACTTGCAGTTCGTATTGAGAACTGGTCGGCAGACACGGCCAGCCATGCATTCACCATATTCACAATAACTTCCATACTTACTATTCTGATCAGCACCCCGGTAGCTTTTTTTGCCAGCTGGGGGCGAGGGTATTTGCTTCCTTTAGGGTATATTATTCTTACGATGATCCTTTCCCAGTTTATCATTGCCGGTTTTCCGGGAGCTACACCTTATATTCCCTGGGCTATACCGGCAATATATTGTGGTGCTGCCGGGCCGGAGATCTCACACCTGCCAGATGCCAGTGGAATCATACTGGGTGCGACATGTGTCCTGGGATTGGCAGGCACAGGATTGTGGTGGAGGTATGCTGATCAAACGTGAATTAGCTTTCCGGGTCTGTAACTGCCTGAGGGGGATATATGCTTTATGCCCTCATATTGAACAACAATAGGTCGTTTATATTATTGGAAGGGCCCCTCTTTCCCAATGCTCTTATGTGAAAAATGATCTTATAAAATCCCGGTTCGGGGAATAATTGTTTTACAATTGTTATTTTTGAACATGATTGATGGAATTGTTTAATTTTTGTTCATAAATTTTTTAAGAAAGGAGGTAAACCATGGCTTTCAAGGCACTGTTTCTGGCACATGCTCCTGATGCTGATTATACGAAGCATAACAGTATTATTGATACTGGAAAGTACCGGTTATTAACATACGTTGTGAAGAACCAGGATGAGGCAATTAAAGTTTCAAAGGATATTTATGAAAAAGAAGGAATAAACGCAATATTACTTTGTCCGGGCTTCACACATCGTGATGTTTCGGAAATAACCGAAGCGCTGGACGGCAAAGTATCTGTCAGTGTAGCCAGGGGCGATGGGCCGGGAAATAAAATAGCCCAGGAAATCATTCAGAAGGAATATTATAACAAATAGAATAGATATTTCATGATGAAATTAAAAGAGTTGATTCATAGGTTTTTTATATCAAAAGTATCCTTTTTATACTCCGATAAGAAAACTGTAATACTGGCGTATGTATTATCAGGTGTATTATCGCTGGCGGCAGGTGATATTATCCTATACGGCCAGGAGGATCAGGGTAATCGTTCTGTTGGAGTTACAGGATCCATACAACTTCCGTATGACAGGTTTATTCATCCTGCCGGCAACCAGGTATATTTTGGTCACCACAGCCTGGAGAATCATGCACTGGATGCGGTTCTTTCGCCTGATCAACAATGGCTTGTGGTTCAGGAACGGTATAGCATCGTTTTTATTAATACCACTACAGAAAAAGTTATGGATGTATTTTACACCGAGGATATTCCTGAATTGCGTGGGGCGATGAATACCTATTCCGGTATTTGCTGGCACACCCGTGATGGCATTGATTATATATGGTTCAGTGCAGTATGCAAGCCGGCAAGATCATATGTATTACAGGTTAAGTGGGATGGCAGCAGAGCAACAGTGAACCGGATCCTGGAGTATTTTCCGGATCGGCATACACAAGTTGCGCTGCCTAATGAGCTTCTGATCCGTGATGAGCCTGACGGTGAGTATCTTTATGTGGTGCTGAACGGGAACAATAAGATTATTAAGCAGGAACTGGAGACAGGCGATACGGTATGGCTGCAGGAGACAGGTGTGGCTCCCTATGGTCTGGCCGAAGCCAAAGACAAATTATATATAACCAATTGGGGAGGGAGGCCCCCGGAAGTTGGTGATACAGATATTGCCGGGGTTCCATGGGGAGTGGCACGTGTTGATCCGGAGACAGGTGCAACAAGGGATGGGAGTGTTTCAGTGATTGATCCTGAAACAGGGGCCCTGCTGAAGACCATCGTGGTCGGACTGCATCCGAACGATATCGTTGCTTCAAAGGATCAAAAATTCATTTATATCGCAAATGCCAACAGTGATCATGTAAGTGTGATCAATACCTTAACGGATGAGGTTGTTGAGACTATTTCGGTCCGTATGTTGCCTGAAAAGAATCCCTTCTTCGGTGATTCGCCGAACGGGTTAGCCGTATCACCAAACAGAAAAATCCTATATGTGGCAAATGGTATGGATAATGCCATCGCTGTAGTAAAACTTGGCAAAAAGTCATCCGCCAAGGGGAAATTACCTGAAAGTTATATAGAAGGATTTATTCCAACCGGAGCTTATCCCTCTTCTATCTGTTTGTCCTACACCAGGCAGATGTACATCACCAACCTGGAAGGCGAGGGTGCCAGGCTGGCCCTAATACCGGACAGCTCGGACACACCGTCTTACAATGTACATCATATGCTAACTTCGGTCTCAATCCTGAAAATTCCCGGGAAGAAAGTATTGAAACAATATACAGAAGAAGTTATTGCCCTGAACCAGCTTTCCCGCTTGTACGGGGTTCAGCTACCACCCCGGGAAAACGTTGAACCGAGACCCGTTCCTGAGCGGATTGGTGAACCATCCGTTTTCAAACATGTTGTCTATATTATCAAAGAAAACCGCACCTATGACCAGGTACTGGGTGATATGAAACAGGGGAGGGGTGATAGTTCCCTTTGTATCTATGGGGAAGAGATAACACCCAACACCCATAAGCTGGCAGATGATTTTCTGCTGATGGATGCCTACCATGTATCAGGGAAATGCTCGGCTGAAGGACATCAGTGGACCGATGCTGCCATTGTCACGGATTATATTGAGAAAAACGTCCGGAGCTGGTTCCGCAGTTATCCACATGTACAGAATGATGCACTTGTTTATGCCCCCACCGGATTCATCTGGGATAATGCAGTGCGTCATGGCAAGACTGTCAGGATATATGGTGAAGCTGCCAGACCTCTTTTTGATAATGCACAGGGCTGGCAGGATATTTATTCGGGATTCTTAAGAGGTGAACCGTTTAATTTCACGAATATGACCACCGTGGCACCTGTCAGAACATTACTCAGTCCCACCTATCCGGGATATGATCACCATGCCATTCCTGATGTGCTGAGGGCAGATGCCTTTATCAGGGAATTGAAAGAATATGAAGCCATGGAGGGCGATTCATTACCGGAATTAATAATCCTTGCACTGCCTAATGATCATACTGCGGGCACGCGGCCTGGTTTTCCGACACCAAGAGCGCAGGTCGCTGATAATGACCTTGCCCTGGGAAAAATCGTTGAAGCCATCACAAACAGCCGGTTCTGGAAAAATACTGTCATTTTTGTTACGGAAGATGATTCGCAGGATGGGTGGGACCATCTTTCCGCCTACCGTACCGTAGGCCTGGTTATCAGTCCCTATTCAAGGCTCCGTCAGACCGTATCATCCTATTATGCACAGCCGTCGATGGTACGTACTATTGAACAGATCCTTGGATTGCCGCCGATGAATATCCAGGATGCTATTGCTTCACCGATGTTTGACTGTTTTACCACAACGCCGGATTATACCGCGTATAAGGCAGTGCCCAACAGGATACCCCTTGATGAAATGAATCCGCCCCTGTCCAGTCTGTCAGGGAGGGAACTTCATTATGCCAGGCAAAGCCTTGATCCGCAGTTTGACCGTGTTGATGCAGGCAACGATGATATTCTCAACCGTATCCTCTGGTACACTGCCAGGGGCAAACAACCTTATCCGGCAAAATATGCAGGAGAGGATGGGGAAGAAGAAGATGAAGAATAAACTTTAATGCAATTGATCAGAATAGCATTTGCATTCATAATTATTATTCATGGGCTCATCCATATGATGGGTTTCATGCGGGCCTTTAAGCTGGCAACCATCAGTCGGCTCAGTCAAACCGTTTCAAAGGCTGCCGGTGTATTATGGTTATTCACAGCTTTGTTGTTCGTGACAGCCTCTGTTATTTTTCTGATCAAAAAAGAATGGTGGTGGTTCTTCACTGTTCCGGCAGTACTGTTATCGCAGATACTTATTATTTTTTACTGGCGGGATGCCAGATTCGGAACAATTGCAAATGTTATAATCCTTGTTTCAACAATGGTGGGTTTCGGGAGATGGCAGTTTAATACCATGGTAAAGAAGGAACTAAGAACCTATAACATTGTTATGGATCCTGAAGAAAATATTCTGACTCATGAAATGATTGACACCCTGCCCCCAATTGTTCAGAAATGGCTTCACAGGGCAAATGTAATTGACAGGGAGATGATACAAACTGTCTACCTTAAGCAAACCGGTAACATGCGCACATCACCTGGAAGCAGATGGATACCTTTCACAGCAGAACAATGGTTTAAGACTTACGCCCCTGGTTTCATCTGGACAGCAGATGTTAAAGCTGCACCAGGAATTTATCTGCAGGGGAGGGATAAATATGAGAATGGTGAAGGACATATGCTTATAAAATTGTTATCGCTTTTCGCCATTGCAGATGAGTCGGGAGTTGAAACTGACCAGGGATCCATGTTACGTTATCTGGCTGAGATCATCTGGTTCCCGTCGGTTGCTGTATCCGATTACATCCGTTGGGAACAGGCAGGGCCGGGGACTGCTAAAGCCATTATGACCTGTGGGGATATTACAGCATCAGGTCTTTTTAAATTTAATGCAGAGGGTGATATTATTTCTTTCGAAGCCATGAGATATTATACAGTGGGCAATGGAGCTACACTGGAAAAATGGATCATACAAACAGATCCGGGTGGTTATAGAGAATTTAATGGTGTCAGGATCCCGGCAAGCGGAACTGTAACCTGGCGTTTAGAAGATGGTGATTATACATGGTTAAAATTAGAGATCAAGGAGATCTGTTACAATGGAATGTAAAACAGTAATTTAAAAGTTATAACATGAACCTTGAAGGATTGCTTGAATATAATCCTATTTTCCTGGCATTCATGGCCACACTTTTTACCTGGGCACTAACGGCTCTTGGTGCTTCAATGATTTTTTTCTTCAGGAAAATTGACAAGAAAGTACTGAACGCCATGCTGGGTTTTGCTGCAGGGGTTATGATAGCCGCCAGTTTCTGGTCACTATTAAAACCTGCTATTGAGATGGAAGAGGAGAGTGGTGGCGTTGCTTGGGTTCCTGCCCTGATCGGTTTCCTGGCAGGTGGTGGATTCTTATTTATTGTTGACAGGATCCTGCCACACCTGCACATGGGCCTTGCAACAGAAAAAGCAGAAGGCATAAAGACCTCATGGCAGAGGAGTGTGCTGCTTATCATGGCTATTACCCTGCATAACATACCCGAAGGACTGGCGGTTGGAATAGCATTCGGGGCTTTAAAAGAGAATCCGGATATGGCTGTCCTTGGAGGAGCGATTGCCCTGGCATTTGGTATTGGCCTTCAGAATTTTCCTGAAGGAGCAGCCGTTTCTATCCCACTCAGGAGAGAGGGTTTTTCAAGATTAAAAGGGTTCTGGTACGGACAGCTGTCAGGAGTTGTGGAACCCGTTGCAGGGGTGCTGGGTGCCTTGCTCGTACTTCTGATCAAACCACTCCTTCCCTATGCCCTTTCATTCGCTGCCGGGGCAATGATTTTTGTTGTTGTGGAAGAACTGATTCCAGAATCACAAATTGGACAGGAATCAGATATGTCGACAATCGGTGCACTGGCAGGATTTGCAATCATGATGATGCTGGATGTGGCACTGAGCTGAAATCAATCCTGATGAAACTTATTGCATGCCTGTTCATATTGCTGCAACCTATTCAAACATGCTTTACACAAAAGAATGCAACCCTGCATATAAAATCCAATCAAAACAGTCTTTCACTGATCAACAGAATTCATATACATCAGGATGAAAGGAACCTCAGCACATGGCTTTTTGATATAAAAAATATCTTCATCAGAGACCTTGATTCAGGCCATTATACAATACATTATATAACCTATTTCATGGATACGCTGAGCGAGGAATTATATATTCATGACCATGATAAAATTAAAATTGAATATCCCCATAAAAATTTCTATCAGGAAACTGTTGTGCCGGATACACTGATAGAGGATTTTCTTAGCAACGACCAGGCAGTGCTCAAGCTTTATATTAAATCAAATATTTATGATCATACTTTTTATCACCAGGTATTGCTGATCAGAAAAAACCTGAATGCTTTTGAAGGTTATTATTCATCTCATAATTATGGCCCCGATCGCAGTGAAGGCCTGAATGACACAACAGCTTATCTTGATTTATCAGGGAAACATATGAAAGGGATTATTGAATTCCTTTATCTGAATCAGGCTTCAACAAATCCGAATACCTTTGTGAACTGCAGTCATTTCAGTGAGGTTTATTTGTTGAACAAAAAGAAGTATTTCTATTTCAATATTTGTGAGGATGAACTGGAAAAGACTTTTAATTTAGTAAGTGAATTTTGATACTTGAGGATTATTTCAATGAACAGGATTATCATATTTACCATTTCGATTCTTTTATTACAAGAAGTCCTGTCACAATCTCAAGAATCGGGAAATCTTTATTTTACCGGGATCACCAAACCTTATTTGGTTTCAAATCATCCCCTGGGATTATTCATAACCAGGATAGACCATAATTTTAATATTCATCCCCCGAAAAAAATTCAATTAAATATCGGGATACATAATGGAAATGTATGGCAGCCCCTTGTTAAGGCGTATAAACCCCTTGAACCATCGGTAAGGACTTTGATGGAGCAATATATATGGTACAGTCGTGAGGGAGTATTTGATAAATCGGTCATGTCATCCGATAGTCTTCAGTATCATGCTGACGCTGTTATCAGAGCTTTTCCTGTGGATATAAGATTCCGGTTATCTGATAATCATGAGTTAGCCTTTCGTATTCGCTCTTTCGTCGTTACAAGAGGTGAGATTCCGTTTTCGACAATAACCAGCGACGGATTTCTGGAATGGTTTCACAGTAATATTGCAGGAGGTGAAGATCCTTTTGCCAGGAAATATTATGGTTTTAATAAAGCCGATATCCGTTATGTTGATAAGAATGGTGAGTCGATAAAACTTGGTGAGGGTGATTTCCTGGTTCCGGGTATAGAAGTGCATTATTATTATTATCCTCATTTCAACACAACGGGTGACAGGGGATTCTTTATGAATGCAGGTGTTCATACCGGAACAAATATATCCAGGTATAACCGCACCATCGATCTGGGGATATCTTCATCAGCCATGAAAACATTTTCTTTCCAGGATCAACGAAATCTAACCCTGGGTTTCGGTGTGGGGCTCATGAGACAAGGTATCCTGCAATACGGGGAACATGTTAATATTTTCAGTAATGGCTTTATATACAGCCTGGAAGGGGAAGTGGCATACTGCTGGAAAATTAAAGAGGATTCACATTATTCAATTGGATTAAATTATTATTTCCAGAATCCATATAACAAAAGAGAGGAATTTGATTATATTGTCTTAACCGGTGACAGGATAACGACTCACTGGCATTACGCTTTTACTCACCTCTACACCTCGCTGCAGTCGTGGAGCCTGATCTTCAGTTATTCCAGGAAAAGGACATTCCTGCTTTATGTAAGGGAAGATTTTAAGGTAAATAATGCGCCTGATATCCAGACCGGGATTGAAGTTCAGATTCCTTTTTAGTGTCACAGCTGGAGAATTGTTATCATAGCCCATACTCCAGCTCCCTCACATTCCGAAAATTAGCAATCCGCCAGCTGGCGGATGCTTTTATTTTCGAGGATCCTCGAAATGATAATATCAACGATGGGATGAATGTCCCGGCTGGAAAGCTTCATCTCTTCTACCAACGATGGGATGAATGTCCCGGCTGGAAAGCTTCATCCCTTCTACCAACGATGGGATGAATGTCCCGGCTGGAAAGCTTCATCCCTTCTACCAATGATGGGATGAATGTCCCGGCTGGAAAGCTTCATCCCTTCTACCAACGATGGGATGAATGTCCCGGCTGGAAAGCTTCATCTCTTCTACCAACGATGGGATGAATGTCCCGGCTAGAAAGCTTCATCTCTTCTACCAACGATGGGATGAATGTCCCGGCTGGAAAGCCGGGCTCTACAAGTATCTGATAATGATGATAATGGCCGACTGAAAGTCGGCCAGCCAATTATCTTTATAAAGAAATTAAATTTCAATATCTTTGGTATTGATCAATATTTTGGTATAAAACTTAATTAAGAAGGATTAACATTGTCCTTACAATTGAGTATAAATCATCTCATATTATTGTTATTCCTATTATTTTATGGATTTCCGGCAACTTTTGCACAGACGGGGAACAGGATATTTTTAGAAATAAAATACCCGATACCGGCCGGGACGAATTTTTTGAGCAAAGCCTATGATAATGGATATACAGGGTTTTTCAATACAAGCATCGGTTATGGCAGGACGCTGGGAGACCAGTTCGGGGCCGGCGGAGCCTTCAGTTCAATGTACCTGAGATTGCTTGAGACTAATATGAACGCACTTGTTATGTGTCCAACAGTACAGGGATTTTATTATTTTCCTGTTGAAAATGAGAGAAATAAAGTAACACAGATGATTGAAGTTGGATATTCCTTCTGGAGTTTTTTTTCGAATGATTTAAAATTTCCATCCGATTCTACAATCATAACCGATCCGGAAGGCCATTACAGGGAGAATCGTCATAGTTTTGTACTTGGCAGTTCAACAAAGGTAAGTTATATCATTTCAGACCGGGTTTCCCTGGATTTTATTATTCAGATAAATTTTCACAGGCTCAATGCCATAAAAACAGAAGAACGATCCGGGTATAATCAGAATGTTGCCATCCTGTTTCCAGGGTTGGGGATCAGTGTTGATTTGTAAATTGGTATATTGGTTTGTGTGGGTTTTGTGTTGGAGTATTGGTTAACGGATTTATGGAATGGTATATTAGTATGTTGGTTTGTGTGGGTTTTGTGTTGGAGTATTGGTTAACGGATTTTTAAAGAATGGTATAACGGTATGTTGGTTTGTATGGGTTTTGTGTTGGAGTATTGGTTAACGGATTTTTAAGGAATGGTATATATATTGGGGTGTGCGGGAGTTTGAGATTAGGAGAATTTTGTTATACTGGTTTGCAACCTGCAACCATATTGAAAATGGGTGATATTAGTAACACCGGTTGTCAACCGCGGGGATTTTTAATCTTAACTTATTCTATATAATACAATATTCAATCATTCCAGTATTCCAATATTTCACCATTCCAATAAATCATTCATTTAAAAATTTTGGATATAAATAAGTCATTGATTTCGAAAATCTATTTTAATGAGTTACAAAAAGAAATCCTGGCAGGAAAAACTGCAAGATAAAGGCAATTTCCCCAAGGTATTGAATCTGGAAAAAAGATTTCCCTGTTACAATGCAGTCCATAAAATGGGAGCTGAAGAAGGAGATCCGATTGTTCTTGTTAATGCAGGTGAGATAATTGAAATAATGAAAAGAATCCCGGAGGGCAGACTGATTACTATAGTTGAAATATGCAAAGAAATTGCCCGGAAGCATCATGTTAAGGGTTGTTGTTCTCTTACTACAGGTATTTTTATTATGACCGCAGCAAATGCTGTTAAAGAGGCTGCTGCCGAAGGGAAAATCCTGGGTATTCCATATTGGCGGACATTAAAGGCGGATGGCTATCTCAATGAAAAATACCCGGGAGGTATTGAAGCACAACAGAGATTATTAGAAAAGGAAGGATTTAAGATTATCAGAAAAGGTAAAAAATCGTTTGTTGAAAATTACCAGAATTATCTGGCTTTTAACGCTGATAATGATTAAGTAAATGATAATTCCTGCAGCTTTTATTTCGTCCGAATTGACAGGAGAAATTGTGTAAGACAGGTATATAAAATATCATAAATGGATGAAGACAGATCAGGAGCAGAAAACGGTAGTTATTAAAAATAAGAAGACCCGCAGGATCTTATGGACTTTTGCTGCTGCTTCCTTTCTCAATGACTTTGGTTCAGATATG
>Ga0111176_1151_pt1 | contig 11088 bp, 8 predicted proteins | sample DeeMarSWOR324_28_FD_80229 | JGI IMG/M metagenome (GOLD analysis project Ga0111176, IMG submission 80229) | Bacteroides sp. SM23_62_1 | reverse complement strand
CTGAAGCCCTAAAGAAAAAAGAAGAAGAGGAAACGGCGGCTGAAGAGCAAAAGAAAAAAGAAGAAGAGGAAGCAGCAGCTGAAGAGCAAAAGAAAAAGGAAGAAGAGGAAGCAGCGGCTGAAGCCCTAAAGAAAAATGAAGAAGAACAGAAAGAAGCAATTACAAAAGGTTTGGAAGAATCCTTATCAGATGAAAAATCATCGTTTACACTCGACCCTTCTTTGAAAGAGGTTGACATAGATGCATCCGATGATTCTGTTGAAGAGGTAATAATCGAAAAATCAGAAGACAAAGCCGGAAAATCAATGGATTCATTTACACTTGAGGAATCCGGAGGGATCGAAGAGGTGACAGCAGCAGAAATCACAACAGAAAGATCTGAAAGCCAGAAAGATTACACTGCATCCACCGCGGAGAAAGGAGTAACTGAAACCACGCAATTAATATCAACTATCACACCATTATATAGTCAGCCCCCGGTCAGAAAAAAAAGAAAATGGATACTTCCACTTGCCCTTGCAGGTTCGTTGATCCTATTCCTCGTGGCCGCATGGTTCATTTTTCCTGACCAGATCAGAAATATCTTTAATATCGAAGGATCGGCCAGCCAGGAAATCATGCCAGCAGATGATACAGAACAGGGAATCCAGGGAGATAAGGATATCATTGCACCTTCTGAAACAGGGCAGGAAGAAACCGCTACAACAGAACCAATTTCTCCACAACAGGATACTCCAGCAGCCACTGAATCAGATAAGTCGGCTACAGCTACAAGCATCGGGGGAAAGAAATACTATGTCGTCGCAGGTTGTTTCGAATACAGGGATAACGCTGAAAGATATTATCAGGAATTAAAAAATAAAGGTTATAATTCAGAGCTTTTTGGAACCTGGAAAAATCTTTATACTGTAAGTTTTAATTCATTTTCAACCAAAGATCAAGCACTCAAAGAAATGTATCGTATCAGGCTATCTGCTGAACCAGATGCGTGGGTGCTTTATTATTAGATCGTTTCATATGATTTTCAAATCAGTCCAGAATTATAAATGGATTAATAAAACAGTTCTTGTTGTGGAGGATGATACTGCAACAATTTATTTTCTGAAAGAGATACTTGCACACACAGGAATAACAGTACTTACAGCAGAAACAGGAGAGTCAGCTTTGAATATATGCAAAAAGAATAAAAATATTGATATCGTTCTGATGGACATGAACCTGCCCGGGATTGACGGATATGAAGCTACAAAGCAGATCAAAAAGATTCGCAGGAAGCTTCCTGTCATCGCTCAAACCGCTTATGCCCTTGCAGAAGACCTTGAAAAATGTATAAATTCCGGATGTGATGGATACGTTGCCAAACCCATTAATATTTTTGAACTTTTAGCAAAAATGGATATTTTATTAGTGTAAAATTATGGAGCACGGAGCGTGGTGCAGGACTTATGGAGCAGGGAGTTTGGTAAAGGAATTATAATGCATCCTATGAAGATTTAAATATCAGCGCCTACAGCCAAACCGGGCCTGGCAGATAATACTATTAACCGGGAGAAAAAAGATCACAATAACTTAATAGACTCTATAGTAAAATACCACGAGGTCCCTCAGTCGCTTCGCTCCTTCGGGATGACATGATTCTAAAAACAGATTAAAGATTAAATTATACCTGGTTAAAAGACACCTTTACCTGAAATGAAGGTCATTCTGAAATCGCTTCCCTCTTCAGGATGACCGTGATTCTAAAAACACTTATAATGTATATAATGACAACTTAATGACTATCGAATTACAACTGAATACAACATGAACAATAAAAACAACAGAAACAATTGAAACTAATAAATAACATTCTACTCCCCACTAAATACGGCATGATACTTCGCCAATCGCTCAACTTCTTCCCTGCTGAAAGGATCAGGATGATATTCATTATTGATATACATTTCACTCTGGTTACAATAAAAATTACTTGCCGGGATTCCTGATGATCCTGTTGGAATAACCGTTAATGACAGATCCCAGTCGGACAGATTAAAAACATGCCGTTCTGAGGCACCATGGTTTGCTAGAAATGGAGTTTTCATTGGATAAGAATATTGACATACTGTATGATAGCTCCCTCCAACCGGGAACGGTCCGCATTCTAGTTTAAAAAGCCTGTTCAGAATATCAACACTACCCAGTTGATGTTTGAAACTGATCTGATGATGCTTACCCCATTGCCAGTTTTGCTGATCCGGGCCATAGTTAGCTTCCAGCCAGTCGAATGCAAGTACAAAACTTTGATTCACCATATCACGGAAATCTTCAATCCTGCCAGGCGTGGAAATGTCATCACACCAGCTTATCTGCTCACCCGATACAATTTTATCGATCACGTATGAAGCCAGCAAATCAACGCCGAGAAGTTCTTCATAAAGTTCTTCACCCAGCTCATCCATACATATTGCCATAAGTAATTGAATATAAAACACTTCAAAAAGTGTAGCTTCTATCGATTCGACAGTATAATTGAAATCCCATGTTCTTAATGACTGAAATGCTGGATTACTGTTTATTTTTTCATTGTTTTCATCAACAAGTGGAAGAACTGCTGACAGGATTTTTTCAACCCATTTCGAATGTTGATCAGTTTGTATCTTTATAATCGATGAACCGTTATGTTGCCCGGTTTCCCGGATCATCTCCACAATCCTGTTATATCGGTTTGGTAAATCAAACCAGGTGCTGATATAGTAGGGAAAGTCGGGACCTGCAGTTTTATTATTTGCCGATACGACATAACCTTCAGGGGGATTAAAGGAATGTGGAAGCATTTCGAACGGGACCAGCCCTTTCCAGTCATACAGGCTGGTATCACCCGGGAGGATCAACCCCGGATTTCCTTCCCTGACTGGCACTCCTGCAGCACAATACAAACCGATATTACCGGACACATCACCATACACGATATTCTGGCTGATGGATATAAATGAACTTACAGCATCTTTAAAATTCTGCCAGTTGGTAGCCCTGTTCAATAAGTAAACAGTTCTTACTTCATTGCTCTTCTCATTACCGATCCAACGGGCTGAAATAACTTTGTTTTTAACTCCTGTAAATCCGGATATGACAGGTCCCCGATGGGTGAACCGATTAATTCTCAAAACTGTATCCCCGCCTTTGATTGCAATTCTTTCTTCGACAACCTTCATATTTTTCCAATCACCATTGAATTTATATTGGTTACTATCACCTGGATTGATTGTCTCCTCATAAAAATCAATATTATCTGCTGCCACATTGGTCATACCCCATGCGATACTATCATTATGCCCACATATAATAAAAGGAGCACCGGAAAGCATAACACCGGTCACATTCAGTTTGCCAGGCACACACTGATGCATCTGGTACCAGATACCGGGCGCAACATCCAATCCTAGGTGCATATCATTTGCCACGATAGGAAAACCAGTTTCTGTTAATTGTCCACTTACTGCCCAGTTATTACTTCCGGAAAAAATTTGAACTCCCAGCCGATGGATTTTTTCAATTGCAGCCTGAATATTGATATAGGGTTCAGGGATGCCGGCCGAAAGAAAACCAGGATAGATGGACTCCTGAATGGACTGATCAGGGAATAATTCATCAAATTGTTGAGTCCCTATTATCTGTTGTACCTTTAAAAGAAATATTTCCGCAGGCAATCCCTTCGTAAGGTTCCAGCACATATATCCAATAAGGTTGAATGAATGGATAGGTTCCCATTTATCAGGTTTATACCCCAGGACTGCAAATTCGAAAGACAGCTTTTTTTGATAATCCTTTAAATACTGGTTGACACCATCCGTAAAGGCTTCCACACATTCAATAATGAAAGGATTTATATTATATGTTAACATTTCAGACTTTTCCGGTATACGCAAAGAACGTAGCAGATGATCCGCCTCGATCATGTCCTCACCAAAGATTTCAGATAAACGGCCCGTTGTAACTCTTCGCACAAGATCCATTTGCCACAACCGGTCCTGGGCCATCAGATAACCCACAACGCGATAGAGATCCTTCTCATTTTGTGCATAAACATGCGGTACTCCGAATTCATCTCTGAAAATTTCAACCTCGTCAGTTAATCCCTGCAGAACTATATCTTCATTATAATCCGGCACAGCACGGTTTGAGATATGCCGGACTAAGAAAAAACCGGTTATGAGGGCAAGGATGATAATGATCCCCAATCCCAGGAGAATGCGTTTGATTGTTTTCATATGATTGAGGTTTATTGATTTATTAAATTAAAGTTAAATATCTGCAATCATCATATCATGAATTTAAAATAACGAAAAACTGTATTTCTTCCTTTTAAAAGTTGGCATGAATATCCCGGCTGGAAAGTTTTTTTCTGCAGATGTTGGCATGAATGTCCCGGCTGGAAAGCCGGGACATTCATTTCAACTACACCAATGGAAAAATCCGGCTTTCCAGCCGGGACTTTAGTTCTATCTCAACTGTATCTCAAATTGTTTAAGGCATCCAACAGCTATCAGATACTGAGCCGTAATATAGGTCGTCATAATGGTCACCCTCGCCAGGAGAAAAGGATATGCAAATTTATCAATGGCAATCATTGAATCTGAAAGTACAAACAATATAGCACCTATAAGTACCAGGATATAACTTTTCCGGTTTACTTTTTCCTGCCGGTTCAGGGCAGCTGTTAACATGGCCAGTATCACTGCAGCATAAATAATGACAGGTATCCGCATGTCTCCAAGTCCGTCATACAAAAAATACAATAATACTGTTCCATACAATAAAATAGGCAGGACGAGATATATTTTTCTGAAAAACAATATATTCCTGCCCGGTGTTGAAAAGAATGCAATAAGATATAATACCTGTGCCACCAGAAAGCAAAATAGCCCGATCATGAAAAAAAGATCATTAAACTGTTGCAACTGAAGAGTCACATCGCCAAACCATGAGAAGATAAATGCAGAAAGGATCGTCCTGTGGAACCCGTTCAGCTGGTTCCAGACCAAGCGGTAATATATGAATATCAGAACCGGTATGATCAGGGCCTTCACAACAATCGCCGGCCACGTTAATTCAATCGTTTCCAGGGCAATAAATATAATACCAATGGAAAAGTAGATGGTGCTGAGTGATCTGGTGTTCATAGGAATATGTTCAAAGTTTAAAGTTCAAAGTTAAGTGTGGGGTACGAGATTGGGTTTGTAGAAGTAGATGCAGGTTCAAAGTTTAAAGTTTACAGCGTGAAATGCAACGCTTATCCTAAAAAATTTGAGGCACGAAAATATTTTATAGGGTAGGAACATATTTCACTACGGTTCATGGAATCAGAAACCATCCATTATAAAATTAAAAATAATTCCTATATTGGGGATAACAAATACCGCGACCTTGCAACCTGTAGATGAAAAAAATACTAACTATTTTTATAGCTATCCTTTTATTTATTCCAATGGTCTCAGGGCAGGAAGAGGAATCCTCTGATAAAAAAGAAAGAGCAAAATCCGACTCGGTCAAGACCGGCTGGACATTTGTTCCCATACCCTCTACATCATACAACAGAGACATTGGTTTTCAATATGGAGCAATAGTGAATTTTTACAACTTTGGAGACGGATCAAGGTATCCTCTTTATGACCATTCATTATATTTTGAATATTCCCGGACAACTAAAGGAAGTGGTATTGCACAGTTTCAATATGATTCCGACAGGCTCATACGTGGAATTAGAACTGCTCTTGAACTCAATTACCTTACTGAACAGGGACTTGATTTTTACGGATTCAATGGTTACCAGTCACTATACAACCATGCTTTTGAAAATGATAAGGATGCATCTTATATATCCAGGATGTTTTTCAGGCAGGAAAGGAAAATGATCAGGATCAGAACTGATTTCTCCGGTAATATTATCGAAAAAAAGCTTAAATGGTTTGGAGGGATTGAATTCTATAACAATAAGATAGATACCGTCAATATCGATAAACTGAATAAAGGGAAATCTGAAGAAGAAAAGCTGCCATACGTAAAAGGAGGATTATATGGTTTATATGCTAATGATTGGAATCTTCTTCCACCGGATGAAATCAACGGAGGTAATCATACACTGCTTAAGGCCGGGGTTATTTATGATACGCGCGATAATGAACCTAATCCCATGAGGGGAATCTGGACGGAAGCCATATTCGTGATAGCCCCTTCATTTTTAAGTAACAGGGATTTATCATACGGTAAGCTGGTACTTACTCACAGACAATATTTCACCATTATCCCGAGATCGCTGAACTTTGCCTACAGGTTGAGTTACCAGGGTAAGATCTTCGGAGATATGCCTTCCTACATGCTTCCGTTTGTATTTAATAGTCCACCGAATAAAACACGTGATGGCCTGGGAGGGAAAAATACAACACGTGGAGTCCTCAGAAACAGGGTTGTTGGAGAAGGGTACTTTTATGGAAATCTTGAACTTCGCTGGAAATTCACTGATACAAGATTGTTGAACCAGAATTTTTATATCGCTTTAAGTGTTTTTCTGGATGGTGGCATGGTTACACAGCAATATGAAGTGAATACAGCCAATGTTCCCGGCACTATTTTATTGAATAATAAAACATACTCTAATTCAGATTTTTTTTCTAATGAAGATGAAAAACCTCATTTTGGCACCGGGAGTGGTTTACATTTTGCCGTGAATGAAAATTTTATCGTCGCATTAGATTTTAGCTTTGCTTTTGATCCTGATAAAGACGGAGGCTGGGCACCTTATATCGGGCTGGATTTTCTGTTTTAATTAATATGAGTAATATCTCACAAGCAGAAAAACAGTTACGTTATGGTATGGCTGATCCAAGCGGTTACCAGCAGCTCATAAAATAAAACCACCCGGTTCATATTCCGTGGAGTACTATCGGATAAGTCCTTCAAACCTTGCTGCTTCTATGATCTCATCCTTATTAATAATGGATGATTTCTCCAGTTCATCCAGCAGGTTTTGTACTTCTTTCGACCGCCCCAGGTCATAATTAATGGTCATCATGTAGAGGTAGATTGTTCCGAAGACCGGGGAAAGATTATCATTTCTTGCTGTCATCAGGTCCTCAAAAACCTTCAGTGATTCTGTCAGGTTGCCTGCTTCATACAAATTAAATCCCTGGTTAATGATTTCATTTATCTCCTGGTCGAGAAGAACATATTTAAGAGAAAAACAGGCTTCATCACATTCCTCAATAATATCAATATATAAAAGGTCTTCACTGATTGGTGGGAAGATGAGTATGAATTCCAGTTTCTCACCTATTGCAGTGAATTTATACGCATCCGGACAATCCGGTATGCCCATAGACTGAATCAGTTTATATTCCTCATCCCCAAGAGAATTCCTGATATAGGTGTTGGTATCCACACAAAAGGTGCCGGATAACCTCCGGTTTAAAATTGACAGTAAAAGCCTGGTTTGATCCTCATCAATCTCAATCCTTTCCAGTTCAAGCGTTTCATGACTTGAGAATGCAAAATTGGGCCGGTGATACACCTGGGAAGTGGAATACTGTGGCATCAACAACAGTAACAAAAGCAATAACAATAAGCTTCTTATAAAATAAACTGGAGTTATTTTTACCATTTACTTCTCATCTGATTATTATACAGGCACCTGTTCTTCAGTAAAAGTTTAAATCATTAATTTACCACAATCATAAGTCATCTGTGGTATATTCCTTTGTCAAACGCTGAAAAATATGATATAAAAGGCTGTTACGATAACCGCAACAGCCTTTCTTTCTAAGCAGATTCGCTTTTTTTTCTATCTTGCAATGGATATGTCCAGTCCGATGGCTACAATCCAGGCATCCCTGTTATATGTTTCAGTAATGGAATTGAAGATACCGCTCCTTCCCGGACCGCCTAATTCCCTGTCAAAAGTTTTATCTGTTTCCGTATATTTTGTATAAGAACCTCCCAGGTTGAGTTCTATCATATTGTTAATTTTATAACCTATACCCCCACCGAAGGTATTGGCGCTCAGGCTGTGGCTCTGGTCATCCTGATAATCCTCGGTCACACCTGTGGAAGTTATTAAGTATCCACCGCTAACAGCAAATTTTTCACCAATTGTATATTCAACTCCAAGGGCAATTTCATACAATCCCCTATCGATATATTTTTCATCCCCATCCCAGTTGACGTCCTTATCAAAGAAGTAATGAAAACCACCCGAAATCATCAAAGGACTAATAGGTTTCAGGGTCACCCCGGCAGTCAGCATGGCCGGTATATCCAGGTTCGTCACCTCCCCATCAGGGAACAGGTATTCCGGATCGCCTGTAACCGGATTAATTCCAATTAAACCCTGCTTATCTGTTGCAGCACTGGTGGTGAATTCAAGCTTGGTCTTGAATTCATATTTGATTGCGATATTGAGCATTTCAATGGGTGAAACATTTACACTTACAATCGGGGAGATTCCTGTTGCAGTTTTTTCAGCATCCACCTCCTGATCTGCCAGTGCTGTGGCGGCGGCGGTTGATTGTGCGGCGCCTGTCGTTGCACTGTTCGCAGCAGCGGTGAATATACCAACAGCCTGGATGTTAGTGGTGGTAAGAGGGTCTACCCCTAATAGTCCTAGAGCATATATAACACTACTCTCCGTTACAATATCATTAGGTTGATAGAGCCCTAGTGTGATTGCTCCCTGGAGGTTGGTCGCTGCTGTTGTTAACATGGTGGCAGCAGAGGTGTATTGAGCTGCAGCATTCGAAAAGAATGTAGGTGCAGGTACCCATGCGCCATCAAGGAATATATCCACACCCTTCAGATGACCTGTATAGGTTTCTTTTGCCGTTACGAATCTTCCTCCAACAGCAACGGATATCAAATCATTAATCTTATATGACAGGTTAGCCTGGTATCCGAAGAAGACAGATGAGCCTTCAAAAAGTGCATCCAGCCTGTAATCCGTAACATTCTGCCCCTGGGCTGCAAGCATCGGTACAAGGTCGGACACACTATATTCAAGAGAGGGTAAGCCCTTATCATAACTTGCACTTCCTCCTCCTCCTATTGGATTGAATCCCGCAGAGATAGCAAATTTCCCGAGATTGAAGGCAGCATAGACTCCGGGGAAGACTGGTGCAGAGACACCGGCTTCCAAATCCTTCGGAGCAGGATTTAAATACTGGTAGGTACTCCCGATTGTCCTGCTCTGCCCGATTGTCTGGTTATTGATTGAAAAATGAAACCCGCTCCCAAGTTTTGTTATACCCGCCGGGTTGTAAAAAACAGCATCAATACCCAGTGTTGCATCCCGGCACAGCATCCGGGTATACTTCGCGCTCTGGTTTAAATTTGTTACAATTCCACCAGCTATGACCGGACCCGCAAAGAGTATGGTCAGTAAAATAAGGACCGGAATTCTTTTCATAATTGTTTTAGATTTAGGTTATATAAAACGAAGATAGATATAATTCTGGAATTTCAAAATAGGTGGTATGAAGCAGGGTGCAGGGTGCATGGAGCATTGTGCAGAGGGCAGGGTGCAGAGTGCATGGTGCAGGGGGGGATGGTGTAGGGAGTGGGGAGTGGGGAGTAGGGAGTGGGGAGTGGGGAGCAGTGGGTAGTGCCGGGAAAAAATACTCATTCACCAAAGCCTGTGAAGGTTTTAACAGAGTCACGTCCGGTTTCCAGCCGGATACATATCAGTTCTCGGTTGCTGGCTCTCAGTTCTCGGTGAGTGTGGGATTTGAATATGGAGTTCTGACAGTTACCAACCGGATAAATTCAGGCCCAGCAGAAAACTGGACAAACTCTTAACTCTGACTCATTCACATCCAGGAATTTCGCATCGGCCTGGGGCGGATGGCTGAAATTTCGGGGATCCTCGAAAAACTAGCAATCAGCTTCAGGGGGATGTAGTTTTTCGGGACCAGGAACCGAAAACCGGGAACCATTATTCCGGTTGTTAGCCGGACAAATTCATATCCCTCCACTTCGCATCATCCGGTTTTGCTACCTCAACATCATATGCTTTATTTACAATAAGATCCGCAAGGGGTTTGAGAGACTGGACATTCTGGTGTTCACGCTCAAGGACCTGCATCCTGAAATCATCTATAGGCTCTTTGGCCCGGATAATCTGGGTCATCTTTGTTTCATGATAGGTAAGGTCGATAAATACCCTCAGATCAACTCCTTTTGTTTTTATCGCATATAATCCGTCAATGACAAGAAGATCAATTTTCTTAAAATCAGTAATAAGTTTATCCACCTGGTCCGGAATGATGTCGATACATGGCATCATTGCTTCACGTTCCTCTTTAAACTCCGTCATGTTCCTCTGAATAAGGCTCCAGTCATATTCATTTATACCAACACTGCCTATCCCGTGAGTTCTCCTCCATTCATAGCGCAGCAGGGGGGGAACTTTATAATAATTATCTGTGTGGAGAACTTTTACCCTGATATGCTCTTCTTTCAGTTGCTTGGCCAGGGAATGGGATAGTTCTGATTTGCCTGCCCCGGATTCACCAGATATGGCGACAATATATCTGTAATGTTTCTTCTTCCGGTCAAGGTCCTTCAATGCATATTTTTTTATTTCTGCTGCAGCCAGCTTGTGCGCTTCCTGAATTAACAAAATATCGCCTAACATATGGAATAGTTTTCAGTTTTTAGTTTTTAGTTGAGTTATGGTGTTATGGATTTGGGGATTGTTTTACCACAGAGTTCCACAGAGGGTTATGGAGAGCCCCGGAGAATATAGTAATACAAAAACCACAAACCACCATACCAACACACACCAATATACCAATATACCAATAAACCAATATACTAATATTTAACGTGTTGTGCTATTAAAGACGATAATATTGATAATCACCTTTATATTGGGCCGCGCCGTCGGCGCGGCCCAATATAAAAATATAACATTCAACAACATACATTATTTAATAGCACAATGCGTTAATATTTAATTTCTTCCCATTTTTCGTTTGTCAGCAATACTCTTTTTTCACCGACATAGATCTGAATCTGTTTTCCCTCAGGATTCTCAACCTTTACGCGTATCTTTTTTTGAAA
>Ga0111176_1150_pt1 | contig 11119 bp, 4 predicted proteins | sample DeeMarSWOR324_28_FD_80229 | JGI IMG/M metagenome (GOLD analysis project Ga0111176, IMG submission 80229) | Bacteroides sp. SM23_62_1 | reverse complement strand
CAACCGGACTTTTCTGTCACGATCTCCACGCTCTGGAATGTGTCCGGTTGGCAACCGGACTTTTCTATCACGATCTCCACGCTCTGGAATGTGTCCGGTTGGCAACCGGACTTTTCTGTCACGATCTCCACGCTCTGGAATGTGTCCGGTTGGCAACCGGACTTTTCTATCACGATCTCCACGCTCTGGAACGTGTCCGGTTAAAAACCGGACTAACTCAGACTGTAAAAACGGACAACAGACAACCATATTCACTTTTACCTTTTGCCTTTTTACTTTTTACTTGCCTGTGGATATCTATTTGATTTTTAATTAGAAATATTATATTTTTATCTAATCAAACCTCGTTACAAAATCCTGCATCCATGCCAATCTGGTCCGCCGAAATAAAAGAACTCGAGACATTATCCACCTCTGTAAAAGGACGGTTTTCTGGACTTGGGAAAGAATTGGAACGGTTGGTTAAAGCAGATGATGAGAATATGGTTCTGCTCTATTCAAGACGGTGCCTGGAAGTGATCATAACCGACCTTTGTGAATCTGAACTGAAGAGACCACGCAAAACTGAACCGCTGAAAGGTATTATTGATAAACTGAACAGAGAGGAAAAGGTGCCATCGAATATCATTGCTTCAATGCAGAACCTGAATAGCCTGTCAACTTTTGGTGCACATCCTAAAGAGTTTGACCCGGAACAGGTACGGCCAGTTTTAATTAATCTTACGACAATTATCAAATGGTATCTGAAATATAAGGATACACAAACAACTTATAAGACAAAGCCGGAAGCAGTAAAGGATGAAAACAAAATTCCGGATGATCCTAAAAAAACCATCCATATATCAAAAAAAAAGTTAACAATCATACTCTCCGGACTTTTACTGGTTTGTATTATAATCATTGTGCCTTTATTCGTATTAAAAAATATTATTGGTGACAGAAAACAATCTATCGATTTATCAGAACTTGAAAAATCGATTGCGGTATTGCCATTTGAAAACATGAGTAATAATGATGAGTATAGCTATTTCGGTGATGCTATAACAGATGAAATCATCATGCAGCTTTGCAAAATAAATGAATTCATTGTAAGATCCAGGACTTCAGTTATGCAATATAAAGCGACCGAAAAAACAAGTCCTGTTGTTGGCCGGGAATTAAATGTTAATTATCTGATTGAAGGCAGTGCGCAGAGATTTGAGGATCAGGTCAGAATACGGGTTCAATTAATACATGCAGCAACAGACAATCATTTGTGGGGCGAAATTTATGAAGGTAGCTGGAAAGATGTTCTTTCTCTTCAAAGCGAAATTGCAAAGCAAATAGCTGATGAATTAAAGACCGTTCTTACACCTAAAGAAATTGAAAAAATTGAAAAAGAACCAACAGGGAACCTCGAGGCCTATGATTTTTACCTGAAAGGCAACGAAGAACACTGGCAATACTGGCAGGATAATAACCCCGATCATATCAATAAATCGATCGGACACTACTTAAAGGCGATTGAGCTGGATCAGGAATATTCCATGGCATATACCGGTCTGGGACGTGAATACTGGATGCTGGGGCATTATGCACTAAAACCATCCCCTGAATATTGGAAAGAATCAAAAAGATTATTGAATAAAGCCATTGAACTGGATCCTGAAAATGGCTGGGCTTATGCTGAACTTGGAGTTGTTCAACATAATTGGGATTGGGATAGTTCGGCAGCAAGGTATTCTTTTGAAAAAGCACTGGATTTATCACCAAATAACCAAAATTGCTATATGCATTTTATACATTTGGAAGCTCGACTGGGTAACTGCAATGAGGTTGCCTCCCTTATTAAGGAATATTCTAAAAAATTCTCAGTTAGTGTTCATGATATGGACAATTGGAACTTGTTGTTTCTGGTTTGCAGGAAGGATATTGAACAAATCAAACACATTGCTGATCAGTATTGGAATTATGACACACCAATTCTCCCCGGTTTTTATTGTTATATTGCATATCTCAATAATGGCAATTATACAAAAGCTCTTGAAATTGCTGAATCTATAATAGATCATTCGGAAGACCCATCAATACGTTTTATGATCAGGGGACATATTAATGCAATGATGGAAAATAGCGAAGGAGCACATGCAATGCTTGAAAACTTAAATAAGTTGTCCGAGTCCAGAAGCGTTTCTAACGTATATTTCGCAAATATATATTATGCTCTCGGGGATAAGGAACGGACCCTGGAATATCTTGAAAGGGCGCTTCAGGAGCATGATTGGAGAATTCATGCCTTCATGAATGATGCCACTTCTTTTAACCTGATTAAAGCTGAACCCTGGTTAGAGGATATCATCCGGAGAAGCTGGATTCCAGTAAGCGATACTGAGTAAGATGTGGAAAAGAATAATCCGGTTGACAACCAGCTAAATTGTTGCCGGTTCTCTTTAAGTGTGAGTTAAAGGAAATTTGTGTGATTAACCACAGAGAGTGCAGAGTTCAGAGGAGGGCAACAGAGAATAGTGCACATTTCGGCACAATTGCTTTAATATTAAAATCCAATGAAGTTAGGGATTGTGTCACAACCCTATTCTTAGATACATATATCAACTTCACCCCCCTCCAACCTCCCCCCTGAAGTGGGGGAGGCTTAATTCTTATTATTCAGCGGTTCCCCTTCCCTCTTCAGGGGAAGGGGTTAGGGGTTGGGGTGAAGTTAGGAATAACATTTTGCATGATCTCCATCGTTATTAAATGAAAAAGTGGTTATGACACACCCCCTTATGAATCAAAGAAGTGTAACAGAAAAGTCCGGTTGATAACCGGACTCTTTCTATAACCAACTACTCACCGGATGACCTGGAGTCACCCGGTGAGTGAATAATAAGAAATCAAACTATGAAACACAATCGTATCCCATTTATAATGGTAGTTATCCTGGCCCTGTTTTTATCAGGAACTTTACTGACTTGTGTGCAAACAACCGAAACAAACGGGCCTTTGAGGGTAAGTGACAAAAATCCACGGTATTTCACCGATAATTACAATAAAGCTATCTACCTTACAGGTTCCCATACATGGAATAACCTGGTTGATATGACAACCGAAGATTCACCGGAAAAATTTGATTATCCGGAATATATCAGGTGGATGAAGAGCCTGAATCACAATTTCATGCGCCTGTGGGCATGGGAACTTCTCAACTGGGACACACAGGGTAACAGAGAAAGTGAACCTAAAAAACATACTGTTGCACCTCATCCATGGCTGCGCACGGGTCCTGGATTGGCACTGGATGGAAAATTGAAATTTAACCTGGATCAGTTTGATCCTGAATATTTTACACGCCTGGAGGAAAGAGTGAAGATGGCACAGGATTCAGGTATTTATGTTTCCATCATGTTGTTTGAGGGATGGGGACTGCAATTTTCTCCGGGAGCCTTTGAAAATCATCCTTTTCACCAGGAGAATAATATCAATGGGATAAACGGCGATGCCAACGGGGATAGTTCAGGTGTTGAAATCCACACACTGGGAGATGAAGAAATTCTTTCAATTCAGGAGATATATGTCAGGTATGTTATTGACAGGGTTAACAAATTCGACAATGTATTATATGAGATATCCAATGAAAATCACCCGCCTTCAACACCCTGGCAGTATCATATGATCAACTTTATAAAGAATTATGAAAAAGAATTGCCGAAGCAGCATCCCGTTGGTATGACATTTCAATACCGGGGAGGCAGTAACCAGGCATTGTTTGACAGTCCTGCTGACTGGATATCCCCCAATCCGGAAGGCGGATATCGGGATAATCCTCCCGCTGCAAATGGTTCGAAGGTCATCCTGACGGATACGGATCATCTGTGGGGTATCGGCGGGAACCAGTCATGGGTGTGGAAAAGTTTTCTCCGCGGAATGAATCCCCTGTTTATGGATCCTTATGACTGCATGGTACTTGCAAACTCCTGTAACCCGGTGTGGATGGACTCAGTACGGGTGAGTTTAGGGTATACCCGAATGCTGGCCGACCGTATGGATCTGCTGTCAATGCTTCCCCTGCCTGAGCTGGCATCTTCAATGTATTGCCTTGCAAACAGAGGTTCGGAGTACCTGGTATACCTGCCCGATAGTGATGAGGTGGAGGTAAATCTTGAGGATACTCCGGGTTCCTTCCAGGCAGAATGGTTTAATCCAAACACCGGGGAATTTACAGAATCAGATATTATTGAAGGGGGTGACAAGGTATCGTTAACATCTCCATATGAAGGGGCAGGGGCGGTGTTGTATTTGAAGAGAGAATATTGATAAAAATATATTCAATACCCCCTCTCGATCTCCCCTTGCTTGCAGGGGGAGATGCCCAATTCAGGCGGACAGAGGGGATGTTTAAAACCAACACTCTTCCTCGCACTTACCAGGAATCCTGCCCGCCCCCCTCTCCCCTGAAAGGGAGAGGACTTATCTATTTTGCTCAGGATTGTCGAATTTTTCCGGTTCTCGGTAGGTGTGAATATCGGGATTGGTTGTGGATGGAAGTTATGCCGATTGCCAATCGGCATTAATAATACTGTTGAATGAAGTAGAAAGGTCCAGTTGTTAACCGGACTCTTCCACATCATCATAGGTTGTTAAATATGTCCGGTTAAAAACCGGCAGACATTTTCTCCGGTTAAAACTGAGTTTGACTGGCTCATCCCTTAGTATTATTGCTGCCGGTTAACAACCGGCAGAACTTGTTTAAACCCTTGACAGTTTGACGTTAGGTTTTTCACCACACTTATGTAAATGACCAGGATTCCAGATTTTTGATTGCCCTGATCGACTACGAGTTCCCTCATCCGCCTTACGGCGGATGAGGGATGACTTGTTTCAGGAGACTATATTCCTAATTCCATGCCCTCTGCTCCCTGCACTCTTCCTTATCCTTCCTAATTATTTGATTTTTAATTTGAATTGACTTATTTTTATCTAATTAAATCCCATCTCAAATCGTTACTTCCATGCCCATCTGGTCCGCCGAAATAAAAGAACTTGAGGCTTTGTACAGCTCTCTGAAAGGCCAACTTCCTGAATTGGAAAAAGAATTAGAACACCTGATCAAAACAGATGATGAAAACGTTGCCTTGCTCTATTCAAGAAGATGCCTGGAAGTTATCATTACCGACCTGTGCGAATGTGAACTGAAAAGGCCCCGCAAAACAGAGCCCCTTAAAGGTATTATTGATAAGCTGAAACATGAAGAGAAGGTACCATCTCACATCATTGCCTCAATGCTGAACCTGAACAGCCTGTCGACTTTCGGTGCCCATCCCAAAGAATTCGATCCGGAACAGGTAAAACCGGTTCTGAGTAACCTGAATATAATCATTAAATGGTACCTGAAATATAAGACCCAGAAAGTTGAGTCTGCAGTAAAGGAAAAAGAGGAAGAGCATGAAGCTGAAAAACAGAAAAAAGCAGAGGAACCTGCCACTGTCGTTAAGCCAAAGAATAAAACAGTTCTGGTCGTCTCCGGGATAGTACTTATTGGAGTTATCCTGATCATTGCTCTCGATCTGTTCAACATCTTCCGGAAGGATAAATTTGAAGATATCAGGGATGCGGATGGCAGGATTTCCATTGCCGTGATGCCTTTTGAAAATCTTACAGGGGATACCACGCTGAACTGGTTCCAGAGAGGTGTATCATCTCTAATTATTAATGGCCTTGGTACCTCTTCCGAACTTGCCGTGAGGGATGATCACACGATGTTTGAGGTGATGGAAAGTATGGACCAGGTTTATACTGCAGCCGTTTCACCATCACTGGCAAAAGAGGTGGCTGAAAAAGTAAAGGCAGAGACATATATCAGGGGCAGTTTCCAGGGAAGAGAGGGCCAATACCGGATCATGGCAAACCTGGTTAATACTCAGACCGGCGATATTATCTGGACACATAAGGTTGAAGGCAATCTGAAATCTTCAGGATATCTCAGCCTGGCGGATTCATTATGCAATGAGATCAAAGACTATCTTGAAATCAAGGCGCTTGAGCAGGTAACGGATTATGATTTCAGGGAAGCATATACAAAATCAGCCGAAGCATACAGGTTTTTCATTGAGGGGATGAATTCGATTTTAATCCGGGATGAGGAATCTGCCATACAATCCTTGAAAAAAGCTCTGGAAATTGATTCATCTTTTGCGTTTGCTTCATTTTATATTGCCTGGTCATATTGTTATGGTGATCTTGGGTGGGAAGAATGTGTAATCTGGACTCGGAAGGCATATAACATTAAAGACAGACTCCCGTCAAAGTATAAACCCTGGCTGGAACTCTGGTATGCCTGTTATATAAGTGAAGATCTCCAGGATATTATCCGGTACCTTAATTTACTTGAAAAATCAGATATTGAATCCCGATTATTATGGTTTGACCTTGGAGTTACCTATTACGACTTTCCAAAACAATATGAAAAAGCTGTTGAGGCATTTGAGAAAGTGGAGGAAATCAGCCTGGAAAGAGGCGGTGACTGGGAGTATATTTTGTTCTATGATTGGTATGGGAGAGCCCTGCATGAAGCCGGAAAATATGAAAAAGAAAAAGAAATTTATGAGACTGGTTTAAGACTTTTTCCTGCCGGTAAAGATATTCAATGGACCACTTGTGATTATATTAAATGGCGTCAGGGGGTTTGTGCTTTTTCAAGAGGCGATACTTCAGAAGGTAACAAGTCTATAAAATGGTATGGATTACGATTAAAAGAATTAGGTTATTCAGAATCTTTAACTGAATGGGGAACAGGTTTAATGTATGATGAAGCAAATATCATGGATAAAGCTGAAGTGCATTACAGGAATGCGGTTAAACTGGAACCTGAGAACTCATATCGGATTGCAAATTTAGCTGAGTTTCTTATTACGAATGACATCAATATTGATGAGGGAATGGAATTGATTGAAAAAGCACTAGAGACTGAACCTGAGAATTGGTACCGGCTTATGATAAAAGGCTGGGGTTGTTATAAACAGGGGAAATATGAAGAAGCGATACAACTTCTAAGAAAAGCTGAAGAAATAAGCATTGGTTTCAATTATGATCTCCATCAACAAATCCTTGAAGTTGAACAGGCGCTTGCCGGTAAGAACAAACAATAAGTTTTAAATATGAATTTAGATTTTTATGCAATTTTGCAATTAAATTGCAAAATTGCATAAAAATAATTACTAACCAACTTAGAGATGTGAAAAATATTATGTAATTTTGCATTTGGAATGCAATAATACATAAAATTGAATCAAAGGTATTTCCATAGAAATATTGAAGATCTTCTTCACAAAGCCCTGTCAGATTTTCCTGTAGTAATTCTCACCGGGGCCAGACAGACAGGGAAATCCACATTACTGAAAAACATTCTTCCTGATTACCGGTATATAACCCTCGATGATCCTGTTCAGAGACAGATCGTAAAGGAAGATCCCAGATCAGTTCTTGATATTTCAGATAAGTCCCTGATCATTGATGAGATTCAGTATGCTCCTGAAATTTTACCTTATGTGAAAATAATTGTTGATTCCGGCAGAGATAAAAACGGACAAATTGTACTGACAGGATCACAGCATTTTAACCTGATGGCAAATATTACCGAATCACTGGCGGGAAGGGCCGCTATACTCACTCTCCCGACGTTTTCTGTAACAGAATATTCCGCAAAAAACATCGGGCAACCAAAAGATTGTTTCCGTGCAATCATGAAGGGATTTTATCCTGAACCATTATTACATGCAAAAGATATTTCTTTGTTTTATGGGTCATATCTTCAGACCTATCTTGAACGTGATGTCCGGCAAATATCCGATGTAAGTAATCTTACTACTTTTCAGACATTCATTACACTGCTGGCTTCACGTTCCGGTTCAGTTATCAACCAGAATGAACTGGCAAGGGAATGTGGTATTGCCTTTAACACTGTAAAGAAATGGCTGACTATATTGCAGGCTTCCGGTATCGTCTACTTTCTTAAACCTTTCTTCAGGAATATATCAAAACGAATGATTAAAAGTCCAAAATTGTACTTTAACGATACCGGCCTGATGGCATATATCCTAAAATACAAGGATACGGATACATTATACACAGGCCCTTTATCCGGCAATATTTTTGAGACTTTCCTGTTCAATGAATTCCTGAAATACAAATACAATTATGATGCTGTATTTGAAATGTATTTTTTCAGGGATTCAAACGGAAATGAAACAGATATAATCCTTGAATTTGAAGATAAATTCCTGTTATTTGAACTTAAAGCCTCCCGGACACTCCGGCTTGAACATGCCGGAAATCTTAAGAAGTTGCTGCCATTGTTCCATAACGGCAAAGGATATTTATTAGGATTTTATGAGGATGATTTTCAAATTACTGAAAATATTATTGCCAGGAACTGGATGAATCTGTTTAATATTCTGGATGAAAATTTTAAAAAAAATGAGTCTTGAAAACAACCAGTAGTCTCTTAACTTTTCTAATTACTCCCATATGGCCATAGTTACAACTACCTCACGAATAATTACTGCGCAAATGTTTCACCAAATTATCTTTTAGCTTCAGCCTTTTCTCTTCCCCTGATTGTCTCCACCCAGTGAACTGCTTTTACACCCGTCCCATCAGCGATCTGATGCCGGCAGCTGAAGCCGCATGCCACGACAGCTGCGCCGTTCTTTCGGTTTCTGATTGCAGGAAATAAACGATCGTTGCCGATCTTTATTGACATATCATAGTGTTCCTTCTCATAACCAAAAGAGCCGGCCATCCCGCAGCAACCTGAATCAATAATATCAACAGATACTCCGGGAACACAAGCCAGCAGGTCTTTCATCGCATCTGTCCCGTACAGTGATTTCTGGTGGCAATGGCCATGGATGAGCACATGCTCGAAAACGGATGTAAAATTACATGTGCAGTTACCCTCGGCGACCTCCCTGGCAAGGAACACATCGATCATCATCACATTTTCCTTCATTGATTGCCCGAGTTTTTCATCATCAATCAGATCCGGCAGGTCATCCGTGAGAGCTGAAGCGCAGCCCGGCTCACAGACCACTATTTTATGTCCCTCATCAATATATTTCTGAAGATTCCGCAATGTTTTTTCACCTTTTCTCCGGGCTTTCCTGAGAAATCCGTGCGAGATCCTGGGTCGCTGGCAGCATCCTGCATTGGCAAGGATCACCTCATATCCGCATGATTCAAGCAGTTCAACAGCCGAGATTCCCACATCTGGTTCGTGAAAATTCATATAGGTATCATCAAACAACACTACCTTTTTGGATGACTGACCGTTAGGTTTATAATTTTTCTTAAACCATTTATTAAACGGATGCCGTACATAGGCTGGCAGGATACGGCGGCTATCAACCCCGAGGTACCATTCAAGGATTTTGCGAAATGGAAGGGATCGCTGGATGATATTAACGATCGGTGCTTTCCAGCCGGCCATCCTGCGGGCCATGTTGGTGGACCGGGCGATGAATCTATCCCGCAAGGTGGAACCATGATCATCCATATATTTCTGGAGAAATTCACTTTTCAGCCTTGCCAGGTCGACATTACTCGGACAGTCGGATTTGCATCCTTTACACGAAAGGCAGAGATCCATAATTTCGTAAAGCCTCCTGCTGGTCAATCCTTCAGGTCCGAGTTGACCAGTCATCGCAAGGCGGAGTGCATTGGTCCGTCCCCGGGTTGAATGCTCTTCATCGCGGGTAGCCCGGTAAGAAGGGCACATCGTACCGGTCAGATTCTGGCGGCAAACACCAACACCATTGCACATCTCGACAGCACGTGCAAAATCCATCTCCTCACGGTAATGATACACTGTTGGTAATACGGGAGTCCGGTATGCAGAACCATACCGGAGGTTGTGGTCAATTGGTTCAGGATCGACAATAACTCCCGGGTTCATTAAATCGGCAGGATCAAATAGTTTTTTAACTTCCCTGAAAGCATTGTAAATCCCGGATCCAAAGTACATTTCGAGGAAAGGGCTCCGGATGCGTCCATCTCCGTGTTCACCACTGATGGATCCTCCATATTTCTTTACGAGCCCATGTGCATATCCGGCGATGTCCTTCATATGATCAATATCCCGCTGATCTTTCAGGTTAAGGACAGGCCGGATATGGATCTCCCCTACACTGGCATGGGCATACATGTCGACAACTATTTCACGGTCCCTGCAGTATTTCAGGATCTGACCCACATATTCGGGAAGAACATCCAGCGGAACGGCGGAATCCTCGATAAACGGTACAGGCTTGCGGTCACCCTTGATACCCAGCATAAGGCCCAACCCATTCTTTCTCACTGTCCATACTTCAGCCTGTTTCTTTGGTTCGGATATTATTGGCCAGTGATAACCCAGCTTCTGCTTCTGGAGGTCTTCCACAAGGGTGCTGGCTTTGCTTTTTGCTTCCTCTTCTGTGCTACCGAAAAATTCAACGATCAGCATGCCTTTGGGATTTCCTTTTATGAAACCACACAATGGTGCAATGCTGAGATTTTTCCTGGCCATATTGGCAACTTCCTCATCCATGATCTCGACAGCCGAAGGTTGATGCCTGAGGATCGGAGTGACAGCCCGTATGGCTGCGAGCAGATCGTCAAAATGAACAACACATAGTATTTTGGATTTCGACAATGGTTCCAGGTTGAGTTTCGCTTCAAGAACGATACCGAGTGTGCCTTCACTTCCTGTAATAAGTTTGGATAAATTCCAGGAATCGGTATTGACAAAAGAATCGAGATTGTATCCCTGTACCCTTCTCATGATCTTAGGATACTGCTTAACTATTTCATCCTTGTTTTTCCGGATAATTGTATCCAGGCCAATGACGATTTCATTTTCACGATCCTTAAACTTCACATCACCCTTCTTATAACCGTTGACAGAAAATTCCTTGCTATTAAGAATAGTTCCGTCTGACAGAAGGATTTTAGTTTCGAGCACATGGTCGATAGTTAATCCGTATAAAATACTTTTGGTTCCTGCAGAATTGTTCCCTATCATGCCGCCGATGGTTGCCCGGTTACTGGTTGCCGGGTCCGGGGCGAAATGGAGATGGAAAGGAGCAAGTACATGATTCAACTCATCAAG
>Ga0111176_1149_pt1 | contig 11275 bp, 10 predicted proteins | sample DeeMarSWOR324_28_FD_80229 | JGI IMG/M metagenome (GOLD analysis project Ga0111176, IMG submission 80229) | Bacteroides sp. SM23_62_1 | reverse complement strand
TGGAAGAATGGAAGAAAGGAATAGTGGAATGATGGAAGAATGGAACAGTGGAAGAATGGAACAGTGGAAGAATGGAACAGTGGAAGAATGGAAGAATGGAAGAATGGAATAATGGAAGAATGGAATAATGGAAGAATGGAACAGTGGAAGAATGGAAGAATGGAACAGTGGAAGAATGGAACAGTGGAAGAATGGAACAGTGGAAGAATGGAAGAATGGAAAAAGGGAAGAATGGAAAAAGGGAAGAATGGAAAAAGGGAAGAAAGGAATAATGGAATAATGGAAGAATGTATATTAGTTTTCTGGTATATTGGTGTGTAGGGGGGATGGGGTTTGGTGATAATTGGATATAAATATGCAACATTCCAACATTCCAGTATTCCAACATTCCAGTATTCCAACATTCCAGTATTCCAACATTCCAGTATTCCAACATTCCAGTATTCCAACATTTCAGTATTCCAACATTCCAGTATTCCAACATTCCAGTATTCCAACATTCCAAAATTCCAGTATTCCAATATCCCATCATTCCCTCTCAAAGTTGTATCCAATTTTAATCATATCAAACTATATTTTAACAATTTTTATTTATGACGGCATATATATTTCCCGGACAGGGTGCGCAATTCCCGGGGATGGGGAAGGACCTGTATGAAAGTCATGAAATTGCCCGCACACAGTTTCACCGGGCCGATGAGATTCTTGGATTTGATATTACTTCTATCATGTTTGAGGGGACCATTGAAGATCTGCGGCAGACCAGGGTAACCCAGCCTGCTATTTTTCTTCATTCGGTCATTCTGGCGCAGATAATCAAGAATTTTCATCCTGCCATGGTTGCAGGCCATTCCCTAGGTGAGTTTTCTGCACTTGTTGCCAACAGGGCTCTTTCCTTTGATGATGGATTGCGCCTGGTATATCAGCGTGCTCTTGCCATGCAGAAAGCCTGTGAAGCACAGCCATCAACAATGGCTGCCATCCTGGGGCTTGAGGATCAGGTAGTGGAGGAGGTATGCCGGCAAATTGAGGAGGTTGTTGTTCCGGCCAATTATAACAGTCCCGGACAGGTTGTCATATCGGGATCTGTAAAAGGTATTGATCTTGCAGTTGAAGAACTGACAAAGAGGGGAGCAAAACGGGCTATAAAACTGAGTGTTGGCGGGGCATTTCATTCACCTTTCATGGAACCTGCGAGGCTTGATCTTCAGAAGGCCATCGAATCCACCATATTCAATGAACCTGTATGCCCTGTTTACCAGAATGTGAATGCTGAACCATTTACTGAACCACATAAAATCAAGGCCAATTTGATTGCCCAGTTAACTGCACCGGTACAATGGACCCAGACCATCAGGAATATGATCCGGGACGGCGGAAATGAATTCATCGAAGTGGGTCCGGGTACCGTTCTGCAAGGCCTTGTAAAAAAAATAGATCCTACCGTTTCTGCCACAGGCGCCTGAGGGGCGGATGCAAAAATGTGATCGGGCTAAAAATATTTTGTATCCAGGCAACCGATATTTTCATTTTTTTGACATTAAGGATTGGGGAAATGTTATAGCGATCCAGTCATTTAAAGTGACTGGATCATTAGCGGAGCTGTATCCGGTAGTGAAGTTTTTTTTGATTTTTCTTTAGGGATCCAGTCACTTTAAATGACTGGATCATTAGCGAAGCTATATCCAAAGTGTATCTTTACCCATTGAGGTAGTTCAGCAAAAAGTTGATTCCATAAAAAGAATCAAAGTCTGATATTTACAAAAAAATCATATTATTTTTTAAGTAAATTTGGGGTTTTAATTTCAGATTAAAAGTAAATGAGCTGCACTCTTTAAAATATTTATCATGAAGGTACTAAAATTTGGCGGTTCATCAGTAGGCACCCCTGAAAGGATTATGGTGGTGAAGGAAATTATAGAAAGCCAGAAAGACCCATGTGTGATAGTTGTCTCAGCTTTTCAGGGTGTTACCGACCAGTTAATACGTGTTAGCAACCAGGCCGCACTTCGCGATGACTCATACAAACAATTGCTCGATGATATTGAACAGAGGCATTATGACGCTGTTAAGAAACTCTTCCGAATCAATCAACAATCAAATATCCTGGCAGCAATAAAAATTCTGATCAATGAAATGGAGGAAACACTTAATGGTGTTTACCTGCTTAAAGAATTAACCCCGAAAACACTTGACTTCATTCAGGGTTTCGGTGAAAGACTTTCTGCTTTCATCATCAGCCTGATCGTTGAGAATGCCTACCTGGCAGATTCCAGGGATTTCATCAGAACAGACAGTAATTTTGGAAAGGCAGCTGTTGACTTCAGGATGACAAACGAACTTATCAACAAACATTTTGAATCACTTAAAAAAAGAGCTATCGTACCAGGATTCATTGCAAGTAATCCGAATGGGGATATCACAACCCTTGGGAGAGGAGGTTCCGATTATACCGCAGCAATTATTGCAGCAGCTTTGGATGCATCTGTGCTGGAAATCTGGTCAGATGTAGATGGTTTTATGACAGCCGATCCCCGGAAGGTCGAAAGAGCGTATGCAATCGATTATCTCACCTACGCTGAAGCAATGGAGCTGTCACATTTCGGCGCTAAAGTAATTTATACCCCAACTATCCAGCCTGTACTGAATAAAAAAATAAGGATACACCTGAGAAATTCTTTTAATTTGAAACATAAAGGGACAATAATCGGAACCCAGAGAGTTATCCGGTCACAAACACTTATTAAGGGAATCTCATCGATCGATGACATTGACCTGATCACCATTCAGGGATCAGGACTGGTAGGAGTTACAGGAATATCCATGCGTCTTTTCACCGCACTGGCCAGGCAGGGAATCAATATTATTCTCAATACCCAGGCTTCCTCTGAATATTCAATCAGCTTTGCAATTGTTCCGCCTGATACAGAAAAAGCTGTCACCGCAATTAAGAATGAATTTACACATGAGATTGAACACCTTAAATCGATCCGGATAAACATCGAGAAGGAACTTTCAATCATTGCCATTGTCGGGGAAAGAATGCGGCGTACACCGGGGATTTCAGCCAAACTGTTCAGATCACTTGGTCGAAACGGGATCAATGTGATTGCCATCGCACAGGGTTCCTCGGAACTGAATATTTCTGTTGTCATAACCCGGCAAAGCCTGAGGAAAGCACTAAATGTTATCCATGAAGAATTCTTTCTGTCGCATTATAAAGAGTTGCATCTTTTCCTTGTAGGAGTGGGTAATGTCGGAAGTAAACTGCTTATACAGATTAATAATCATAAAGAAAAATTACTGATCAACCACCGTCTGAAAATAAACCTTATCGGTCTCGCCAATTCAAGAAAGATGGTTATTCAACCTGACGGTATCCCTATTGATCATTACAGGCATCTGCTGGATGAAGGTCTTAAAACGGACCTGGAAGAATATACCCGGCAAATGTCTTTGCTGAATCTCAGGAACACTGTTTTTATTGATTGCACCGCTAGCAGCGAAGTTGCCGGCCTGTATAAAAAAATGTTTAATTCATATGCCTCCGTAGTCACGGCTAACAAGATTGCATGCTCATCTGATTTTAACCTGTACAGGGATCTTAAGTCTACAGCACAGAGCCGCGGTGTCAGATTTATTTTTGAGACAAACGTGGGAGCGGGGCTACCGGTCATCAATACGATCAATGACCTGATGAACAGTGGTGACAAGATCCTTGAGCTGCAGGCTGTGCTCTCAGGCACACTGAATTTCATTTTTAATACAATCAGCGATAAAGTACCTCTGAGTAAGGCTATCGCACTGGCAATGGAAAAAGGATATGCTGAACCTGATCCCAGAATCGACCTGGGTGGAATGGATGTGGCAAGGAAATTACTTATTCTTTCAAGAGAATCAGGTTATAAGCTGGAAGAAAAGGATGTACAGATCACACCTATCCTTCCGGATCATTGCTTTAAAGGGTCTCTTCAGGATTTCTGGAAATCGGTAAAAAAACTGGATACAGAGTTCGAAAATAAAAGGAAACAGCTCGAGAAAGAGGGTAAGAAATGGAGATACGTGGCGCGGCTGAAAAAGGGAAATGCTTTCATTGATCTGACAGCAGTTTCCAGTAATCATCCACTTTACCCGGTGGAGGGCTCCAATAATATTATCATGATAACAACCGAAAGATACAAGGAGCTCCCGATGATTATCAAGGGTTATGGTGCAGGAGCTGAAGTTACTGCTGCAGGTATGTTTGCGGATATCATTCGCATTGCCAATATTTGAAGAATGGAAAAATGGAAGAATGGAATAATGTAAGAATGTAAGAATGTAAGAATGTATATTGGTTTATTGGTGTATTGGTGTGTAGGGGGATGGGGTTTGGTGATTATTTGGATATAAATATGCAACATTCCAGTATTCCAATATTCCAATATTCCAGCATTCCAATCGCATGTTATTATAAGGTTAGTAATACCATCATCGGTATATTAAAATGATATAATGGAAAAACAAAGCATCACGATATATTCTCCCGCTACTGTGGCCAACGTTGGTCCCGGTTTCGATATACTGGGTTTTGCCATTGACAGGCCGGGTGATATAATGACAATTGAAATTATTAGCAGTCTGGAGCATGAGATCATTAACAGGACACCATACAATATCCCGCTGGAACCTGAAAAGAATGTTGCCATTGTTTCTCTGTCTGCATTTCTTGAGCATCTGGGTGCTGAAGAAAAGTTTTGTGTAACATTTCATGAGAAAATCCCTCCAGGCAGCGGTATTGGTTCCAGCTCAGCAAGTTCGGCAGGGTCGGTTTTTGGTGCCAATATTCTTCTGGGAGCGCCGCTTCACAGGGAGGAGCTTGTTCCGTTTGCCGCGAGAGGAGAACAGGTTGCCAGCGGATCTGCTCATGCCGATAATGTAGCACCTGCCCTGCTTGGTGGATTCGTACTGGTGAGGAGTTATAATCCCCTCGATCTAATTGAAATATCTTCTCCTTTATCCCTGCATTGTACGGTAGTTCATCCCGATATCCAGCTTGCCACACAGGAAAGCCGGAAAATACTCAAGGGCAATGTCCCTCTTAAAACAGCGGTTGAACAGGCAGGCAATGTGGCAGGATTGATCACAGGACTGTTAACATCCGATTTCAGGCTGATACGTGATTCCCTCCATGATGTTATTGCCGAACCCGCCCGTTCGTTCCTGATCCCCGGTTTTGAAAGATTGAAGGAAGCTGCTCTGAGAGCCGGAGCACTTGGTTCAAGCATTTCCGGTTCAGGACCATCCGTTTTTTCATTATGTCCTGACAGGGAATTAGCGGAAGCAGTTGGGCGTGAATTCGAAAGAATATTTACTGAAATGAGTATACCCTGTAAGGTTTTTATTTCAGGAATAAACCACAGGGGAGTCAGCAAAATACAAGATTGAATTCGCCAGATGAGATTTTACAGCACAAACAACAGAAAAATCAATAGATCTCTCAGGGAGGCTGTCATTCAGGGTCTGGCAGAAGACGAAGGTCTGTTTATGCCTGTTCATATACCTTCATTTCCCCCACCATTTTTCGATGAAATAAAGAAATTATCCTTCAGTGAAATTGCCGTACGCACTGCTATCCTGTATTTCAGAGATGATATTCCTGAAGATGAACTGGAGGCATTAACAAGGGATGCCATCAGTTTTGACACACCTTTAATCCAAATTCAGGAAGGTATTTTTTCACTGGAACTTTTTCATGGCCCCACGCTGGCATTCAAGGATGTTGGAGCAAGGTTCATGGCAAGGCTGCTGAGCTATTTTATCCGGGATTATAACAGGGAAATCCATGTGCTGGTTGCCACCTCAGGAGATACCGGCAGTGCTGTGGCAAACGGATTCTGGAAAGTCCCCGGCATTTCGGTTCATATCCTCTATCCTGGAGGTCTTGTGAGTCCCATTCAGGAGAATCAATTCACAACATTAGGAGAAAATATTACTGCCCTGGAAGTAAAAGGTGCTTTTGATGATTGCCAGAGACTGGTGAAAAGGGCTTTCCTTGATAAAGAGTTGAGTGACCGGCTGGTCCTGACATCAGCAAATTCGATCAATGTAGCCCGTTTGCTGCCGCAGGCTTTCTATTACCTGAACGGTTATGCACAACTGGAAAGTACGGACCAGGATCTTTTTATTGCAGTTCCAAGTGGAAATTTTGGCAACCTCACCGCCGCAATGATTGCCTGGAAAACAGGATTACCTGTAAAAAAACTCATTGCTGCAACAAATGTGAATGATATTGTACCCGAATACCTCAAAACAGGCCACTATGATCCGAGGCCATCTGTTCCTACAATAGCTAATGCAATGGATGTGGGGAATCCCAGTAATTTTATCCGGATTCTTGATCTTTGTAACCATTCACATGCTGAAATAAGGAAATATTTGGAAGGTCATGCCTATACTGATGATGAAATCCGGCATACAATCCGAAATGTTTACAATAAATGTTCATATGTTTTGGATCCGCATGGTGCAACGGGATACCAGGCCTTAACCGATCATTTAAAAAACAGGGAAAAAGGCAGGGGGATTTTTATAGAAACGGCCCATCCTGCAAAATTCGCAGATATTGTGGAGGATGTTATCGGTCGGCGGATAAACGTACCGGATTCACTTCGCGAAACAATGGAGAAAATGCCTGTAAAAAGGACTATCTCGGCTGAATATGAAGATCTGAAAAATTATTTGTTATCGTTACAATAAAAAAATTATCTTCAAACTGATATAAAAGGTTATTACATGATTGTTGTTACCGGAGCAGCAGGTTTCATAGGCAGTATCATGACCGGCACACTTAACCGGGAAGGATTCAATGACCTTGTCCTGGTTGATGATTTCAGAAGGGAGGATAAGCTGTCTAACTATGTGAACAGGCAATATAGTGAAAGGATTGATCGGGATGACTTTTTTGGATGGTTGAAAAATAATCACCGGTTTGTTCAGTTCATCATCCATCTAGGGGCCAGGACAGATACAACTGAATCTGACAGTGGTATTTTTGAAAGGCTGAATTTTGGTTATTCGGTAAAGGTATGGGAAGCTTGTGTTTCCTATGGATTACCGCTGATCTATGCTTCATCCGCTGCAACATATGGCAACGGAGAGCATGGGTATGATGATAATCACGAACTGATCAGCCGTTTGAAACCCCTGAATCCCTACAGTGTATCAAAAAATGATTTTGACATATGGGCCCTGGGGCAGGACAAAAAACCTTTCTTCTGGGCAGGGATTAAATTTTTTAATGTCTTTGGGCCGAATGAATATCACAAGGGAAGGATGGCCTCGGTCGTTTTCCATACATATAATCAGATTCAGCAAACAGGCAAAATGAAACTTTTCAGATCCCATCGCCCGGAATTTGCTGATGGTGAACAGAAAAGAGATTTTATATATGTTTTTGATACTGCTGAGGTAATGCTTTACTTCCTGAGAAGCAGGAATCATTCAGGTATATATAACCTCGGAACAGGTTCTGCCAGGACATTTAATAGTTTGGCCCTGGCTGTATTTGATACAATGGGACTGGAGCCGGTTATTGAATATATTGACACACCTGCTGACATTAGAGATTCATACCAGTATTTTACAGAGGCTAAAATGACCAAGCTCAGATCAGCAGGGTATCAGAAAGATTTCACACCATTTGAAACTGCAATCCATGATTATGTAAAAGGTTATCTTATACCCGGGAGGTATTTCTAATTGCAGAAATGAATGGAATGATGCAGCCAGGAGGAGAAGGAGCGGGGGAGAAGGAGTGAGGGAGCGAAGGAGCGAGGGAGCGAAGGAGCGATGGGGCGAAAGAGTGAGCGGGCGAGGGGGTGAAGGGAAGTGGAGTAAGGAGTAAGGAGTAGGGAGTAGGGAGTCTCCGGAGGAGGCGAAAGATCTTTAGATAAGAGGATGCTCTTATTACTGTCAAAGAAGGAGGAAAGATGAATAGCCGTCTGCTTTTGCTGACGGATATAAGCGCATCATTAGGGAGAGAGGGCACTGTCAAAGAAGGAGGAAAGATGAATAGCCGTCTGCTTTTGCTGACGGATGAAAGGGAACACTACTGCAATTCAGTTATTCAATACAAATAATAAACTTCTCAAAAATCACCGGTTTGGTCAGTTGAATTTTCTGCCTGGATCTTTTCTTTTTCTTCCTTGCTAAAGCGCCTGATTTTATAATTTATGGAGGCAATTATCACAGACATAAAGGGACTGATGATATTGAAGAAGCAGAATGGCAAATAGGTAAATGTGGGCACTCCCAGAACGCGTGATTGGGTTGCGCCACAGGTGTTCCATGGGATCAATACGGATGTGACCGTACCCCCATCTTCGAGTGTCCTGCTCAGTAATTCAGGTTTATATCCTTTTTCGCGGTATGTCTTGGCATACATTCTCCCCGGTACAACAATGGCAATATACTGGTCGGATGCAGTGATATTGAAAAAAATACTGGTGATGACAGTAGAGGCAACCAGTGATCCTGTATTTCGGGCCAGTTTAATGATTGATTCGCTGATACGTAAAAGCAATCCGGCCGAATCCATTACTCCGCCAAATACCATTGCTGCAAGAATAAGCCAGATCGTGTCGAGCATGCCTGCCATACCCCTGGTTGTCAAAAGCTCATTAACAACAGGATCGGCTGTTTGTATATTGATGGTAGTGAACATCGATTTCATCACAGCGATATATGATAGTTTAGCATAGTTGCCCGTTAATCCGGCGATGGCCCTTATCAGATCAGGCTGGAATATAATAGCAAACAAACCACCGAGAAGTGTGCCGAACAATATAGCCGGCAGCGGGGGTACCTTTTTTATTATCACAAAAATCAACAGGGCAGGAACGATAAAAAGAAACGGGTTGATATTAAAGTTCTGCTGAATCTGATTCAGGACATTGGTGACATTCGTTGTATTATCGCCGAACTTGTATGTAAATCCAATGATCAGGAAAATTACTAGGGCAAGGGATATGGAAGGAACGGTTGTGATCATCATGTATCGGATATGTGTAAACAGGTCGGTCCCTGCCATGGCAGGTGCAAGATTGGTTGTGTCGGACAGAGGTGACATTTTATCGCCGAAATATGCTCCTGAGATGATGGCACCTGCCACCAGGCCTGTATGGATACCCAGGGTTTGTCCTATCCCCAGAAGGGCTATACCAATGGTAGCAATGGTCGACCATGAACTGCCTGTGGCAAGTGAGACAATACCGCTGGCAACAACAGCTGCAAACAGGAAAATACTCGGGTGGATAACCTTGAGACCATAATATATCAGTGCTGGTACAACTCCGCTGAGCATCCAGGTGCCTGCAAGGGAACCAATTAATAAGAGGATCAGGATAGAGGGCATGGCAGATCCGATACTTTTTACTATTCGTGATTGAATGGTAATCCATGAATGCTTAAGCCTGAATGCTATAATTCCAGCCACAGCAGCTGCAAGCAACAAAGCAATCTGATTGGCTCCCGATAGTGTGGCATCACCAAAATATATTACATTGATGACCAGTAACCCGATGAGGCAAATAATGGGAATAAAGGACTGAAACAATGTTGGTTGTATGACTTGTCTGTTCATTCTCCGGAATACGCGATGAATAAGACTGACAATATAACTAATTTTAAATTAGCAGGTATCTGTTAATAAAAATCAGCAAGAAAAAAATGCAGATTTCTTTTTTCAGGTATAATTTTTGTATTTTAACTGGCAGAAATTGGGTTTCCCCATACCTGAAAAATTATGAAAGAGTTAGATATGGACTTTTTTAGCATTGAAAACAAACTGGTTGCTGAACAAGGCAGGGTCCTTATTTCTGAACCTTTCCTGAATGACACCTATTTCCGGAGATCGGTGGTATTGCTTACCGAACACTCCGAAGAAGGTTCGGTAGGTTTTGTTTTGAATAAACCTGTCGAATTGACAGTAGGTGATGTCCTGAAAGATTTTCCTGATATCGATGCATCTGTCTCCATTGGCGGACCCGTGAACACAAACACTGTACATTACATCCATACCATTGGGGATGAAGTGCCAAACAGCGTAAAGGTGATGAAGAACCTGTATTGGGGTGGTGATTTTGATACCATCAAAAACCTGATTGTTCAGGGCAGGATAAACAAGGATAATATAAGGTTCTTCCTGGGGTATGCCGGATGGTCACCCAAACAACTGGATAATGAGCTGTCTGAGCATGCCTGGGTTGTGACGGAGCTGGATGCCGTGACGATCATGAAGTCAACGAATCTCAGTCTTTGGAAGGAAACATTGAATAAACTCGGAGATAAATATAAAACATGGGTTAACTTTCCCGAAAATCCCGGTTTAAACTGATACCAGCTATTTTTCTCACATATCCCCGGATATCCTCATTCGGCTTAATCCCGATCGTTTGTAGTCCTGCCCTGCGGGCAGCAATCAAGTCTCTTTCCTGGTCACCAATCATCCACGACTGATCCGGATCAATCTGGAATCTTGCCATGGCCTTTTCAAAGAGCAGAGATTCCGGCTTTCTGCACAGACAATTACCCGTATCAGGGTGATGAGGGCAATAATAAATCTCTGTAATAGTAATATGATAATCGGCAAGTATCTTTTTAATCTCATTATTGATCAGATCACAATCATCCTTGGAATAGAATCCCCTGGCTATACCGCTCTGATTTGACACAACGATGAGCAAAAATCCTGCCCGGGAAAGAATCTGTAGCGCTTCGATAATACCCTCATTCAGCAGGAGATCTTCAACTTTATATATATAATATGCATGTGAATTATTGTTAATTACACCATCCCGGTCAAGAAATATAGCCCTGTTCATATACTGGGATTTCAAAATGATAAAGATTGAATGAAATGAGTGATTAACCGGAAGCTAATGAAAGCAGGAAATATGAATCCGAACACAGCTCCGGCAAAATGTGCATCATGGTTGATGTTATCCTTGCTCCTGCGGCTCATATAGCTTGAATAGACCAGGTATATAAGGGCAAAAACGATTCCTGGTATCGGGATGGCTGCAAAAAAATAGATCCTGTCGAGTGGTGAAAAGAAAATACTTGTAAAAATGACCGCTGAAACGGCTCCGGAAGCACCGACTGAATTATAAAAATAATTCTTGCGGTGACGGACAAGAGTGATCAGCGTACTGACAATAATACCACCAAAATACAGGAGACCGTATGTAAAATAGGGGGACCGTATATATCCGATATTTTTTAATTGAAACATCCA
>Ga0111176_1148_pt1 | contig 11421 bp, 11 predicted proteins | sample DeeMarSWOR324_28_FD_80229 | JGI IMG/M metagenome (GOLD analysis project Ga0111176, IMG submission 80229) | Bacteroides sp. SM23_62_1 | reverse complement strand
AAGGCTGAATGTGATCTTCCGGGGAGGAAGATCTCAATTGAGATTAAGTCGTTAAATAGCAGGCAATCAGATATTTCAATCCGGGTACCCTCACTGTTTAAGGAAAAAGAACTGGAGATCAAAAATGAAATCAGCCGACTGCTAGACCGGGGAAAGATCGATTGTTATATCTCGCTAGAAATAACCGCTGAAGAAGCGGCATACAGGATCAATAAGGAGATTGTCAATAACTATATCAGACAGCTGAAAGAAATCTCTGAGGAACATCAACTTGATCCAACAGATAGTCTGATAGAAGCAGCCATGAAACTGCCTGAGTCCCTCAAAAGTGTAAAAGATGAACTGGAAGAAAAGGATTGGAAAATAATTCTGGATACACTTCATCAGGCCCTTGAGAAAGTCATCGATTACCGCAGACGGGAAGGGAATGAGCTTGAGCAGGATATCCGTTCAAGGATCATCATGATTATAGATAAGCAGAAAAAGATACCTGCTTTTGAAAAGACACGGATTGATACTATCAGGAACAGGATCCATCAAAACCTGAACGATCTCAGATTAGAAGAATCTTACAATCCCAACAGATTTGAACAGGAACTGATATATTACCTCGACAAGCTAGATATAACCGAAGAACAGGTCAGGCTTAACACCCATTGTAACTATTTTCTTGAAGTTATGTCAGCTCCCGAACCGGCAGGCAGGAAACTTGGATTTATCGCTCAGGAGATCGGCAGGGAAATCAACACCCTGGGTGCCAAAGCAAATGAGACAAACATCCAGAAGCTGGTTGTTGAAATGAAGGATGAACTGGAAAAAATTAAGGAACAACTAAATAATGTCCTGTAAAGAAATCCATCACAGATACTTTCAGGAATAAAGAGAATGGAATTAATATGGACGGAAAACTCATTATATTTTCAGCTCCCTCAGGATCTGGTAAAACGACAATCGTGAAGCATCTTCTTGGTTGTGGCCTTCCACTGGAGTTCTCTGTTTCAGCCTGTACAAGAGAACCCAGATCCGGAGAAGTTAATGGGAAAGATTATTATTTTATTCCTTTATATGATTTCAGAAAGAAAGTCGAGAATGGAGAATTTGTAGAATGGGAAGAGGTTTATCCCGGACTGTTATATGGAACTCTCAAGAGTGAAATTGAGAGAATATGGAAAGCCGGGAAGAATGTCATCTTTGATGTCGATGTTGCCGGTGGTATCAATTTAAAAAATCAATTCGGAAAGCGTGCCTTCTCCATCTTTGTGATGCCACCATCTGTTGAGGAGCTTGAAAACAGGCTTAAATCGAGGGGGACGGATGCCGGAGAAGATATCCGGACAAGAATTGAAAAAGCTCACCAGGAAATTAAACTCGCAACTGATTTCGACCTGGTCCTGGTAAACGATGACCTGGATGAGGCATTGAAAAAAGCATTTATTGCCGTAAACAGATTTCTGAAAAGTAAATAGAATGCTGAGCCCTGAGTGCTGAATGCTGAGTGCTGAGTGCTGAATGCTGAATGCTGAGTGCTGAATGCTGAGTGCTGAGTGCTGAGTAATGAGTGTTGAGTGCTGAGTGATGAAGGATGAAGGATGAGTAATGAGTGCTAAGTCATACTAACGGAAATAAAAAATAATGTCATATTATATTAATGATAGTTTAAGAATGATCCTTAGCCTTAGCCTTAGCCTTTTATTCTGATCACACGTTCTGAATAATAGTTCAAGATAGACATTTAAAATGAAAATAGGCCTTTTCTTTGGCTCCTTCAACCCGATCCATCTCGGCCATCTGGCAATTGCGAATTATATAGTCGAATACACCGATCTTGACCAGGTATGGTTTGTTGTGAGCCCTCAAAATCCTTTTAAGGATAAAAAGAATCTGCTGGCTGAATATCACAGGTATGAACTTGTACTGCGTGCTGTTGGTGATGACCGATCAATCAGAGCGACCAATATTGAATTCAATATGCCAAAACCCTCCTATACGATTGACACCCTTACTTACCTGTCTGAAAAAAATCCGGGCAAGGAACTTGCTATTGTGATGGGTGCAGACGGACTTGGCACATTCAGAAAATGGAAAAACTACAAACAGATTATCCGGCAATACCACAGGTACGTTTATCCAAGACCCGGAACGGATCCCGGTAATCTTCAAAACATGGAGAATGCCACACTGGTCGAGGCCCCTGTCATTGGGATCTCCTCGAGCTTCATCAGGAAGGCAATCCGGGAGGGAAAGGATGTAGGCCATTTTTTACCCCCACCTGTCTGGAAATATATACAGGAGATGAATTTTTATAGGTAGCATGGAGCAGGTTAATAATTATAAAATCTTCTGGTTACAGAGGACCACAGAGGTATATGAGGTTCACAGAGTGTATGATCTCTGTGGCTCTCTATATCACCCAGTGGTCCTCTGCGATCAAAAAAATGTGCCCAGATGCCTTATAGTAATATTGCTAAATGGCTACATTGCTAAATTGTTAGAATATAATAAATTAACAATGTAACAGTTTAACAATGTGACAACTGAATCACAATTGAAGCACTATTGAATCACCATTGAATCCTATTCATACCTCAACGACTCTGCCGGGTTCTGTAACGCTGCCCTGATCGTTTGAAGGCTGGTAATAATAACAGCGATCAGGATTGCCAGCAATGCCCCTGCAAGGAACGCCCACCATGGGATATCGATACGGTATGCGAAATTCTGCAGCCATCTCTTCATTGCAAACCAGGCTAAAGGCCAGGCAAAAATGTTGGCAATCAATACCCATTTAGCAAAACTTAAATTCAACCGGTTTACAATTCCTGACACATTGGCCCCGAGTACCTTCCTGATGCCAATTTCACCTACCTTCTGTTCAGCAATATAGGAAGCCAGTCCGTATAATCCCAGGCAGGCAATGAATATGGCCAGCAATGAAAATATAGTAAACAACTTCCGGGTTCTTATTTCATTGTCATACAGATGTTCATAATCGTCATCAAGGAAGGAGTATTCAAATGGAGCATCCGGAACAAATTCATTCCAGATTTTTTCAATTTCATTGATTGATGACCTGATTTGATCTGTTTGAAGCCTGACAGATATATAGCTTTCATCCCATTTATAATAACCACCTGAGAGAAATAATGCCTGCGGCCTGATTTCAGAATGCAGGGATTCATAATGATAGTCTTCAATAACTCCGATCACATGAAAATTCCCTCTTTCACTCGACCAGTTATTAATATTTTTTCCCAGGGGATCATCCCATGCCAGTAATTCAACGGCTTTCTGGTTCAGCACAGCAGCGGCTGAATCTGATGGAAATTCCCGAGAAAAGAACCTTCCATCTGCCAGTTTGATCTTCAGTGTTTTGAGAAAATCATAATCACATATACATAAATTCAATGTGAAACTTTCTTCAACACCCTCGGCTCCGAATCCAATATTCGAGAAACCTGTTCCCGGCATGGAAGCTGATCCGGATACACTCAGAATTGTACTTTGCATACGCAGGGTTTCTTTCAAAGGCTCAACATTGTCTCCAAGAGAGCCGGGATTATGAATTACAAGTACCTGTTCTTTATCAAAACCCAGTTCTTTATTCTGGAAATAAAGAAGCTGTTTGTAAATAACCAGTGTTGAAATAATTAAAAATATGGATATAGAAAACTGCAGAATAACCAGTACATTTCTCAGCCAGTAGCCACTTTTGCCTGATCCTGTCTGTCCTTTAAGGATCATGACAGGTTTGAATGATGACAGTAAAAATGCAGGATATGAGCCTGAGATAATGCCGATAAGAAGACCGAGAATGATTAATGACGGTATCACGATCCAGTTATCAAAATAATTGATTTCAAGAGGGCGTCCGACAAAATTCCGGTAAACCGGCATGAGGCTTTCAACAATGATAACGCCAATGACAAGCGCAAAATAACTCAGGAAAACGGATTCTGTAACGAATTGCCAGATCAGTTTTTTCCTTGAAGAGCCCACAACTTTGCGCATACCTACTTCCCTGATCCGAAGCGATGACTTGGCCGTTGTCAGGTTCATAAAGTTGATACAGGCAACCAGCAGGATAATAAATCCGATAACTGAAAATATATAAACATATGTTATGTTCCCGTTCGGTTCAAATTCTCCGTTCAGATCAGAAGTTAAATGGATATCCCGCAACGGTTGTAAAAAGTATTCCCAGTAATTGCCCCTTGCGACCCATTCATCAAAAGATTCCCCGCCCATGTATTTCCTGGTAAAATCTTTCAGTTTGACCTCCAGGCTGTCCTTTGATGTTCCCTCAACGAGTACAACATAAGAAATAAAGTTGTTGGATGTCCAGCCGGTATTATTGATCAAATCCGGGAAACTGGTCAGGGAAATCAGGAAATCATAATGAAAATGCGAATTTGAGGGCATATCCTCCGATATGCCGGTAATGGTAAAAACAATCTCACCCAATCCATAGGAAAAGTCTACTGTTAATGCTTCACCTGCCACATCTGTGCGACCGAAATATCTCCTGGCAGTGCTTTCAGAAATTACCATTGAATTTGGTTCAACAAGGACGGTTTTCGGATCCCCATAGATGAGGGGAACAGAGAAAACATCAAAAAAAGTTGAATCAACAGCAAAAAATTCTGTTTCGTAATTTATTTTATCCTGATATCTGACCGGGGTTTGCCCGATATTCAGAAACTTCACCCCCCGTTCAATTTCCGGGAACTCTTCGAGTAATTTCAGAAATGTGATGGCAGAAGAATAAGTCTGGTGTATTTTTGTGTCCCCGATAGACGCCCTCACAGCCACCCTGTAAATCCTGTCTGCTTTTTCATGATAACTGTCATAACTGGTCTCATAAAAAACAAAAAGCATGATGAGAATGCTGCAGGCTATTCCAATAGTCAGGCCAAGAATATTGATAAAAGAAAAGCTTTTATACCTGATGATATTTCTCCAGGCAACCTTTAAGAAATTTTTAAACATGGAAGGATTGGTTTAGTGGTTACTAAATATAAAGACACCAGCATTATTAAAATGTTGCTAAAAGTTACTATTTTTTTATCATTCAACATGATTATCGTTGATCAGAGACGAGATCCCGAAATTGCTTCGCTCTTCGGGATGACCTCAATTCTAAAGATACATAGGATGATTGTAACGACAACTGAAACACTTGAATAAATGGCCACATTGTTAAATTGTTAAATGGCTAAATGGTTAACAATTTAACAGTGTAACAATTTAACAATGAATTAGGAAGCACCCGAATGGATTGCCGGTTTACAAAATTGTCCACGCGTTAATAAAAAGCTTGTCATTAGATTTCATTAGTTTTAACCACTTAAAAAAATAAACTATTCTGCAAAAAAGTCGTCTAACAGAAAAACCTAAGGTATTTCAAATATGAAAAAAATATTGATCGTCCTCTCCGGTTATCTCCTGCTGTTTATTATTCCTGGTATAACCCTTTCCACTATGTATGGCCAGCAACCAAAGAACCAGGCGGAAATTGATGCGAAAGTCAGGAAATTCCTCGACAGCCGCAGATATAGCTGGCGTGATATGAATGTACCTGCATCTGACGGCCAGATATTATATGACCTGATCATTAAAAACGGTTACACGAAGGCTCTTGAGATCGGCACCTCGACCGGACATTCAGGTATATGGATTGCATGGGCCCTGAGCAAAACAGGTGGGAAACTGATCACCATTGAAATTGACGAAGGGAGGCACAGAGAAGCCCTGGCAAATTTCAAAGAAGCCGGTTTATCCGACTATATTGATGCCAGGCTCGGTGATGCCCATAAACTGGTCCCTGCCCTGGAGGGCCCTTTTGATTTTGTATTCAGTGATGCAGATAAGTACTGGTATACCAATTATATCAAAGCAGTACTGCCCAAACTTGAAAAGGGCGGATGTTTTACAGCTCATAATGTTTCAAACCAGGGAAGAGGTTACGGAATGAGTGAATTTGTGAATTTTATTGAGAACGAACCCAGCCTTAAAACAAGCTACGCCCCCTCAAGCCGGGCAGGGATCTCGATCAGTTATAAGATCAAATAATTATCCACTCTTAAAGTAAATATTTTTGCACACATTTTTCTCAGGGTTGTGTCAAAACTGATTTTTTCACGCAAAGAACGCAAAGTTACTCAACCATTTATTCATAATAAGATATCCTGCCAGCAATCCGGGAATAATAACCATTGACACCAGCCTGAGAAAATGGAAGGACAACATTTTGGTGATATTGTATATACTTGCACCCATCACCTTCCTGATCCCGATTTCCTTCGTTTTCTGTTCCGTCACGAATGCTGATAAACCGTATAATCAAAGTAAAGCAATGATGATGGCAAGCGTGGTAAAGAAACTAAAAATACCTGTCATCCGCTTTTCATTTTGATACAACTTCTCCAATGAAGTGTCGAGGAAGAAATATTCAAATGGCCTGTCCGGATCAATATTTTCCCATACCAGGGCTAGTTGTTGCAGATTTCTATCAATATTATCAGGAACTAATTTAATATTAAGATAACGGAAACGAAATTCTCTTTTTAGCAATATAACAGGTTCAAGTTTTTCACGCAAAGAGGCAAAATGAAAATCTTTTACCACACCGATAACTGTATAACCAGGGATATCGTTGAAAATAGCCTGTTTACCCAGTGGATTATCCCAGCCCATAAATTTCATAGCAGCCTCATTAATAATCAATGCCTGATTGTCAGTCAAAAATTCATCAGAGAAATTCCTGCTTAGTTTTAAAGCTATCTCATAGGTTTGCAGGAAATCTTCATCAATATCGATCGAGGAAAAAACCAGTTTTTCTGTTTCTCCTTCATCAATAAATTTAAATGAATTGCCACTGAAAATAGCCCCCGGATAATTCTGTGAAGCTGAAATGCTTTTGATAAAAGGAAGTTTTTCAATCTCCTCCTTAACTGTCTGATAATTTTTTATCAATTCTTCACTATGTAACGGAACAATAATTACCTGATCTTTATTGAATCCAAGGTCTTTATTTTTTATATAATTCAACTGTTTATTAAATAAGGAACAAATGATTAAAATTAGTGCCAGGAAAAATTGTAATACAATCAGGATACTCCGGAAGATTGATGCACTTATTCCGGAAGATAATTCCCCTTTCAGAACGTTATAAGCATTAAATGATGAAAGATAAAATGCAGGATAACTTCCTGAGAAAAGTCCGATTATGATTGTCAAACCAATAAATATTATGAATACCTGTGGATCCTTTAAAACAGAAAATTCCAGATCCTTTTCCATTAACCTGTTGAAAACAGGCAGGAATATTTCTATGAGCAGCAGGAATATTTCTATGAGCAGCAGGGATAACACAAGTATAACCAGGCATAGAAAGACTGACTCGCCAAGGAACTGTAATCGGAGCAGTGATTGATTAGCACCGGATACTTTTTTAATTCCCACTTCACGAGCCGGTTTACAGATCTGGCGGTTGACAGATTCATGTAGTTAATAGATGCGATAACCAGAATAAATAATGCTATTGCCAGAAATATCCTGACATACTGAGCACTGGAGCTTTTCCCCAATTCACCCATTGTTGCCGGATGAAGATAAATATCTGTTATGTTTGTTATGATAGGCGTTAGCTGTCGCCCGGCCATGCTGAGAGATTCACCTGCATTTTTCTGTATGAGTTCATCTGTCATGGTAAACAGCTCATCGGCGGTTGTCCCGGGCTGGATCCTGACATATAAATAATAGTTAATATTACCGGCCCAATTACCCATACTTCCCTGCCATTCATATAAAGTAGCAAATGAACCGAGTGATGTAAAACTGAAATGAGAATTATTCGGGGGATCCTTCACCAGACCGGTGATTGTAAAATGATACTGATTATTCAACATAATTGACTGCCCTACAGGATCCTGGTTTCCAAAATATTTCTTTGCAGTTTCCTCCGTTAATAACATCGAGTAAGGTAATTTGAGAACCTTATCCGGATCTCCCCTGACCAACTCAAAACTGAATGTTTTAAAAAATCCTGAATCAACATAAAGCAAACCATCTTCATAGAATTTCTTTTCCTCAAATGATAAGAGAGTTGTTGTCCTTGGTTTACTAATCCTTGTGTAACCTGTTATATCCGGATATTCACGCTTTAATTCCGGGCCAAGGGGTGTCATGGCAAGAGGCAGGTTTAAAGATAAACTCTCGCTCTTAAGGTCCAGACCGATTCGATATATATTTTCTGCATGTTCATGGAAATGGTCATAATTAATCTCATGAATGATTAAAATCAAAATAAGTAATGCAGATGTGAACCCGATCGTCAGACCAAGGATATTAATAAATGAATAAACAGGATTCCGGATAATATTCCGGATAGCAACTTTAAAAAAATGGTTCATCATAATTTTTTAAGTTAGCCGGGAACGGCGAATAATATTTAATTGGGCTTTAATCAATGCAATTGTTTCAGGGATTATAGCATCCTGAAGAATGGAATTCCACACTACCGGGGCAGATCGAATCGGTCAATGATTATCCGGATATAAAACAGTCTTGATTTCCCGCCATCCGATCAGTATGATATCATTCTCATTAAGCTTTTTCTTAAACTCATCACTGACCAGGTAATTCAGGTCATTCTGCCGCCATGATGACCCATAATCCGGATGACCGGATGCAACAGCCTGCATCTCAGCATTATCTATTGCCAGGTGGACAATCAGCTCATTCAACCCGGGCTTAAGGTTATCCAGAACATCGTTATAAAAATCATTCCATTCCTCAGCAGGTGAATTTTGCATTTTCATAGAAACGTCTGCCATAACCTGATCTTCCTCAAAATATTTTTTTACACCCATCAAAGCATACAATCCCGCATAATTAGAAGGGATCAGAACGGGCAGGTTATATTCCTTTCCTACTTTCAGGTAAATTTCCATTAATTGCTGATTCATGAAGAGGGGCCCCATATGGTTATCAATATGGGTTGGTTTAATACCAAATGCCAGTGCCCTGTCGATCTGGGCTCTTATTTCCTTTTCAACTTCTTCAGGATCAGCATGTTTAACCACATCCGCAGCATCTGCATAAAAATAGCCTTCTTCATTAATGAGGCTGGGGATCTCGCTGGCCGGGAGGACACCATCCCATTTATAGTGTTCCCATTCCGCTGTCAGGGTAAGGTGAATACCGATGTCGTACTCAGGATGATTTCTGGCAATTTCAGCCATTTCGGGAAACCATGGACAGGGAACCATGATACTCCCGCAGGTAATACCTTTTTTTTCAAATGCCTCCACACTGGTGTATTTACTGAATGCGCCACACCAAGGTCATCGGCATGAACAATCAACAATCTTGCATCTGCAGGATAACCCAGTTTTTCAGCAAAGGATTTCTCCTCCTGTCCCATTAGATAATCTGATAAAAAAATTAAAATAAGGGTAATTAATAAAAACTTTGTTTTTTGCATCAGTAGTGAATTATTTTTTGGTTGAAGTATTTAATTAATTGTGTTATATATTATGTAGGAGCTGTATCACAACTTCAATATAAGGCTTCACGCAAAGTTCGCAAAGTTAACCCTAAGATCGCTAAGCTTTGATTATCATACAGCTGTGTTTTGTGCTCTTGATGCTTTTTTCTGCGTTCTTTTCGTAAAAAATTATTTGTAATCATCGCCCTTACGTAAATTTTAAAATCCAATATCCCCAATCTAATTTTACAAGATGATTTATAGAACAATATGTATTTCTGGTAGCAACAAATGATCCAGCTATAGTTAATCAGGATTGATATTGAAGCTAATATAAAAAAATGCAGGAAGATCCTGCATTTTCAAATCGTTAATATTTAATCCTTATTACCTGAGTAATATGAGGATTGTCACCAGGGCTGCCAATCCCAGAACAGCAAGGAAAATCCCAACCAGCCGTCTTATCCTCTGTGCATTCATCCATTTTTCCCTGTTCTTTAAAAAATCCTGTGGACTATCAAGGTCCAGAAAAAGGTTTTGTAGACTTCGAAGCCGTTTAACAGTGACATAATGATTGGATATATAAGCAAAAACTATCCCTGCCAGCAGAAACAAGCTCAAGATAATAAAGTCCTGTAAATCATCGAATGGAGCAACTTCATCATATACAAAATGGTGATAGAGAAACGAACCAAGAATATAGAACATGGCCATTGATACCGCCCAGGAGAAAGGAAATATGACAGACTGTCTTGAATAAAGTTCAATACTTTGTTTGGTGATGTCCATTGTAGAACTATTCAATCCATCAAGCTTTTGATTTTCCTGGATAATTTTCCACAGGGTGTATCCCAATACCAGGCTACATAAAACCAGGAATGCGGTAGAGCCAGCCACAAGGTAGTTCGAGGGATATATGATCCACACTCCTGTCAGTCCAATACACATAATCCCTTTAAGGATCAGGTCAAGTATTGTATTAATACGTAATTTTTTCAGGAAATCGATACTTTCCTTCATAATATAAGTTTCCATTTCTTCAGGTTTTAAATTATACTTACTGGAAATCGCATCATCTGATGCATTCCACAATTCAACGAACTCTCTTATATGATCATTGTTATTTTCTTGCATAATGAATAATTTTTTTCAGTTCATTTTTAATTCTGTTGATTCTGACACCGACATTGGATTTAGTAAGGCCCAGTATATCTGAAATTTCCTCATATGTTCGTTGCTCGAGATACAATATGATAATTGCCTTATTAACCGGGCTTAACTGATCAATGGCCATATACAGGCTTAAAATATCTTCTATTAATTCATGATGTAACATTTTATGATGACTTGTTTCCAGCAACTCAACTTTTTCCCGGTCAGCAAGACTTACCGACTGATTACGCATATTCATTAGCGCTGTATTTAAAGCCACCCTGTACATCCAGGTGCTGAACTGAGCCTCTCCACGGTATTTCGGGTAAGATTTCCAGAGCTGATAAACAATCTCCTGGAAAAGATCTTTTTTATCCTCATCCGTCTTACTGTATATGATAGATATCTTATGAATAATGCCCTGGTGCTTATCGATCAATTGCAAAAACTCTTCTTTCATGATTCTGTTTTCTATCCGGTAAGTTGCAAATATTACCTGAAAAATTACAAAGGAGATAAAATAAAATGAAAAGGACACTTTTTATCAATATCAGATTTATTGATTCATCCTTTTCTTTGGATAGACATCTTGGGATATAAGCGAACCGGACAGTCATCCTGAAACGAATGGTGAAATTTAGTACAGTCCAGTACGGTTAATTTCTAAAGGGATTATTCACTTCACAGGTCCCATTTTTTTAACGATCTCCATCCCGCGGTGAATAGCCTGTTCATTAACCGGGATCAGGTGGTGGTATCTAGCGGGGAGTGATTTTTTCAAG
>Ga0111176_1147_pt1 | contig 11453 bp, 10 predicted proteins | sample DeeMarSWOR324_28_FD_80229 | JGI IMG/M metagenome (GOLD analysis project Ga0111176, IMG submission 80229) | Bacteroides sp. SM23_62_1 | reverse complement strand
ATTGAATTATTAATAACCCTTGCAGGTATATAGGTATATTTTCTGCCTGGCTGCGCATCCGCTGATTCAGCTGGATTATTCGCCACCAGTTGTTTGTAATAATCCAGTTGATTGAGAAGAAGGTTATTTTCATTTGCAAGTTCCTGATTTATTTTCCTCAGATAAAAGTAATTCTTCAAATTACCCATCCGGTTATAAGTAAATCCCTGAATATTCCTTGTAATATTGAGAAAGCCTGCCCTGTGGAACCTGTTATACTGGATCAGTATGGTAAATGACAGTCCCTCCATCAGGAGAAAGATGAAGAATAAATGATGCCTCAGGATTAATCTCAGAAGGGATCTCATGGATTAGATCAAAGATTAAGGATTGTGCGATAAAATTAACAAAACAAGTTGCAAGTTGCAAGTTGCAGGTTGCAGGTTATTCTTGTAACACTAAATGGAAACAAGAATTTTTTTTATCTCATCAGGAAGGGGAATTTATCAACATTCTTCAGGGCAATGCCGGTTCCACGTGCGACTGACTGCATGGGATCTTCTGCAATATGAAATTGAATATTGATTTTATCGGTAAATCTATTATCAAGGCCTCTCAGCAGAGCTCCACCTCCGACAAGATAAATTCCACGGTTTACGACATCGGCATAGAGTTCGGGTGGGGTTTGTTCCAGGACAGCCAAGATGGCTGTTTCAACTTTGGATATTGACTTATCCAGACAATGCGCAATTTCCTGGTAAGAAATTGGTATTTCAATAGGCATAGCGGTCATCAGGTTCGGTCCTCTAACAATATAATCTGATGGCGGATTTTCCAGGTCAGGAAGAGCTGAACCAACAGCTATTTTAATATCTTCTGCTGTACGCTCCCCTATTTTGATGTTATGCTGATGTCTCATATATGCCTGGATATCAGTTGTAAATCCATCCCCTGCAACCCTTATTGACTGGTTACAAACGATTCCTCCGAGAGCTATTACAGCAATTTCTGTTGTTCCACCACCAATATCCACAACCATGCTGCCTTCGGGAGCTTCAACATCGATGCCAATACCAATAGCAGCAGCCATTGGTTCATATATCATGTATACATCCCTGCCACCTGCATGCTCGGATGAATCCCTCACAGCCCGCACCTCTACCTCAGTACTTCCAGATGGAATACAGATGACCATTTTCAGGGATGGTGTGAAAAGCCTTGGTTTTTTATTGATCATTTTGATCATTCCACGAATCATTTGCTCGGCAGCATTAAAATCTGCGATCACCCCATCCCTCAGTGGCCTGATTGTCCGGATGTTCTCATGGGTCTTCCCGTGCATTTGCCTGGCTTTTTCACCTATCGCAATCAGTTTGCCCGTACCATGTTCAATTGCAACAATAGATGGCTCATTTACAACAACTTTATCATTATGGATAATAATTGTATTTGCAGTACCCAGATCAATAGCAATCTCCTGTGTCAAAAATGAAAAAATTCCCATTTCTTGTACCTATTAGTCAATTTAAAATTCCAAAGTTAATAATGGACATCATATAATATGATTGATTTGGCCATTATTTAATGGAAATTTAATAAAACTTGCTAATTAATTGATAATTTTTAACTGAACAAAATATCCTGTCCTATATATCTCGTCAATGATCTTTAAATCAATGTTTGAAATGGCGGATTCCTGTAAATACCATGGCCATATTACTGGAGTTGCAATATTCAATCGAATCATTATCGCGGATTGACCCCCCGGGCTGGATAACAGCTGTTATTCCTGCTTTATGGGCAATCTCCACGGAATCTGAAAAAGGGAAAAATGCATCTGATGCCATAACTGCACCCTGAAGGTCAAATTTGAAATTCCGTGCTTTTTCAATAGCCTGTTTCAGTGCATCAATCCTGGATGTTTGTCCCGTTCCGCTACCAACCAGTTGTTTATCCTTAACCAGAACTATTGCATTTGATTTTGTGTGCTTAACAATCCTGTTTGCAAACAATAGATCATCGATTTCATTATCTGCTGGTTCCCTTTTTGTTACCACTTTGAGATCTTCCTTCACCTCAATCTTTGTATCGCGATCCTGGACAATTACTCCATTTAGAAGTGTCCTGAATTGCCTGGCAGATGGTTGAAATCCCTTATATACCAGGATAATACGATTTTTTTTCTGCATAAGTATATCAAGCGATTGAGCCTGGTATGAGGGAGCAATAATGACTTCAAAAAAGATCTTATTAATGTCGTTGGCTGTGTCTGCATCAATTTCCCGGTTTGCAATAAGAACACCTCCAAAAGCAGAGACAGGATCTCCTGCCAATGCATCGATCCATGCTTCATGGATAGTTGGCCTGGAAGCCAGCCCGCAGGCGTTGTTGTGTTTTAATACAGCGAATGTTGGATCACTAAATTCACTTACCAGAGAAACAGCTGCATCGATATCCAGCAGGTTATTATAAGAAATCTCCTTGCCTGAAATTTTTTCAAATATCTGATCTAAATCACCATAAAATATCCCGGTCTGATGAGGATTTTCACCATACCTTAATGACTTTTTCTTTATTATACTCTGCTTAAAGGCTTCCGGATTACCGTTTGAATAATAATTGTATATTGCCGTATCATAGTGGGAGCTTAATGCAAAAGCTTCAGATGCAAACTTCTGGCGATCTTCGAGCGACGTTTCCCCTTGCTTTTCTTTCAATAATTCTATTAGTGCGGAATATTGTTCCTTGGATGATACAATCAGAACATCGGCAAAATTTTTAGCCGCTGCCCTTATTAATGTGATGCCCCCTATATCAATCTTTTCAATAATTTCCTGCCCGGATGCACCGGATTCGACCGTTGCTTCAAATGGATAAAGATCCACGATTACCAGATCGATCCCCGGAATATCATACTGATGTGCCTCTTCCAGATCGGTTGGATGATCTCTCCTGAAAAGAATGCCCCCGAAGATCTTAGGATGAAGCGTTTTTACCCTTCCTCCAAGAATTGACGGGTATGATGTGATATCCTCTACTGCTGTAACCTGAATATTCAGACCTTCAATGTATTCTTTGGTTCCTCCTGTTGAAATAATCCTGATAGATAATTCATCCAGTAATTTAATAATAGGGGCAAGACCCGTTTTGTCATAAACTGATACGAGAGTTGTTTTAATTCTTTTTAAATCAGCCATTTAGATTAATATTTTAATTTCTTTAAAGATATTAAAAATGTGTATAAAAATAATTACTTTTACAATGAAAACATTTTCGGCGGGGATTCAATATCACTGAAATATTTTAGATTCAGCATCACATAGTCCTCCATGATGTAGTTATGTTATGTCCATATTACTAATAAGCCTTTGACAATGAGAATTTTCAGACTCATCATAGAAAGTATCACTTTCGCATTTAATGCTGTTATTATAAACAGGCTAAGAACATTATTATCTCTTCTGGGTATTACAATTGGTATTTTTGCTATCATATCTGTTTTCACAGTTATTGATTCGCTTGAAAGCAATATCAGGGAGAGTCTTTCCTCTTTCGGCGAAAATGTAATTTATGTTGAAAAATGGCCCTGGGCTCCAGAAGAAGGGCAGGAATACGAATGGTGGCAGTATTGGAACCGGCCGGTTCCTAAATTTGAAGAGTATAAAGTGCTTCAGGAACGGTCGCTTTATGCCGAAACAGTTTGTTTCTTTGCATTTGGAGGTAAGGTAGTAGAATATAAAAATAATTCTATTGAAAGGACAGAATTGTGGGGAACATCTAATGAATTCGAGAAAATTCGTCCGTTCGAAATCCTTAATGGACGGTTTATAAGTGATTTTGAGTTTAACAGTGGTAAGAATATTGCTGTAATTGGATATACAATCGCTGATAAATTATTCGAGGGTAAAAGTCCTGTGGGAAAACAAATCCAGATCGGTGGTCATCGTGTTACAGTGATAGGCGTCTTTAACAAGGAAGGAATGAGTGTGTTCGGTGGAGGTTCCCTGGATGAAATCATTGTTATGCCAGTCCAATATCTCCGGACATTTATTGATATTCGAAGTGAAAGAGCCGGCCCGATGATATGGGTCAGGGCAAAACCCAATGTTACCAATGCAGAATTGGCAAATGAAATCCGGCAAATACTCAGGTCTTACCGCAGGTTAAAGCCCCGTGCCAGTGATAACTTTGCCCTTAACCAGACAAGCATGATATCCCAGGGATTGGATCAGGTCTTTGGTGTTATCAATATTGCCGGAGGTTTTATTGGTATATTTTCCATTCTGGTTGGTGGTTTCGGAATAGCAAATATCATGTTTGTATCTGTAAAAGAACGTACAAACCAGATTGGAATACAGAAAGCTCTCGGTGCAAAAAAATATTTTATCCTTTTCCAGTTTCTTTTTGAAGCCGTCCTGCTTGCCTTGTCCGGTGGTATTATCGGCTTACTGCTTGTATTCGGAGGAACGGCATTAACGACAGGCCTTAATTTACTTGGAGGATTTAAAATCACTTTATCTCTTGGCAATATTATCCTTGGTCTTACAATATCTGCTATCATCGGTGTAATCTCAGGATTTGCTCCTGCCTGGTCAGCAGCCCGTATGGATCCCGTGGAAGCTATTAATACAGCTTTCTAAAGGTAGCAACAGGACCCATCCAATCAAAAAATTCCATAAAATAACCTGCCAATAATAAGATAAATAAACAGCCCGATAATATCATTCATTGTGGTAATGAATGGACCTGTGGCAAGGGCGGGATCAATGTTAAACCTTCTGAGCAAGAGAGGGATAAAGGTCCCAAAAAAGGAAGCGAATAGAATGACAGATAACAGGGCTGTGCTTACCGTTATTGTCAGAGAAAAGGATTCCTGCCTGACAAGGTTATATAAAAAGGCTATTGTAGACAGGATCAAACCATTCAGTATGGCAACATACAATTCTTTCAGCAATTTTCTTCCGGTCGATTCAATCCCAAGCGTTTTGCTGGCCAAACCCTGAACGATGATCGCGGAAGATTGGACACCAACATTACCACCCATGGCTGCAATCAAGGGTATAAAAAACGCCATTTCAGGATAGATACGAAGTTCATCTTCATAACTGCTCAGAACAAGAGCTGCGAGAATACCTCCCAATAATCCAATAGCCAGCCATGGGAGCCGGGCACGCGTGAGCATAAAAATATTATCGGTCGGTTCTACATCCTCAGATATACCGGAAATCAACTGATAATCCCTTTCGGCCTCTTCCCTGATAACATCGACCACATCATCGATGGTAATCCTGCCGATCAACCGGCCTATTGAATCAACAACCGGCAGTACAACAAGGTCATATTTGTTCATGATATTGGCCACCTCTTCCCTGTGGGTGTCGGCTCTCACTGAAATGATATCTGACTTATACAGATTCTTAATCCTCGCATCCCTCCTTGCGAGCAGTAATTTCTTTAATGAAAGAATACCTAAAAGAACATTATTATTATCAACAACATAAACAAAATATACCTCATCCACATCTTCGGCCTGTTTTCTCATTTCCCTGATACATGTAGGAATATCCCAGTTCTCATTAACCTTAATCAATTCCTTGGCCATTAATCCACCTGCAGTGTCCTCATCATAGTTAAGCAGATCAACAATAACCCCTGCCTGATCTACATCCTTAATATGCTGTAGAACCTCCTCCTGTAATTCCTCCGATAATTCGCCAATCACATCAGCGGCATCATCAGAGTCCATCTCTGTGATTAACTGTTTTGCAATTTCCTCACCCGATAAAACTTTTAAGAACCTCTCCCTTGCATCTTCCTCCATCTCTATCAGGACATCAGCCCTGGTTTCCCCATCAAGCAACATATATAGAAATCGTGCCTCTTCACTGGTAAGCTCGTTGAAAATTTCAGCAATATCAGCAGAATGAAGCGAAGAGATAAGTTCTCTCACAGTCTTCGAATCATACTGATCAATCAGTTCCTTGAGGTTACTGATATAATCCCTTGTGAGTTCGAAAGGCATCTCTTTAATCTGTTGGTTGTCAAATTGATTGCGAATATATAAATTTTGTGTTACATGAAAATCTGTAACTCCTTTGTCATTTCAACAAATTGTTGAATACCCAGTTGTTCAGGTCTTTTTTTCATGACTTCCAGATCAGGTAAAATCCCCTGATAAATACTGCGGATGGAATTCCTGATCATTTTGCGTCTTTGATTGAAACAGGCTTTAACTACCCTAAAAAACAGATCTTCATCACAATCAAGATGAACAATGTTATTTCTGACCAGCCGGATTACGGCAGAATATACTTTTGGTTTTGGGTAAAAAACGTTCGGACTTACCGAAAACAGAACATCGATATGATAATAAGCTTGCAACAATACCGATAAGATACCATAGGTCTTTGTCCCCGGAACGGCACTCATCCTCTCTGCTACCTCCTTTTGTACCATGCATACAATTTCTTTAATCTTGCTTCTGTTGTATAATACCCAGAAAAATATTTGCGATGATATATTATAAGGAAAATTCCCAATTACAGCATATTGATTGTCCCTTTCCGGAAGATTATATTGAAGTATATCCTGATGGAGGATATGGTTTTGATGTTCAGGAAATTTTGTTTTCAAAAGTTCTACATTATTCCTGTCAATCTCTATTGCCAATACCGGTAATTTATATTCTCGAAAAAGGTATTTTGTAAGTACCCCTCTTCCCGGACCTATTTCAATAACCTGACTGATTCCCTCTAACTCAAGAGAAGATACAATTTTTCTGGCAATATTTTCATCCTGTAAAAAATGCTGACCAAGGCTTTTCCTGTAATGAGTTGCGGACATAAAACAGACTAATTATCAGATCAAAGATAATAAAGAGGCTGTATTAAAAGTCCTTTGTGATCCTTTGAGTAAACCTTTGTGTACCTTTGTGGTTAACATAATCAATTAAACCACAAAGGATCACAAAGTGCAGCACAAAGTTACACAAGAGATATAAAGACAATTAGTAACTTTTTATGCAGCCTCTAGTTCATGATGGCTTTTTCATTAAGTTTGTCTTTATAATACAATATCGAATGAAAAAGATCCGAAATCCATTTACCGGCCTGGAAGGCTTTGACTGTTTTGGCTGTTCTCCTGATAATCCGATTGGACTTAAGATGACTTTCATTGAGGATGGTGATTATGTGATCTCTGAATGGGAACCGTTGGTCCACTACCAGGGATATTTGAATGTTTTACACGGAGGTATTCAGGCAGTGCTGATGGATGAAATAGCCAGCTGGACTGTTTATGTAAAAGTTAAAACTGGCGGGGTAACATCTTCTCTGTCTGTTGATTACATTAAGCCTGTTTTTGTTAACCAGGGCCCGGTTAAATTAAGGGCACAATTATTTAAATCGGATGGCAGGATTGCGACTGTCCATGTTGAATTATATAATCCTGATAATACCCTTGCCTCAGAAGCCAGGGTTAACTATTATATTTATCCTGAAGAAGTGGCCAGACGACGATTTCATTACCCGGGGCATGATCAATTTTTTGATGAATAATTAAATTCCCTTATAATGATGGATTAATTGTTAATTCCAATAATACCATTACCTGTTTATGGCTCAATATAATTTTGATGAAATTATCGATCGGAGTGGAACAAATTGTATCAAATACGATTTTATAGGGGACTATTTCGGAGAAAACAACCTGATCCCTATGTGGGTTGCTGACATGGATTTCAGAACTCCTGATTTTGTCATGGATGCTATACGTACCAGGGCATCTCATGAGATCCTGGGATATTCAAAGCGCCCTGACAGTTTTTATGATGCCACCATTCAGTGGTACAGGAGACGACAAAACTGGACGATCGAAAAGGAATGGATTATCTTTACACCTGGAATCGTACCAGCACTGTATTTTGCTGTCAGGGCATTTTCTGACTCTGGTGACAAGGTCATTATACAACCACCCGTTTATCATCCGTTCTTTTCAGTAATCAGCAGTAATCAAAGACAGGTACTGATGAATCCATTGAAGCTACGCAAGAACAAATATTTCATGGATTTTGAAAACCTGGAAAATATAATTGATAGAGAAACGAAGCTGTTGATTTTATGTCATCCCCACAATCCTGTTGGCAGGGTATGGTCAGCTGAAGAATTAACACAGCTTGGAATAATATGTAAAAAGAATGGGATCATTATCATCTCCGATGAGATTCATTCCGACCTGGTCTTACCGGGATTTAAACATACTCCTCTTGCCTCTCTTGAAGGAAACTTTAGAGATATTACCACTACCTGCATTGCCCCCAGCAAGACTTTCAACATTGCAGGATTATCAACTTCTTTAGTCATTATCCCTGATCCTGACCTTCGCGAAAAGTTCAAATATGAAATCGAAAATTCCCATCTCTGGCTTGGAAATATATTCGGGAATGTAGCATTGGAAGCTGCATATACATCTGGCGATGAATGGCTCGATCAATTATTGGTCTATCTTCAACAAAATTTTTCATTTCTTGAGGGGTATTTGAAACAATTTATACCTGAAATCAAGTTAATAACGCCTGAAGCAACTTACCTCGCGTGGTTGGATATGCGTGATTTCAAACTTCCGGATTCAGACCTCAAAGATTTTATGATCCGGAAAGCAGGACTGGCCTGCAATGATGGTGCATCCTTTGGAAAGGAAGGTCATGGATTTCAGAGAATGAATATTGCCTGCCCTAAGGCTCTACTGGAAAAGGCTTTGCATCAGCTGAGAATTGCTGTAAACAGTTTATAGCTGTTTTAAATGCACAACATGTATAATAGAAACGTGTTGTGCTATTGAAGACGATAATATTGATAATCAGATTTATATCAGGCCCCACCGGCAGCACGTCCTGGCATAAAAATTTAATATTCAATAACATGCATTATTTAATAGCACAACACGTTAATAGAAATAAATAACTATTTTTGATATGTTGTGTTATGAAATTTAAAATAACCATAGCATCCCGGATAGGATTAGGATTTGGATTTATCATTACAGCCTTGATTATCAGTATTTTTATGAGTAACCGGGCAATTCATAATATTAGGATCCAGAATCAGATTCTATCCGAGACGATTGATCCTTCAATTAATAATATATCCTTGCTCAAAGAAAAGATCTATATGACAGAGAATCTTATTTCACAATGGTTATATTCAGACAGAGACGATGAATCATTTCTTTTAGCCAGGTATAGAGACATTCAACATCAGGATATTCCCGCAATACATCAGGAGCTGGTTGAAAAAAATACGGCATGGACAGCTTCATACATGGAAAGATATCTCTTACTCCACGATTATATTGACGATAGCCTTTTTCAGTCCATTGATAACCTATGCAACGATCTGATTGAATCAGGAGAAGAAGAGCCGGAAAAAGACCTGTTGTTGGAGGGTTATTATCTTGGAATTGAACCCTTATTTAAACATGTATACACTGAAATTGACTATTTGCAATCAGGATTACATGAAAAGTCATCGCAAGAAAAAGATAATATAGATAAAATCTTTATCAAATCAGGTAACAACATCATTCTTATCCAGTTAATCATAGCCTTTTGCAGTCTTATAATTGCACTTCTTCTGATACGTGTGCTCATCAGGCCAATCAATAAAATAAAAAAAGCACTTTTGGAATTGGGCAAAGGGGAATTACCGGATTCCCATCTTTCCGGAGGAGCCGATGAGGTTGGTCAAATGGCAACAGCTTTGAATTCTCTCATACAAAATCTTAAATTACTTTCAAATTTTTCCCAGGAAATAGGAAAAGGTAACTTCCGCAGTGATTTTAAACCACTCAGTGAAAAGGATATCTTGGGTAATTCTCTGTTGCGGATGAGAGAAGACCTTAAGAATGCTGCTCTTGAAGAAGAAAAAAGGAAAGAAGAAGATGAGATCAGAAATTGGTCGACACAGGGAATTGCACGGTTCAGTGAGATCCTGAGAGAATTTGCTGGCAACTATGATGAACTATCTTTCCAGGTTATCAGTAATCTTGTAAAATATCTGGAGGCCAACACCGGGGGGCTGTTTCTGGTAAATGTGAGTAACAAGGGAGAAAAATACCTTGAGCTTGTTGCAAGTTATGCTTTTGACAGGAGAAAATACCTCACAAAACAGATCCAGATAGGTGAAGGTCTTGCAGGAAGAGCTGTCCAGGAGGGAGAATCCATTTACATGACCGATATTCCTGGAGATTACATTAAAATCAAATCCGGATTGGGGGAAAACCGGCCAAAAAGTTTATTGATTGTACCTTTGAAACTTAATGAAGAAATCCAGGGAGTGGTTGAAATAGCCTCATTAAAAGAATTTATGCCTCATCAGATTGAGTTTGTTGAACGGATCTGTAATAGTATCGCATCATCACTTTCTTCTGCCAAACCGGCAGGCAGAGATGATGAACTGAGCCCTCTTTCTTTGGTACTTTCAGGTGATGTCCCCACGGATAGTGAAATAATTGAAAAGCAGATTAAAAAAATCCAGTTTGTAAAAGAACAACTTACTAAAAGGGAAAATGAGCTAAAACAGCGAATCGCTGATAATAAAAAATAATTTAATACTTACTATTATGTTACTCCTTCAAATTGAAAAAGTCGACCTGCTTGGAATGGATTTCTTTACCTGGGCTGGTTTCTGGCAATTACTGTTCAGGTTTGCCATCAACACGATATGGATATTTCTTATTAGCAGGTTATTGTATTATCCGAAACAAAAAAAGCCTGAATACCTGTTCAGTTTTTTGCTTATCGGTTCAATTGTATTTATCATCTGTAACCTTCTTGGTAAACTAACCTTGTCAATTGGATTTGCAGTTGGATTGTTTGCCATTTTTGCGGTTCTCAGATATCGTACAAATCCGATACCGGTAAAAGAAATGACCTATTTCTTTATCATTATAGGCGTTTCAGTTAAGAATGCACTGGCCAGCAGGATCAGTTTACCGGAATTGTTATTTTCCGATGTTGCTATCTTCGCACTGACTTTTGCAGGAGAATATATTCTTTTTAAAAAGAAATATATAAGTAAAACTATCATTATTCAAAATATCGAATTAACGCGGCCGGAAAATTATCCTAAATTGATTGAAGAACTTTCGAATCTATCCGGGTTTAAGGTTGAAAAAGCTGAGATAGGCAGAGTAGATTATATCAAGAGACAGGCTCGTATAAGGATTTATTTCCTTGAAAAAGATGCACCGCATAGTTTTGTTGACAGTGATGATGGAGATTAGATACTTACTATACACTCACTTGATGTGATTTTTTGGCGGGAGTTGTGTCATAACTTATCTCTTACGCAGAAGCTGGGGGAAGGCTGGTGTTTTCCAAAAATATAAAGGTAATCCTTGTTGTTCAATAACAGAACGCCAGTCTGTCCCGCTCGGGCAGGCAAAGAAAATGCCAGGCTCAAAAAAACTACTAGCCT
>Ga0111176_1143_pt1 | contig 11701 bp, 2 predicted proteins | sample DeeMarSWOR324_28_FD_80229 | JGI IMG/M metagenome (GOLD analysis project Ga0111176, IMG submission 80229) | Bacteroides sp. SM23_62_1 | reverse complement strand
CCCCCTCCAACCTCCCCGCTAAAAGGGGGAGGCTTAGAATTTGCTATCACACTGTTCCCCTTCCCTCTTCAGGGGAAGGGGGTCAGGGGATGGGGTGAAATTAGGAACTATATATGGAGCCCGGCTTAGCCAGGACTATATTCCGCTATCCTAAAAGACAACAATCTTCCTCAAAACCTGCCCTTCTTTCGTTCTTATCTTCAGATAATAAACACCTTCCGGCAAACCCGACACGTTCATTGCTTCATGGATCCCGTTAACCTGCCTTAACTCTTTGATTATAATCTTACGACCGGTGGCATCAAATAATTCAATCCAGAGATCAATATAATCCTGAAGGATTAATTCAATATACAGTTGATGATCTGTCGGATTTGGATAAACGAGTAAGTTGCTTCCCAGGTTTTCAAGGTCATGGATGCCTGTTGGTGGGGCAAGGTAGACTGAATCTTCTCCCTGGCAACCGTGAATATCGATTACAATTACCTTATACCACCCATATTCAGACACACTCAGCTGATGGCTTCCCGGAATGCCATTCCAGATATATTGATCATATCCACTACCTGCTTCAAAAAGGTAAGGTAATGCACTATTGAGCGTATCGTTTATACCGCCCAGGTCCGGTGCCGGGTAACCCCAATGGCTGATGATCAGGTCTGTTGTGTCATTTGTGGCAATAAAATCTTTATCATAGATCGTATAGACCCTGAAGGTATGGTCTCCTTCAGCGGACAGGTCGAAACGGCTTCCAAAGGAAAAATCCAGTGAATCGCCCTGCACCATTGCCGTGGTAATGGTTTTTTGCCCGAAGACAGGGGATTTACTATTGACGATCGCTACGATCTGGATTTTTTCATTAAAGATGGTTCGTGTTCCAAAATTCTTTATCCGGATCTTCAACTCCTCCAGATCTGATAATGTACAGGCTGATACCGGGGTAAGGATACGGCTGATACCAATGTCATATATGTCAAAGGTTACCTGGATCTCATCGCTGCCCTGGCAGCTGTTTGTATCAGTAACAATAACGGAATACGTATGATCCGGTGACTGATTCTGGTAGTTCACCGTGTAATATCGGTCTGTTGAACCATCCTGCCACAGGTAAGCACTCATGCCGGCACCCGCGTCCAGCGTCGTATCACTGATATATATAACCATGTCCGAACCCAGTGATACTGTCGGGAATCCCCATACCTGTATCGTCTGATCAATTGTATCGTTTGCCGGAATAAGATCTTTTCCATAGTGGGCGATGATGAGGAATTGATAATCATCCGGCGTATTCAGGTCAACTGTGCCGGAAGATGTGAAAAGAATAGAATCGCCGTTCAGAACTGTTCTGTCGATAAAGACCGTATCAAATATGACCGTACCGCTGTTGATCTGGTAGGTGAGAGGAATTGTATCATTCATTTTCAATGTATCAGATCCCACATTCTTGATATATAAATCAAGGTTCTCAGTTGATGAAAGTCCACAGGCACTTGCCGGGCTGTAAATTTGCCTGATGGCAATATCAGGAATGATAATAGTCACATGCACCGTATCTGAGTTTTCACATCTTGTTCCCTCCGTCACAGTCACACTGTACTGTCCTGTAGAATCCACAATGAGTGTCTGGCTGGTCGATCCATCCTGCCAGAGGTAGGTATTATAGCCGGAACCCGGATCAATTGTATAGGTGAGCGTTCTCACAACCACATCCGGGCCGAGATCAATCTCAGTTATCCCATACACTTCAACCTCAATATCTGTTGTATCATTGAAAGTAGAATCGTCATCGGTTAAGACGGTATAAGCTTTCAGTGAATATGTTTTAATATCAGTAAAATCAGCAGGGGTGGAGAAAATGTATTCAAAAGTACTATCGGGATATACCGGATTATCCAGAACAATGACTTCTTCAACGGCAGGTTCACTATCAACAATATATCCTGCTGTAATCTGATCTCCCAGATGCATTGTATCTGTCCCGAAGTTTTTAATCGTAATGCCGGGCAGGACTGAACTTCCCAGTTCGCAGTCAGAGACAGGCTGATTTATTTCTGTCGCGCCCGCATCGGCAATCAGGTGATAAATGTAAGTTGTATCACGATAGTAGCATAGATCATTGTATGCTCTTACATGATAGACACCATCTGCTTTTACCGTGACATGGAATACCGAATCAGTTGAGGTATCCTGCCACAGGTATTCGTCTGTCGGATTCCCTGTATAGGCATCCAGGACAACCGTGTCCGGCCTCACGGTATAAATAACAGGCGGCAGGAATACAAATGGTGTCAATTCAACATCTATGGATTTTGAAGCTGTATCATTTGTGGTAATTTCATTATAAAACCTGATGTCATCGGGCAGTAATGTAAAGGCTTTGACCTCCTTGGTCCCGGAAGTAGTAACAGCAATATATCTCTTGAAGGTATACTGAAATGTTCCGTTTCTCACAACATCACTTTCAAGTTGAAAAGATTCTGTGACAGTCGGTTTACCGTCAAAATCATATCCAACTATAATTGTTTCACCAGTCATAAGGGTATCCAGCCCAAAATTTTGTATTGTTACCGCAACATGGTCACCTATATCCTGAGCACAGGCAGTCACAGGACTTTCAATGGATATTACTCCCACATCCCTGGGGGCATCATAGATGCGGATATCATCAATACCAATTCCTTCATACCTGTTGAAGGAATCACTTGAAAAATGGAACCGGAATTTCACACCGGTGAAATTCCGGAATATCAGGGTATCAAGGAATATCCTTGATGTAATCCATCCTGGCGAAAAGCCAGTCCATCCATGGTCTCCCTCAACGGCTTTGATCGAATCAGAATTGTACCAGTTCCAGCCCCAGGCCTCGCCATCCCCTTCACTGCCAAGACGGGTCCATGTTTCAGCATTATCCAGAGAATATTCCAGCATAACTCCATCAGAATCATTTTCTGTTTGGAGAAATAATTTACATTCAAAAACAGGATAGTCGATACCTGAAAAATCAAAGCATGGCCCCATTATCCACGAATCCTCCAGATCATTATAGTTACCTGTCAATTTTGTCACCCATGCCTTTGTTCCGGATGCGGCAGTATTTATGATTGTTGCGGCAGGTGTACCATGGGCCCAGGATGCATTCGTACCGTCTGCCCTCCAGAAATCCTTTCCGCTTTCAAAGTTCTGGGTATAGGGGATTGAATATGTTGGATCAATATACAGAACCGTATCGAAAATATTATTCGTGGCTTCCTCATCCACGTCAAGGATCGTTTCGATGATGACATTATATGTTCCCGGTGCAGACAGATCTACTGTCTGGCTGAAATCAAATGTGGTTTCATCATCGAACGGTATGGCAGAGGTGATTGTATCTGTGGTCCATGTGGTACCACCATTAAAAGAATATCTTACGGGAATTTTGGATGGCGTTGCGCCCGGGCCAAAATTCCTGACTTTAATACTGACGGTTTCAGTTGATGAATGTCCGCATCCATTGCCGGGGGAGAGCAGTGCAGTCGGACTAACATCATATTCGACATAGTTGCCTGTGATTGCAAGATTTTCAATATTCCAACCGGAGAAATGGTTATTGGCATTTGTGGGCCCGAGATTTATTCGAAGCATAACATTCGATTGCCGGTGGGCTTCAGACAGGTTCAAACTAAAAAACTTCCAGTCATTGTCAGTAAAAACGCTATTGTTATTTGACCAGACCTCAATCCATGAAGATCCGCCATCTGTGCTCATTTCAACGGATGCGGTATCTGAATTTTCAACATTGAGCCACCGCAGGAAAGATAGTTTTACGTCATTATAATAGAAGAGGTCGGAAGAAGGTGATGTAGCCAGGTTAACATAGCGGGCTACATTCGGTTCATAATCCCCCTCGATAAATCCCAGACCGGTCAGGTCATTCCCGATGATCATCGTATCACCTGCTGCATATTCAGGATCGGGATTGCCAATAAAGTTACCACCATAGCCATGGGGCCTGTTTCGTTCGAAATCACCTGAAAATGTCCAGCCCATGTCAGTTGAAAAATCGTCGAAAAATACTGCTTCGCGAATGATTCTTTCTCCTGCTGGGGAAATTGCAGATGAAGGGTATGTATTACCATTAATATTTATATCGTCTGCATCAACTAACAGATCGATATGATTACCATGAACAGCCTCCTCCTTAATATCACATGTGATCCATAAAGATGTATTACCTGTTGGCAAACTGAGGTTTAATCCTGAAAAATGAGCTGCTCCGGATGAAAAGGATACTGTATCATATGGAACTGCAGCATAGAAGTTTTTGCTAGCATACTTATAAAAAAGCTTAACTCCATTTGCCGGTATGTCATTATCTGAGGAGTTCAGTGATTTGACTTTGATTGAATCAAGGATGACTTCATCTGTATTTCCTTTTACGCTTATATTAATCCTTAAGACAGGGTTGTTTTTTGAACCACCCGGGATAAAGTTTGTATTTTCCTGATGTATGGTTACTGTATCAACATACCTGGTTAGTTCACCGGTTTCCAGAACCGACACATCATCAATGCAGACGCCCCATCCATAGTTAGTTGTTGCCTTGAATCCAAAATAACATGAATCAACGAATGCACCTTCAGGTATGAGGATCGTCTGTTCTGTCCAGCTTGATACAACATCCGTATACTCTCCTATTTTCCTGGCTTCAGTCCAGGTACTGTCAAAATGTGTTTTGTAATATACCCTTAATTCATCGTGTGCCAATCCAGGACCAAGATTTCCTTCCATCTGGGCATGCTGAAACCTCAGTTCAGGTTTAACTGCATATGTGAGGTTAATAGGTGGTGTGACCAGGATAACGGATTCATGCTGAAGGCTTTCATAAAAATAAAGCGCATTTACTGTACCGCTGTATGCACTTGGTGGTTTCCTGCTTGCCGGTATTTCAGGAGTTTTTGTACCACCCCCATTCACGAATTGCCATTTGCTTTCTCCGACTTCAAGCTCTCCTGTCCAACCAGGAGGTTTTTCCCCGGGGTAATCGTCAAAATTTTGGAAAAATATTGTATCCTGGGCATTCACCAGGGAAATGGAAATTAATAGCAGAAATAACAAGATTATTTTGGTTTTCATATGAGAATGTTTTTGTATTAAATGTGTCCGGTTGACAACCGGACTTGACTATTCACCCTTCAGACGCATGGCTGCCGGTTAACAACCGGCAGAACACAGCACTCAGGACTCTTCCTTGTCCTTCTTCCCTATACTGACTTAATTTTCACCAAATTAGTTGCACGGAATATAGGATAATCCGGGTAAAATAAAAAATTTCAGATAAATTTTTTTTATCTGATACAACCTAATTGGTTAAAATTTAGTCGTATAAATTAGCATGGAGTATGGAGCATGGAGTATGGAGTAAGGAGTATGGAGTGGGGAGCAGGGATTAGGGTTTGGGGAGGGGGGGTGTAAGAGTTGGTTTATGATTAATGGATGGTGTGCAGGTATTTGTAAAACAATAATACGAATACATGAATTTTTTATCAAAACACACAACATATCGCAAAACGGTTCGTATAAATTTAAATATTTTTAGAATTACAGGTCTAATGGGAGGATTTCGCGCATATAAAATCGTTTTTATCTTATTCTTATTTTTTCAGCATTTTCAAGCTAATGCCCAGACTGATACGGAATTCTGGTTTGCAGCGCCTGAAATAACTGCAAGCCACTGTGGAGGTGTACCTTCAACATGCCCCGGAGGGGAGCCGGTTTTTTTCAGGGTATCTGCCATGGATCTTGCAAGTACGGTAAGGATCTATCAACCGGCCAATCCGGCAGGTCTGGATACCACATTTAATGTGCCTGCCAATAGCACGGTTTCTATTAATGCCTCAGCATGGATCAATGATCTTGAAAATATTCCGGGGGGAATAGTACTGAATAAGGGTGTGCGTATCACATCAACCAATTTAATTACTGTATACTATGATGAAGATGAATACTGGAATAAAGATATATTTGCCTTAAAAGGAAAAAATGCACTGGGAAAAGAATTTTATACCCCATTCAACAATCTCTGGAATAATGGAAATTACAATCCTATTCAACCCTATTCTTCTATCGACATTGTAGCTACGGAGGATAATACCCAGATTACAATAACCCCAACTGCTAATATTGTCGGGCACCCTGCTTTTATTTCATTCGTCATAACTTTAAACAAGGGTCAGACATATTCCTGCCTTGCTACCAGCCAGACAGCAGCAGGACATCTTGGAGGTACACATATTGTATCAAATAAGCCTATTGCTGTTACTATAAAAGACGATTCCGTATCAGGAAACACATGCCGGGATTTAATCGGAGATCAGACTGTCCCGATACTACGTGCCCTGGACAACCGGAGGATTGTTGGATATGAATATATTGTTATGCGCGGGAAGATCAATATCAATAATCCGGGTGCTGTTCCCCCGGATCCCCCCGGCACTCCGACAGGTGAAAGGATATTCATTATGGCTGTCCAGCCCAACACGCAGGTTTTTATTGATGGTGCCTGGTTTGCCAACCTTACCAATCCCGGTAATCAAACTGTTTTTGAGTTGAGCAATAATTCAACTCACGTTCGTGGGGATAAACCTGTTATGGTATTGCATGCATCAGGATTTGGTTGTGAGCTGGGTGGGGCTGTTCTGCCAACCATCGATGGCTGTACAGGATCACTTGAAGTTAGTTTTACACGGTCAACGGATGATGATTTCTACCTGAACATTATGACCATTGATGCAGCGAAGGATGCCTTCACCATGCATTATGAAGACGGATCTACCTATCTTATCCCGGGAGGCTGGTTTGAACCGGTTGGTGCGACAGGTTTTGTATGCCTGAAAAGGGATAATAAATTATTCTTGAATGCTAAGGCCGGGGGTGTTCCACAGAATGAGGTAGTAAAGATTACTAATTCAGTGAGTGTATTTCACCTTGGTTTAATTGAGGGAGGAAGAACGACAGGATGTAAATACGGGTATTTTTCAGATTACGCTGAATCAAGGGGTTCAGTGGTGGTCGTGGAAACAGGCTCACAGTCTATTTTCCGTTGTTTTGGCGATACTGCCCAGCTGAGGGCTACTGGTGGAATAACCTATACCTGGAGTCCGTCAGATTACCTGGATGATCCTTTTATAGCAACACCAATTGCTGCCCCTCCTCCGGGAGTTTATAATTACACCGTAACAATCAACAGACCATGTTTCCCGGATACCTCATTTACGGTCATCGTAGGTATTGCCGATGAAGTAGAAGCATTCTTTGAGATGGACAAATGGGATATCTGTGCTCCTGATACGGTGATATTTGATAATCAGTCATTTGGTGTTGATATGTCAAGTATTTATAATGTCCAGTGGGATTTTGATTATGAGGATCCATTTAATGGTTATGTTTATGATACAAATGCAGTGTTCCAGCGAGTCTTCAATAACACATCCGATACGATTGATAAAAATACAATTCAACTGATAGTATGGAATGATCAGAGCTGTGTGAGTGAATTCCGGAGGGATATCATCATCCGGCCGGAAATCACTGCGGGATTTACAACAGATATTACCGAAGGTTGTCATCCGGTAACGGTCAACTTTACCAATACATCAACAGGTAATACGGATAGGTATAAATGGACACTGGGGGATGGGAATTCCTCGGCAGCTGTTAATCCGACACATACCTACATCAATACGGGTATGACGGATCTTACATTTAACGTGAAGATGGTAGCCATCTCACCCTTTTATTGTAAAGATTCCGTTGAAACAGATATAGACGTCTACCCTTACCTTGAAGCGGCCTTTGCCACAGACACATTCCAGGGGTGTTCGCCCCTGACAATCGGTATCGACAATAATTCTGCCGGGTATATTGAAGAATATGCATGGGCATTCGGGGATGGGGCTACCTCTAACAGTTCTGCAGCTACTCTCTCACATACCTATACAAATACAACTGCGGCACCAATACAACGGAACCTGCGACTGATCGTTAAAAATAATACCAGGGGATGTGCCGATACGCTCACAAGGATTATCAAGGTATTTCCGGAGGTAACTGCCTCGTTCACACAGGATAACGCCAGTGGATGCAACGGGTTGCAGGTTAATTTCACAAACCTGTCAACTGCTACTGCAACGATGTTCGACTGGGAATTCGGGGATGGCGGATCATCCACCAGCAAAAACCCTTCCCATACGTATGAAAACATGACACTTGTAAGTGTCGATTATGATGTACGTCTGGTGAGCACGACTCCCAACCTGTGCCAGGATACCACGTATGGAACCATCACCATCCATCCTTATATCAATGCAGATTATTCGGTTGATGAATTCCAGGGATGTGCACCATTTACGGTAACCCTCCAAAATTCGGCGGAAGGTGCGATTACCCAGTATGAGTGGGATTGGGGCGACGGATCCCCTGTATCCACATCAAGCGGGGTTACCCAAACACATATTTACCAGAATGATGGTGGGGCTACTGTGATCCGGTCACTTCAACTTACTGTTGAAAATGCTGCCGGTTGTCTGGATACAATGAAAAGAAACATTACTGTTTTCCCAAGAATCATTTCCCAGTTCACACAGAATACCACAGCAGGCTGCCAGCCGCTTAGTGTTCAGTTTACCAACCAGTCGAATGCAGCAGCCACTTCATTCATATGGGAATTCGGGGATGGAGGATCATCTATCCAGCAAAATACAGGCCATACATTCCAAAATTTTGACCTGGTAAATAACACCTATACAACAAAGCTGATCGCATATTCAGATTATGAATGTTCTGATACCTCCGAAGTAAATATTACAGTATATAATTATGTTAAAGCAGATTATACCTTCCTGCAGCTGACGAATTGTACACCCTTCGATGTAACATTCAACAATTCCTCTGTCGGGGCCACCAACTATCTTTGGACTTTTGGTGATGGTGAAGATACAACGGTATTAAATAAAAATCCCATTTCCCATGGCTATACTAATCCATCAACAACAAACACTGTTACCTATGTGTCAAAGTTGTCAGCCTGGAATGCAAATGGCTGTTTGTCAGAAATGAGCAGGAATGTTGTTGCATATCCCATTGTCACTGCAGGTTTCTCAGCCAGTGTGACGGATGGATGTCATCCCTTATCAGTCAACTTTACAAACCAATCGACAGGAGCCCTGAATTATATCTGGAGTTTTGATAACGGCCAGTCGGCTTACACTTCTGATCCTTCCGTTACCCTTGAAAACTACAGTCTCAATGACAGAACCTTTGATGTTGAGCTGGTAGCTATCAATGCAAACAACTGCCGTGATACATTTATTGTCCCCGTTCTTGTTAATCCATATGTTAAAGCCGATTTTGCCATCCAGTATATTGACCAATGCTCTCCTGCGACAGTCAATTTTAACAATTCCTCTATAAACGGACAACAATATGACTGGTCATTTGCCGGCACACCTTATTCAACCACCAGCAAGAATCCGATAACACAGCAATTTACGAACAACAGCTATGTGAATTCGCAGAATTTCACTGTTGATTTGCAGGTTACAAGTCCCCAGGGATGTCTATCGAGCCTATCAAAACAGGTTTCCGTACATCATATGGTTACTTCGACTTTTTCAAATGTAACAGAAGGTTGTCATCCCCTGATCGTTGATTTCACAAATACTTCACAGGGAGCAGATGATTACTTCTGGGATTTTGGTGATGATGGATCATCCATTTACCAGGATCCCGATCACACTTTTACCAACCTGGGGAACAATGATTCAACATATACTGTTTCGCTGGTAGCTTTAACCGATGACAATTGCAGGGATACTGCATACAGCCTGATAACTGTCTGGCCCAGGCCAAAAGCCAAATTTACTGTCGATAATTCAGTTGATTGCCCTCCCTTTGAAGTGACTGTTCAGAATGTTTCCCAGGCAGGAAATACCTATAACTGGGATTTTGGAGATGGTACCAGTCCTCTTATCACCTATGATCTGAGCCCGGTTACCCATACCTATTATAATGATAATGTGGCTACCGTTACAAATGTGCTGAAGTTGCTTGTCGAATCTGTACATGGCTGCACGGATGAAATAACACAGAACATGAATGTTTATCCAAGCCTTATCGCCGACTTTGAAAGAGATTCAGCGGGGTGCAGCCCATATCAGTCAGTTTTCACCAATACCTCCCTCAGAGCAGCAAGTTTCCAGTGGGATTTTGGTGATGGTGTAAGCAGTTCATTAAGTTATCCTATCCACACTTTTACGAATGATGAATTGAATGACAAGATCTTCGATGTCAGGTTGATAAGTATATCCAGGTTCGGCTGTACAGATACCATAACGAAGCAGGTAACTGTATATCCCCAGCCTGTGGCTGAGTTTGATTATTCACCTGTATACCAGTATTTCCCGTCTGCCACCGTTACACTTATAAATGAAACAAATGCCGGATATTTTAATTACCTGTGGGATTTTAACGATAATTCCCAATCAACCCAGCAAGATCCGGGCTCGCATATTTACAGTACATGGGGAACCTATAATATCAGCCTGAATGTTTCGAACGATCATTGTCAGGATTCTGTGGCACACTGGATCAGAATATTTGCACCACTGCCCATAGCTGAATTTGAAGCCGATATTTATGAAGGATGTGTGCCGTTAACATTGACATTTGAAAACCTTTCCCAGTATGGGGAAGAATATTACTGGGAATTCGATGATGGGGCAACCTCAACACAATTTGAGCCGGTGCATACCTACGAAGTGGATGGTTTATACCAGGCCAGGTTAACGGTCACCAGTGAAGGCGGGCAGGATGTAGCTTTCAAAGAAGTGACGGCTTACGTGCTTCCTGTTGTCGATTTCAAGGTTGAGCCGAATCTTGTGATGTTACCTGACCAGCCTGCGAAGGCATTTAATTTCTCACGATATGGAACCAGCTATCTCTGGGATTTTGGTGATGGAACAAGCTCAACCGAGGAAGAAATAGAGCATTTTTATACCGAACTGGGCGTGTATGATGTCTCTCTTACAGTATGGACAGAACATAACTGTGTAAACTCCAAAACACTTCCTGAAGCCGTAACGGTGATAGGCAAGGGCGAGGTGAGATTTCCAAATGTATTTGCACCCAATCTTACCGGATCAACGGGAGGCGATTATGATCCTACAGATAAATCAAACCAGGTATTTTTCCCGGTTCATGATGGCGTTATGGAATACAAGTTGCAGATATTTTCACGGTGGGGTGAGTTAATATTTGAAACTACCAATGTTAATGTTGGCTGGGATGGGTATTATAAGGGACACCTTTGCGACCAGGGAGTTTATATCTGGAAGGTGAGTGGGAAATATTCAAACGGACGCTACTTCGAAGAAGTAGGAGATGTGACTTTGCTTCATCATGAGCCGGAGTAATAAAGGATTAAATTAAATATCTGTTGAAAGATAAAGGACTTACCGAGATAATTTGATCATATCACAAGCAACAGTGAATGGAATGTCCCGGCTGGAAAGTATAGTTTTCTTCTCCCACCGATAGTATGAATGCCCCGGCTGGAAAGTATAGCTTTTCTTCTCCCACCGATAGTATGAATGTCCCGGCTGGAAAGTATAGCTTTTCTTCTCCCACCGATAGTATGAATGTCCCGGCTGGAAAGTATAGCTTT
>Ga0111176_1141_pt1 | contig 11715 bp, 7 predicted proteins | sample DeeMarSWOR324_28_FD_80229 | JGI IMG/M metagenome (GOLD analysis project Ga0111176, IMG submission 80229) | Bacteroides sp. SM23_62_1 | reverse complement strand
CCTGGAAAAGCCTGACCCGTTGTTCGAGTTGCGGAGAATGCACAACGTTTCCATTTTTAATTGTTGAGTCGGGATCCATTCCACATACATTTTCACCGATGGTGATCAGGATTCCGGATAATGCTGCACCAACTGCCAGGCCTTCCCAGTTATTTTTCGCTATATTGGTTGATCCGAGACCAGGTATAACAACCGGAAACTTCAGCTTTATGCTTTTATCCTGACCGATTTTTTGTTTCACATCCACATTTTCAAAAAGTGCTTTATCAGAATCCGGTTCAATACCGTGGGCACCCCTGCAAGTTCCTAAAATGGTAAAATGTGACAGGTCAACCGGGTATTCTTTTTCAGATGCTGAAGTTATAATACCAAAAGGTTGGGGATAAATAACCTCAGGGCCTCTGTATGCCGATTTTCCTATCTCGCACATTCCTATACAGCCATCTACACAAGTGGCACACATTCCGCTGATGGGTACAATAGCATCTTCTGTCCGGTTTTTGGTCAAGGTTGCTGCAGAGGCATTTAATTTTCCGTATTTCATTATGGTAGGTTTTAGTTTGTTATTCTTTTAAAATATTATTTGATATGATCCATCCAGTTTAAAAGGTTTATTATTGCCAACAGTCTAATATGAATTGTCATCCTGTTCTTGTTTCAGGATCTTTGTCTAATTGAGTATATGATCCTGAAGCAAGTTCAGGATGATTATGGAACGACTGCAAATAATCGGCACATCCGCCGCAAAGGATATTTTCAGGATGGGCTCCGTCACATCTCAAGGTACATGCCGGACAGATATAGATACAGCCGCCGCATTTTCTGCAGTCTTCGGAATTCTCCTGAAATGGTGTGACGATTTTCAGTTCATTACCTCTGCTGGCAAATCCGATAGCTTTAGCCATCATCTGTTCATTGCACATCCTGATGCATAATCCGCAATAGATACATTTTTCCCATTTTGGTTTGAACCGGACCTTTTTTAAGCCCATTTTTGAAGCAAGATCCTGCAATATTTTTGAGGTGGGGCATTGGGCAATGAGCATTTCCAGAATCACTTTCCGGGCATGTATAACCCTTTCACTTGCTGTCTGAACTACAAGCCCTTCTTCTACCGGATAGGTACAGGAAGTGACAAGCCTGGATGTGCCATTTTTTTTGATTTCAACAATACACAGACGGCATCCACCCCAGGGCGACAATCCCTTATGATAACAGATTGTTGGAATATTTATTCCCAGTAACCTGGCTGCTTCAAGCAGAGTAAAATCTTCAGGAGGTTCAAGGTTTATGCCATTAATGGTTATATTCATTTCTATACCGTTTGTTCTTTACTGATATTAACAAGTGTTTCAAGGAATTTCTGACCTTCAGTTGTTTCAAGATCACATCTCAGGCATCTTTGTGCTTCTCTGACAGCCTGTTTTTCGGTTAAGACATGGTTTACTTCATTCAGCGTATTTTTCCTCTTTTCAAGAGACAACCTCTTGATTTTTGGCCGGTTGGTCATTAATAATTCATCCATTGCATCTTCGGTAATTTTAACAGGTTCAACATATTTTGATGGCCTTGTAAGCTTATATTCTCTCCTGATCTCTTTTCCGCTAAGATACTGCTCAATTGATGCTGCAGCTATTTTACCCGAAGCCACTGCGTCAACAACAGTATTGGGGCCGGTAACCAGATCCCCGCCTGCAAAGATCCCTGCCCTGTTTGTCTCGAATGTTTCAGGATTAACCTGGACTGTATTATATTTAGAAAATTCAAGCCCCTCATTTTTAAGAAAAGAAATATCCGGGGTTTCACTTATGGAAACGATTAATGTGTCAAGTTCCTCAATGAATTCTGAACCTTCAACAGGTACCGGTCTTCTGCGTCCTGATTCGTCTTTATCTCCCATTTTCATCCTTAAGAACTCACATGCCACCATTTTTCCCTCTTTTAAGATGATCCTTTTAGGAGCAGTTAAAAATTCAATTTTTATTCCTTCCTGCAGGGCATCTTCCACTTCCTCTTTATAGGCGGGTATCTCTTCAATTGTTCTCCGGTAAAAGATGGTTATTTTATCAGGTTTTTCTATCCGTAGCGTACTTCTTGCTGCATCAAGCATTGCAACACTGTCGGAGATTTCTGCACGAAGTACACGCCTTGCGGAATCAATTGCCGTATTTCCTCCACCGATAATGCCAACTCTTTTCCCGATGTTTATATTGCTGCCAAGGTTCAGAGCTGACAGGGCTTTCATACCTGATATAACTCCTTCACTATCTTCGTCCGGGATATTCAGTCTCATTGACTGGTGTGAACCGGTTGCAAGAAATATTGCTTTATAACCATCTTCAAATAAATCATCAATAGTGAAATCAACACCCAATGCAGAATTGGTTCTGATTTCTATTCCTGAACTCAGGATATATTTGATATCTGACTCCAGTATATTTCTTGGCAGCCTGTATTCAGGGATTCCTAAAGCCAGCATACCTCCCGGCCCGGATTCTTTCTCGAAGACCGTTACTTTGTAGCCTTTTTTGGCCAGGTAGAATCCACACGTGAGCCCTGCGGGGCCTGATCCTATAATAGCTACCTTGAGGCCATTGGATTTTTCAGCAGGTTCGGTTTTAGTATACAGCTTATGCTTTAATCCATAATCGGTTACAAATCTTTTAAGGTCTTTAATTGCGATTAGATCTCCGCTTTCACCGGCTTTACACATGGATTCACAGGGATGATGACAGACACGTGCCAGTACCGAAGAAAAAGGATTGGTTTCTTTTATTACTTTGAGAGCTTCGGCATACTCCTGTTTTGCGATCAGAGAAATATACAGAGAGGCCTCCGTATCAATCGGGCAAGTATAATGGCAGGGTGAAGAAATGATCTCTTTACAGACGCATGCATTACATTGTTTCTTTTCGATGTGTTCAATATATTCATTTATGAAATACCGGAGGGTTGAAAGCATAGGATTGGGAGCAGTCTGGCCAAGGCCGCATAGGGAGGTGTCTTTTATTACACTTCCCAGTTCTTTGAGGGTTTCAATATCTTCCATCTTACCTTTGCCTTCTGTAATATCGTGGAGTATTTCATACATTCTTTGTGTTCCTTCCCTGCACACCGAGCATTTACCACAGGATTCCTTCTGGAGGAAGTTGGTAAAATATTTAGCAATGTCAACCATGCAGGTATTCTCATCCATGACAATCATTCCTCCGGATCCCATGATTGAACCGGCTTCGGATAAACTTTTATAATCGATGGGCAGATCAAACATATTTTCCGGGATACAGCCTCCTGAAGGGCCTCCTGTCTGGATGGCTTTTATTTTTCTTTTCCCTCCTGGTCCACCTCCGATGTCATAAACAACTTTTTGGATAGTAGTTCCCAGCGGTATTTCTACAAGACCTGTATGTTTTATATTTCCAACCAAGGAAAAAATTTTAGTTCCGGTATTTCCGGCGATTCCGATAGTAGCAAACTGCTTTCCGCCCCTGTTAATGATGATTGGTATGTTTGCAATGGTCTCGACATTATTAATACAGGTCGGATGTCCATGGATACCTTTGCTGATAGGATAAGGAGGTCTTTGCCGGGGATGCCCCATTTTGCCCTCAATGGATTGGATCAGTGCAGTTTCTTCCCCACATACGAATGCACCAGCACCCCTGATGATTTCAATATCAAAATCGATGTTTGATTCCAGAATATTTTTACCAAGGATTCCAAGGTCATATGCCTGCCGCAGTGCAATGGATGCATGTTTGATGGCAAGGGGATATTCGGTTCTGACATAAATATAACCTTTCGTGGCTCCAATGGCAACGGCAGCAATGATCATTCCTTCGATGATGGAATGAGGATTGCCTTCCAGAAGATTGCGATCCATATAAGCCCCCGGATCACCTTCATCTGCATTGCAAACAACATATTTATCAGTACCATTGCCAGCATCTTTAGCGAGTTTCCATTTTGCAGCAGTTAAGAAACCACCTCCTCCACGACCCCTGAGTCCGGATTCCATAACCTCCTGAATGATCCAGTCGGGATCAGGGTTTAAAAGGATTTTTTCAAATGCAGCATACCCCCCCGCCCTTAAATAGTTAAAAATTCTTATTGGATCGAGTTTCTGATTGTTCTCCAATATAATCCGCGTTTGGTTTTTGAAGTAAGGAATATCCTGAACGGAAGGATATATTTTGTCGCTCCCGTTTTCTCTGTAAAGAAGCTTTTCAACAGGTTCCCTTTTAATGGATGCGTCAATAATATCGGCTACATTGTTGGGTTTTACTTTAGGGTACACAAAATTGAATGGTTCAACAACAATACATGGTTCAATCTCACAAAATCCCAGGCAACCGGTTATTCTCAGATTGATATGGTCATGCAACTCCTTTTCGAGGATATACCTTTTTGAAAGCCGCATGATATCATTCGCACCGCTTGCCTGACCACATGTTCCTGCACTGATAATGAGGCATGGAACATTATCTTCCGGTTCCTCAATAACCGTATTACGAAAACTTATGAATTCATCAATAGAATAAATTTTCCTCATTTATTTTCTTGTCTTAGCTTAAATATCTAAAAGATGTCCTTTACATCCGCGACGGGAACATACCTGTACAATACCACCTGCTTTAACAATCATCAATATCATTTTTGCACCACATTCGGGACATTCAGAAGTTCCAGACAGATCCGCATGACAATGCGGGCAGAAAAAATTAGCTTCCGTATCCATCGGAATTTCGAATTCAGATTCGAAATTATAACTGCCATAAAGGGACGATAACCTTAACCAGCCATGCTGCCTTTTAAAGGATATGGTTACATGAATGCAGGGGAAGCCATCAACAGGATGTTCGGGTTTCATCAGGGTGTGATTACATCTTGGACAAATGACCTCAATAGGGAATATTTTTTTATCATGTTTAATATCCACTTTATTTAATCCGTTACGAGTCTGGTGTATGAGTTTCTTTACCTTGTCAGGCCTCATGTTTGAATAGTAATCGCCATCTATCACAACAATGGGGCCAATGGCACAACATCCCAGGCAGGCTGCAGTTTCCTGGGTAAACATGTGATCGGGGGTCGTTTCACCTGGATTTATTTTTAAATCCTGTGTTATGGTATCAACAATCTTTTGTCCTCCACGCACATGGCACGCTGTACCCAGGCAGGTAGTGATAATATGCTTTCCTTTTGGGGTGAAACTGAATGATTTATAAAAGCTTGCGACACCATAAACATCCCGTAATGGCATATCAAGTTTTAATGCAATAAATTTCATGGCATCCCTGGGAAGGTATTTGTAATATTTCTGAATCTCCTGCAAAACAGATATCAGTACCTTGCCATGTTTTTTAATGGCTGCACTTACAATAGATTCCTGTTCAATCGTAACTTTTGTGGGTTCCATTTTATTTAGTTTTTAGCTACCTGAAATCCGGGTCAGACATATTCTTCACAATGCCAGATAACAACATCGGGTTTTGCATTCATGCAGGTTTTGCGATTACCACAATCCTTGCATAAACCAGAGAAAACCGGATATTCCTCCTCAACTTTTGGTTCCGGAAGTTTTAGAACCTCCGGTGGTGGAGTGGACTCCAGAATCTCAAATTCTTCACAGTAAAGAACGGGTCTCTTTCCTTTTTTTATATATACACAGGTGGCAAGATGGTTACATGTATCACAGAGATCATTGTATTTCTTACTCTGGGTTTCGTTTTGTGCCATTTTATTAAATTGGGATTTTATTCTTTATTTCACTGCAATCCAGGTGCCATTTAATTCAATCAGTCTTTTTAAAATCTAAGGATTACAGAAAAATAAAAAAGGCAGCGAGATAAAACATTATGAATCAACACTTTACAATCAGGATTCTGTAAATTATTGTAATGGAGGAATAACGGGGCGTTATATTTGAGAAAGCATTAGAACCGGGGAATTTTGAACCAGCGGTTCAAAATTCCTCAGCAGGGAAGCAGTTTTAAAAATGAAAATGAAGCTATTGAGTTTCACTCAGAGGTTATTATTTTTCTTGTTAAAAAGCCTGGCTTTTTCAACAACAGTGAAGAAATGAATGTCCCTGTTAGAAAACCGGGCTTTATTCCCGCAATGGAAGGCTGAATGTCCCGGCTGGAAATCCGGGCTCTATCCCAGCAATGGAGGGCTGAATGTCCCGGCTGGAAATCCGGGCTCTACATATCGACCTTAGTTCATAAAAGGTTCGACTAAAAGTCGAACCATCATATGAACAAAAAAGATGATGGTTGGCCGACTTTTAGTTGGCAAGTATTCATGTTATTTGATAGGTGTAGAGCACGGCTTTGAGTCGGGATATTTCTTTACGAAGCGACTATAATTAAAGCTTGCCTTTACAGCAGGGATAATCTATCTCTTTTTGGTTTATAGAGCCAGAACAATCGACCAGTTGTTGATTAAACAGTGCACGGAATTCAACTGAAACCTCAAGCGTTATATCCGAACTTCTTTAATTTTTCCCGCAGTGTTTTACGGTCTATACCCAGAATGCTGGCTGCCTGTGTTTTATTGCCGCTAACACTTGTTAATACATTCTGGATATGTTCATATTCTATTTCTTCCAGTGTTCTCATTATTCCTTTTTCACGTGAGACTGAGAAGCGCATAATTGCTGGAAGATCGGGAACATCAATCATGTCGGTTTCAGACATAATAATGAGACTCTGAATTACATTTTTCAATTCCCTTATGTTGCCAGGCCAGTGATAAGCTTTCAACACTTTAAGAACTTCGTCAGAAAAAGCTGGTTTGGCCCTGGAGATTTCATTTGAAAATTTACCTGCAAAATAATGTACCAGGAGGATTATATCATCGTCTCTGTCCCTCAAAGGGGGGAGGCTTATATTGATAACATTCAGGCGGTAATACAGATCTTCACGGAATTTGTTTTTTTGAACCTGGTCTGAAAGATTAACATTTGATGCAGCAATTACTCTCACGTCAACCTTCTGAGGTTTTTTTGATCCGATCATATAAACTTCCTGATCTTCAAGAACTCGGAGCAGTTTTATCTGCATTGAAAGACTGGTATTGCTTATTTCATCGAGGAAAATTGTACCGCGGTCGGCTGTATGGAAGAATCCTCCTCTTGTTTCAATGGCCCCGGTGAAGGTACCTTTCAGGTGTCCGAACAATTCACTTTCAATGAGTTCTTCCGGGATACTTCCACAGTTTACAGGTACGAAAGGATTGGAGGCTCTTGAGCTGCAATAATGAATCGCCCTGGCTACAAGTTCCTTCCCAGTTCCGCTTTCTCCTGTAAGTAGCACGGTTGCAGTGGTTTGCGATACTTTCATGATATGGTCAAACACCTTTTCCATTGCTTCAGATTCCCCGATAATTCCTTGCAGCGGTACATGTTTGAAGTATGGGTGATCCTTTGCAGGCCGGCGTGAGTATAACTTATCAAATGCCCTTTCAACGGCGGCGTAGAGTTCTTCATCCGTAAAAGACTTGACCAGGTATTCCTCAGCCCCGGTTTTTACTGCATCAACAGCTCCCTGAATGGAAGGATATCCGGTAATGACCATGACGCCAACATTTTTATAGTTCGCACGGATATGTTTAATGAGTTCAAACCCTCCAACATCGGGCATTTTCAGGTCTGTAATAACCAGATCGACAGGTACCGAGTCAAGTAATTTTAATGCCTGCGGAACATTTGTAACAGTATACGTTTTATATCCTTTAAGGGTCAGGTTTCTCCTGAGAACTTCAAGCATATCCTCTGAATCATCTACTACCAGAATAGATCCATCTGTGATTGAATTTTCTTTTTTATTCACCTGAATTATTATTAAGGGGTAATTTAATTTCAAAACTGGTTCCTTTATCCGGCTCACTGTCAACTTTGATCGTGCCACCACAGGAAGAGATAATACCATGAACTACGGATAATCCAAGGCCAAGGCCTGCTCCTGCCCTTTTGGTAGTAAAAAATGGATCGAATATCTGGTCCTGTATCTCTTTACTCATTCCATGCCCGCTATCCTGTATGGTTAAAATTACTTCATCTCTGTCAGAAATTGTTTTTATTTCCAGCTTTCCTCCTCCCGGCATGGCCTGTAAAGCGTTGACAATTATATTGATAATAACCTGATTGATCTGAACGGGATCAGCAAAGATGGCAGGCAGGTTTTCAGCAAGCGAAGTGATGAGCTCTATCCCGTCTCTGTAACATCTTGATTGAAAGAAATACAAGCTGTCTTCAATAACACTATTCAGATTGATCTTTTCTTTTTTTGAAGGCAGCAATCTTGAGAAAAACATTAATTTATTAATGATTTCCCTTGCATGTAAAGATGATTTGATGATTTTATCCAGATCTTTTCTTACCTGCTCGGGGATGTTGGGATTTTTTCCTGCCAGTTGAGCAAACCCAAGGATATTGCCCAGCGGTTCATTCAACTCATGTGCTACACCGGCTGCCAGCTCACCAACAGTAGCAAGCCGGTCGGCATGATGAAGCTGGTTCAATAAATTCTCCTTATCCTCATCAGATTCCCTTTTTTCAATAAGACGAGCCAATTCACCGGCCAGCAGATCAATTAATTTTCGTTCCTCCTTCAGGAAGGGGCCTTCATCCAGAACAGGTCGTCTCTCAATATATATAACCTCTATTTTACCACGCTTCTTATTATCAATAATAATATCAGCGGATAACTTATCCACTTCCTTTATGTTTACCTGTGTTGAATAATCCTTGCCATCCAGCATGATTCTTGAGCGTATTATTTCCGGATATTGCCAGGCAGGAGGGAGAAGATTCATGGTTCTGTGAATAAGATCTTTTACAGTGATAAAAGATTGTTCTGCTATTTGTGACATACCATACAGGCACGTTAATTCCTTAACACGTTCCTGAAGGGCAGCCTGTATATATTGGTTTATCAATGTAATTCCCAGGGTTTGTAAAAACATTTCAACCAGATCAAAATCAAATCCGGATAAGAATTTTTTATCCTGGCTATGTAATTCAATGATCCCGATAGTTTTATTATCTGACAGAAAGGGTGTAATGAGTAATGATTTAATTTCTTTTTCATTGATATATTCGAGAATTCCGGTTTGCTTAAGGGATTGTTGTTTCTTAACCTGGCCGGTGAGATAACCTGTGAAAAAACTGCCTCTTTTAGTAAAGAAAGGCAATGATCTGTTAAAATAATCAGATAAGATATATTTCCAGTGGGGATATATTTCTGCACCAGAATTATCCCGGACAGATTTGTTATTATCAGGCTGGGGAAGAAAGTGGTAAGTGAACGAATCTTTCTGATATTGCAACCATTCAAAACGTTCAGGATCATCATATACCCTAAGGAGTATCCTCAGGTGACCGGAATCGAAAAAATCTGAAATCAATCCTGAAGTCTCGCGGAGAAAATAGGTTCTGGTCAGACCACTGTTTGCAATATGAATGATCTGCCGGGATAACAACCGTAGTTCTTCCGAATGTTTTCGTTTCTTTTTAATCTCTGATTTTTTCCTTGAGGTTGGTTTTCCCATGGTTCCGTTTTCCCGGGTTAATTATCCTGATGATTAAGGTTTAAGTAATTCATTAACAAACGTACATGAAGTTTTTTCATGAAAAACTACTCAAAGACTCATGAAAAAAGTTCATAGGAGTTCCCTGCTGTAAAGTTTAAATTTGTTAATTGATTTAAACAAATTTAAACTTTTTACAGAGGAAAAATATAAAAATTAATGACTGTTTGAGGAATAGATGGGCAGGTAAAGTTTGTGCAAACCTGAAAGAAATTTTATATTTATTCATTCCTTCATTGGAAATAAGTTCATTAATAATTAAAAGATTATCATGAAATCAACAGACATTCAATTTAATAATATGAAAACCCATTCATGCTGTCCTTCTCATGGTTCGGGCAGTCGATCTTCAGGCAATCTAACCCGGAGAAAATTTATCAAGCTTGCGGGAGGCTCCACTATTACGTTTGTTACACTGTCAGGTTTGTCGTGGCCTGCACTTACGGATTCCAAATTTAAAGAATATTCCGGGATTCTTCGCAGGCCGCTGGTAGTAAAACCCCTACTCGTTTACAGCACACCTGAATACCAGTATCAGACAAGCTGGAGGGCCTGGGGAGGGATTCAGACAGAACAGGATGCAGAAAAAGAAATCTCAAAAATTAAAGAGGAACTTAACCAGCTTCAACAGAAAGCTGATTTCCCTTTGACTTTTTTACCTGTTTCAGGAATTCGTGGATCCGGTGATATTGAGGGGATCGGTGCTCTGGCCTCTGCCGATACTTTCCTGGTCTATGCAGCAGGGGGTTGGATGGATACATTTGATACCCTGCATAAGATGAATAAGGATATGATTTTTTTCTGCAGGCATAAATCGGGCCCTGTATATTTATGGTATGAGATTATCAGTCCTCGGTATCTCAGGCAGCATACCGATGAGCTTGCTGTGGCGGGAGTGGATGAGCAGGATGTAGTTATCGACAGCCAGGATGAGATACTCTGGCGGTTGAGAGCCTTATGCGGATTACACAATACCCTGAATACCGGAATCATAGCAATTGGAGGACCTGGTGCCTGGTCACAACCTGAAGGGGTAGTTCCCGGATTGGTTGAGGGAAAATTTAAATTCAGGATCTACACCGTCTCATATGATGAACTGGGCAACCTGATCAGAGAAGCACGCAGAGATAAAGATGTCGTAAGCCGTTCCGAAAAACGTGCGGGGATATATTTACAGGATAGCGGAATTACGATGGAAACGAAACGTGAATATGTTAATAATTGTTTTTTACTGGATGAGGTCTTTCGGAGAATTATGGATGATTCACACTGCCGGGCCATTACCATCAACGGTTGTATGGGTACCATCATGCCGCTGGCAGAGACCTCTGCCTGCCTGACACTGAGCCTTTTAAATGATGCCGGGTATCTTTCATTCTGTGAATCGGATTTTGTGGTCATCCCGGCCGGTATCTTACTGGCAAACATATCAGGAAATCCTGTGTTCCTGAATGATCCCACCTATCCTCATGACGGGATCATTACCCTTGCCCATTGCACTGCTCCAAGACGAATGGATGGCCGGAACCTGGAACCGACCAGGATCCTGACACACTTTGAATCAGACTACGGTGCTGCACCGAAAGTGGAAATGCAAAAAGGACAGGTCGTCACCAATATTATTCCGGATTTTCTGGTTAGTCATTATATTGGATTAAAGGGAACCATCGTCGATCATCCCTTTATGGATATCTGTCGTTCACAGATAGATATCAGTTTTGATGTGGATAGTCATATTCTGGCTCAACGTATGCCGGGATTTCACTGGATGACAGGGTACGGCGATTATATGCGGGAGATGGGATATGCATTGAAGAGGATGGGCATTGAGTGGGAGCAACTATAGTTTTCAGGACTCACCCCCCTGTCCCCTCTCTCGAGAGAGAGGGGGAATCAAAACTGGGGGTCAGTCTGAAATTTCCAATAGCTTATTCAATTGATCCGTGTTTTCCGGCAGGGCAATAATTTCTTTGGTTTTTGCATTGATCAATATCATAATGGGGATACCAACGATGTAGTAATCGCTGGCAACTTTACTGCCCATACCTTCTGATGCCCTCATGTGGATCCAGCCATTCAGCTCCTTTCTTTTTTGTTCCCAGGCCTGTATTTCAGTTGAGGTCT
>Ga0111176_1140_pt1 | contig 11716 bp, 8 predicted proteins | sample DeeMarSWOR324_28_FD_80229 | JGI IMG/M metagenome (GOLD analysis project Ga0111176, IMG submission 80229) | Bacteroides sp. SM23_62_1 | reverse complement strand
ACCTTGCGACCCTGCGACCTTGCGACCTTGCGACCCTGCGACCCTGAGACCTTGCGACCTTGCGACCCTGCGACCCTGCGACTCTGCGACTTTGCGACTCTGTAACTCCCGAAATGGTAGAAATCTTTGATTTCTTAGCTATTTCGAGGATGTTCGAAAAACATTGGCATCAGCCTGGGGATGATTGCCTGTTTTTCGGCACGTGCAATCTGTTTCATTCGCCCTAACTAAGGGAAGGCGGCAACCAGTGCAATATAACTTTCACCCGGTTAACAACCGGGCTTACAGTCTCAGCCTTCTTCAAGATATTTCACTCCAATTAAAACCACCCTTTACCAGTTTTTTAAGTTGTTGTTTGAGAATATTGTTTTTTGCATCATCGAGTAACGGATCATCTTCCAGGATATCCATTACTGTATCTCTTGCATACTGGAGTATCTGTCCATCCCGGCCAAGATTGGCAATTTTAAGTTCGAAAGGCATCCCGCTCTGCTGGGTTCCCTCAATATCGCCCGGACCTCTTAGTTTCAGATCCACCTCGGCAATCTCAAAACCATCATTGGTATCAACCATTGTCTTAATCCGTTGTTTTGCTTCATCGGTTAGCCTGTTGGATGTCATAAGAATACAATAGGATTGATCGGCACCTCTTCCTACACGGCCCCTAAGCTGGTGGAGCTGAGAAAGTCCAAAACGCTCTGCACTTTCAATGATCATGACGGATGCATTGGGGATATCCACACCAACCTCAATCACTGTTGTGGCGACCATGATATGTGTCTTGCCGGACCTGAACCTTTCCATTTCAAAGTCCTTATCTTCTGTTTTAAGTTTTCCATGAACAATACTCACTGCATATTGTGGTGATGGGAAGGCTTGCTTGATACTGAAATAACCATCTTCAAGGTCTTTATAGTCCATCTTTTCAGATTCCTGGATCAGTGGATATACAATAAATATCTGTCGGCCTTCGGTTATCTGTTGTTTCATAAAGCCGTGCACACGAAGGCGCTTTGAATCTGTAAAATGAATTGTTTTGATTGGTTTTCTGCCGGGAGGCAGTTCATTGATCACAGATACATCAAGATCACCATACAGGGTCATTGCCAGTGTCCTGGGAATCGGGGTTGCTGTCATGACTAGGACGTGAGGAGGCTGTACATTTTTTTTCCACAATTTCGCCCGCTGGGCAACACCAAACCGATGCTGTTCGTCAATAATAACAAGTCCGAGATTGTTAAATTGTACGGTTTCCTCAATCAGGGCATGGGTACCTATGAGGATGTGCAGTGTCCCGCCGGTTAATTCTTCATGGATGATATCCCTTTCCGACTTCCTGGAAGAACCTGTAAGTAATTTTACATTGATATCCAGTCCCTCCGTCATTTCAGTGATTGTGGTATAATGCTGCATGGCCAGGATCTCCGTTGGTGCCATCAGGCATGCCTGGAATTCATTATCCATTGCGATCAGCATGGCCATCAGGGCAACAAGAGTTTTGCCACTGCCCACATCACCCTGTAATAAACGGTTCATTTGTTTGCCTGAACCCAAATCTTTCCGGATTTCTTTAATAACCCGTTTTTGCGCACCCGTTAGTTCAAACGGCAGTTTATTACTGTAAAACCTGTTGAAATAGTCCCCGACTTTATGAAATACAAACCCATCGATATAATTCTCCCGGGTGAATTTTTGTTTAAGAATATTTAACTGGATATAAAAAAGCTCTTCAAATTTGAGCCTGAATTGCGCTTTGCTCAGAAGATCAGGTGATGTTGGGAAATGGATCTGCCGGAGAGATTCATTAAGCGCCAGAAGCCTGAGTTTATTCATAAGGTATTCCGGCAGGGTCTCTCTGACCTCAATTTTAAAGTTCTTAAAAAGGTTGGTGATCAGCTTTTGAATGGTCCTGGAGGTCACATAGCTTTTTTTTAATTTCTCGGTTGTACTGTAATAAGCCTGCAGGGAAGAAGATAACTGGGCTTCATATTTAGATGCTTCCTCAAGGTCTGGGTGGATAAGATTAATCTTAAGGCCATATTTACTGGGCTTACCGAAAGCGATATAGTCAACTCCCGGCTTCAGAGTATCTTTGATCCAGTTAACTCCCTGAAACCAGACTAGTTCGATTGTTCCCGTACCATCTGTGAATTCTGCAACAAGGCGTTTCTTGTGCCTGGCACCGATTGATTGAAGGGATATGATTTGTCCCCTGACCTGAATATAGGGGAGATTTGACCTGATCTCATTAATTCTGTAAAACTTTGTACGGTCAATATATTTATAGGGGAAGTAAAAAAGCAGATCTCCGAATGTTTTAATGTTCAGCTCATTATTCAGCAATTCAGCCCTTTTCGGACCAACACCCTGCATGTATTGAATATCATTATCAAGGAGATCAGGCATTAGAAAAATATTTCAATAAATTTATAAATAATCTGGCATAATATATTCGCGCTGAAAGAAGACATATCCAGTCCACAGTTCATGGATAGAATTCAGGCAGTTTTTTGTATTATCGTCAGAGGAATGAAAGTCCCGGATGGAAAGCCAGATATTTTTCAATTGCTCTGGCGAAATGAATATTCAGACTAAAAGTCGGGCTCTGCATAAATCCCATCATTTACACAAAGGTTCGACTTTTTAGTCGAACCACCATTGTAGTAATTTGACAATGGTTGGCTGACTTTTAGTTGGCCAACATGATCATAACCGGGACTTGTAGAGCCCGGCTTTCCAGACGGGACGATTGATCCATCAACGTCATTTAGGCAATCAGTTTTCCAGCTTGAACATTCAATCCATCAACCATATTTTAACATTCGGTTATACAGTTGGAGAACGATAAATTTTGACATAGCCCAAAAATATTTCTGATAATTTTGTCTGTATGAAAAATACTAATATTCACGCATTGTGTTAATAAATAATGCATGTTGTCGGATGTTCTATCTTTATACCGGGCTGCGCCGCCGGGATGGCCCGATATAAATCTGATTATCAATATTATCGTCTTTAGTAGCACAACACGTTAATATTATGTTCCATTATTTTAAGGTTATGTATAAAATTAGCTATGCCTGTAAATACTTCCATTATCTCTTAACATCCGGACATTCAAAGGGATATGGCGTGCATTCGCCATTTGTCTATGATTTTATAACCCGCGTACTCAATGGTCCTGACATAGCTGATTACAAACATATTGAGAAACTAATGGAGGAATTATCGAACGATTTTTCAGAACTTTATATTCTTGATATGGGTGCAGGTTCAAGTTCAGGATCAGGAAAGATCCGGACCCCGGCCTCCATAGTCAAACTTACATCAATCCCCCCAAAATATGGCCGTTTACTGGCAAGGCTGGTTGGTTGGTTATTGCCTTCCACCATTATTGAACTCGGCACCGGTGCAGCAATCAGCACAATGTATATGGCAATTACGGATGAAAAATGCAGAATTTTCTCTATAGAAGGTTGTCCTGAAACTGGAAGGCTTGCTCAACAAAATATAGCAAAACTTAATCTAAGAAATATTGAAATAATTACCGGATCATTTAATGAAATACTGCCATCTATCCTTCAAAAAATTCATCATGATTTGCTTGTGTTTATTGATGGTGATCATAGGGGAGACCGTCTGATAAGCTATGTTGAATCCATTCTTCCCTGTACAAATGAGAACACAGTGATTGTCCTGGATGATATCAGATGGTCACGATCGATGGAGAAGGCATGGAAAAACATTATCTGGAGAAAAGAAATATCGCTGAGTATAGACCTTTTCAGGATGGGGATTTTATTGCCGAAAAGGAATATGTTTAAGCAGCATTATGTGATAAAATATTGAATTGTTGAATTGTTAAATTGTTACATTGTTAAATTGTTATGCAGAAAATAATTATTGTCTTTGTGGTATAACAAATTAACAGTTTAACAAATTAACCATTAATAAGCGAACACTACTAAATTAACTACTGAATAACTACTGAATTAACTATTAAAGCACTGCTGAACTAATTAATTTCTCCCATCATTAAACCATTCCCGCTTTTTTTTATCTAATCAACGAATCATTGTTCATTATTCTTCAAAAACACTTTCATCAACAGGATGGATACTGATGAATAAATTCTTATTTTTGCATTCTTTATAAAATAACAATTAAAAGGTCTCAAATGAATAATATTATCAGACTTAATAAAATTGTAAAGGACTACAAGGTTGGTAAATTTATTGTTAACGCCCTTAGAGGTGTTTCAATCAATATCGATAAAAATGAATATGTCGCAATCATGGGTCCTTCAGGGTCAGGTAAATCAACATTAATGAATCTTATTGGTTGTCTGGATACGCCAACAGATGGACAGTATATCCTTAACGGCAGTGATGTAAGCAAGCTGGATGATAATCAATTGGCTGATATCAGGAATAACGAGATTGGATTTGTTTTTCAGACATTCAATCTTCTGCCGAGGTATAATGTACTGGAGAATGTTATGCTCCCTCTTATTTATGCAGGAGTTTCAAAAAGTGTCCGGATCGGAAGGGCTAAAGAAGTAATTGAAAATGTTGGATTAACTGACAGGATTGTACACAAGCCAAATGAATTGTCAGGTGGCCAACGACAGAGGGTTGCTGTGGCAAGGGCTTTGGTTAATCATCCGAGCATTATTCTTGCTGATGAACCTACCGGAAACCTTGATTCTAAAACATCAAAGGATATCATGAATCTCTTTGATGAGATCCATCGGATGGGAAATACAATCATCGTTGTAACCCACGAAGAATTTATTGCAAAAAGAGCAAAAAGGATTGTCAAACTGATGGACGGGGAGGTTGAAGCTGATATACTGAATGAGGAGGTCTTGGTTGAGGGAAAATAATTCCGCATGAAAATCTATACAAAAACCGGTGATGAGGGAAGCACCTCTTTGCTCGGGGGTACACTGGTACCCAAAAACGATTCCAGGATTGAAGCATATGGTGCAATTGATGAACTGAATTCCTGGATAGGACTGCTTTCCGCACAAAACCTGAATCAGCACGATAAAGATATTTTACTTCATATACAGGACAGGTTAATGCTGCTTTCCTCTCATGTTTCTGATGAAAAGAATACGCTTCAAAACCTCTCAATGCTTGAGGAAAAAGATGTCACGATGCTTGAGCAGGAAATGGATCATTTTAACAGTTTTTTGACTACACTTAAATCATTTATTGTTCCGAGGGGAGACCAGGCTGTTGCCTCCTGCCACCTAGCAAGAAGTGTTTGCCGGAGAGCTGAAAGACGTCTGGTTCCAATTATCAAGGAAAGAAAGGAACTGGTAATAGCCATGAAATTCTTAAACAGATTATCCGATTATTTGTTTATGTTAAGCAGGAAGATCGGGCAGGAACATGACATAAAAGAAATTACCTGGAAACCTAAGTTTTAATTTTATTTTTTTATATATATTTGCACAATTTTTAAATTTAAAAAATTGTGTCAGGGATTAGAATTAATTGGTTGATTTATAAGTGTTTAGTGATTATTATTCGGGCATTGTTGATTGAAAATTTATAGGTCGACCATTTAATTTATGAGTAAATTTGTCCTCTTAAATATTGCACAATAATAAAATACAGAGTATTTAAATTCATTAAGTACCTTATTTTATGTACTGGACATTAGAGCTTGCTTCGAAACTTGAAGATGCACCGTGGCCTGCTTCAAAGGATGAGTTGATCGACTTCGCCATCAGGTCAGGTGCTCCATTGGAGGTTATTGAAAATCTCCAGGAAATAGAAGACGAAGGCGAGATTTATGAAAGTATAGAAGATATCTGGCCTGATTATCCGAGTAAAGATGATTTTTTCTTTAATGAGGATGAGTATTAAGCTATAAAAAGGGTCACAAACCCTTTTTTTATTGTATTTCCCAGATAAAGATCTCCTCTTTTGTGCGGGGACGAAAGTGATTCAGCCAGACAAATCCCCTGAGAAATAATTCATTTTCCATTAATTCATCAGGGGGGAATAAAGTTGCTACGGGCTTGAGCAGGAATTTAATCCTTTCAATTTTTCCATCCGTAAGATAAATAACCAGATCGGAACTTTCAGCCTTATTAACACCTATCAGTTCCTCCTGATCTTTGGGGAAATAAATGGTCTGCCCGTTTCCTTTAACCTCAATCCGTACGAGTTTATTCTTTGAAAAATAGCCAACCATATTCCGCCCTTTAATCTGGTTGAAACGGGTTGTATCTTCCTGGGAAATGATAAAGGAGGAAGAGACCAGGTCGATATAATCCATTTCTTTATGTGCCAGATGCAATTCGATATATTCTGCTGTAAGCTGGTGTTCTTCTGACCAGAGAACGGGATCGTAAAAAAACCGGAATACCGAGTCACTCTCAAGATAACTGAGTGAATCACATTTTCCCTGAATTTCATTACTGAAGATTTTCACATGGTAAGAGGCTGTTACAATTTTGAATAATCCTGTTGAATCGATGTTTGATTCGATTGTGTCGGCATGAGCATAAAGTGTGTCATCTTCAGCGAGTTGTATGAATTGAGCACTATCGGTCAGCAATGCATATTCAGGTTCTTCCCTATAAAAAGCAAACTTCCCTTTCAGTATGATATTCTGTGTTGAATCATAAATTTCAACATTATCAAAAGCTCTTCCAATACCTGCATCCCTTTCATAATAAAGACTATCACCCTTTATATATTGTCCTTTTGAAGTTAAATAAGCATTTTTGTTAAATTGCGAGATATTCTGGCGGGTATCATACCAGCCATTTTCACAATAGATATAGTTCTCCTCACCGATAATCTCAGTAGGTCCGAAGAAATAAGCAACCTCTGTAACAGAATGATATTTAAGGGTATCTGCAATAATCAAATATTCAGGATTGGTAATTTTTACACTGTCTCTGAAATAAAACAATTTATCCCTGGTATAATAATGTCCCAGGATACTCTGAAGCAGGTTATCGCCATTTCTGATTTCTCCACCATTAAAGTAGTATCCGACTTTCTCCTCCACGTTGAAATCCAGCTGTTCAGTTGTCAGAACGGATTCTTTATCGATCAGCTTCACATTATGCCTCATCCGGGCAATTTTTTCAGTGCCATCATATGTTAACAGATCTCCATAAAGATCAAGTGTATCGCCCTGTTCAATATGGATATGATGATATGCCCTGACATAATTCTCATCCGGATAGAAATAGGCACTGTCGCAATACATAATTGTCTCTTCATGCTTTAAGGCTACGTTTCCAATATATCTTATCGCATTGGTTCCGATGGTCTCATCTTTTTCCATGCTGTCACTGTTGAGGATTTCAATTGTCGTTTCCTCCTGAGCCCGGGTAAAAGAAATCAATGTTACCAGGAAGAGAAGGGACAGGATAAGGGGATAGGTAGTTACTTTATGACGGATAGAAATCATTTAAGCAGTGAATAATATAAAAGAGAATTTGTGTTACAACTATGTTTCGGCAACAATCCGTTTCACACTTTTTTCAATGATGCTTGAAAAACATTGGTTACAGCCTGTGTTTACTTACCTGTTTCGTTGCTCGGAACCAGCAACTCCCGACATGGCAGAAATCTTTGATTTCTTTGCCATGTCGGGGATGCTCGAAAAACATTGGCACCTGCCTCGGGCGGATTGCCTGTTTTTCGGCACAGGAACCAGCAACCAGCAACTAAAATCCTTCCCGGGCCCATGTCGGATTATTAAAATTGCATCTCCGGAATGAGCCGTCAATATGAACAAAGGTTACAGCTATCTTCTCATTGACCCATTCCCGGTAAATTTTTTCTTTTTTCTCTGCAAGGGCTATTTGCTGGATCAGTGTATAATCTTCTTTCAGGTTTGCCCTGTGTGGGCGTGTACTTCTGGATAGTTTAACGATTTTATAAACCTGTTTGCCATTTTCATCAACCGATTCAAACGGTTCACTGATTTCCCCCACATTCATGTAGCGAATTATTTCATATTCAGTTGGTTGAAGATCATCCAATTCAAACATTGTCGAATTATCATATGGATTCACTACAAGTCCTCCATTTACATTTGTTTTTTTATCCTGTGAGAAATACATTGCTGCCCGTTCAAATGTGATACTGTCATTTCTGACAAGGTTTGCCAGGCTGTCAAGTTTCGATATCGTTTTAGCAACGATTTCAGGATCCAGTTTTGGCCTCATCAGTATGTGTCTGGTATTGACTCTATCTTCCCTGCGTTCAATCAGTTGTATTACATGATAACCAAATACTGATTCAACAATGTTTGAAACCTGTCCTTTTTTCAGGCTGAATGCAGCCTTTGCATATTCGGGGTCGAGCTCAGCGCGTCCCATAAAGCCAATCTCTCCACCCATTACTGAACTTTGATCCTGTGAGTACAAAACAGCCAGTGTTGCGAAATTTTCACCTTCGCTAATTCTTTTTCTTAAATCCAATAACCGCTGACGGACTTCCAGGATAGCTTCATCGGAGACAGGTGGATAGATAACTATCTGTTTAATTTCAATTTTGGCATCTATATATGGAATACTGTCTTCAGGAAGCCGGTTGAAAAATTGTCTTACTTCAGATGGTGTGATGGTCACGTCACCTGTAATGTTGGAACGCATTTCATTGGTAATCATCTGATCCCTGATGAGGCCGCGAAAATCTTCCTTTATTTCAAGAAGTGTTTTATTAAAATATTGTTCAAGCCTTTCCTGTGAACCTATCTGGTTTATAAAATAGTCTAGCCTGGCATTCAGCTGAAGCTCAACCTGGGATTCTGATACCTCAATACTATCGATTTTCGCCTGGTTAAGCAGCAGACTTTGTGCAAGATATTCTTCCAGAATTTCGCACTTTAAATCACCGGCTGATGTGATACCTTCTGCCCTGTATTGAAGGTAAAGATTTTCAATATCTGATTGCAATACCTTTTCATCTCCAACAATTGCCACAACGCGGTCAAGTATTCTTGGCTGGCCGAAAGAAGATATTACCAGGGAAAAAAGTATTAGCATTATCAGGAAAAATGCCTTATTTCTCATTGCTTATGAATTAAAAATAATATCCGAAAGTTTGATGGGTTTCAATACCCTTTTTTATCAATCCCTCTGGGGTTGAGATCAGGGCTGTTATTCAATTCCGGTAATTCGTACCGGGTTGTTCATTTTTAATCCCCTCCGGCGATCAGATAATTCTTACCTCCGGTTCCGGATAAGTACTATACTACAAATCTGTGATTCTGCGATCCTTTATCAATCCTTAGCCTCCGCCTCAGCCTTTTCAATAAATCGTAAAGTCCCCTTTCTTGATAGCATCATTATAAATATCATTTTCCATATCATTAAGGAACTGGACTTTACGTTTATTTAATATGATACTTTTAATATTGTTTTCAATATATTCAATGGGCGCCTGCTCACTTACAGCCCTGTAATCTCTCAGGTAAACAAAATATTTGTATGTGGAATCCTGTTGTTCAATATATTTATTATAGACTAAGAACCTGTCGGGATTGTTTATTTCCTGAGGTAGTTCAGATTGTATCATTGAAAAGGGTATCCATTGATCATTAAAGTAATCATATTTGTTGGCATACTGGTAGCAATAACTTTCAAGTTGTTGCATATCATCCTCATCTTCCGATCTGTAAAGCTGTCTCAATCTGTTAAGGTTTGGCGCATCTGCGGGTAGCTTGATAAATAATGCTTTAACGATTGTGTTATCAAGCAAAAAATTTGATGAATTTTCGGCATAATATTCCTCTATTTCACTTGGGTAAATAATTGTATCAAGTTTTTGTTTGATCAGTGATTGTTCGTATTTGAAGATCAGCAGTGATGATCGGTATTCATCCAATTGTTTACTTACATCTTTTTGTTCATCCGATAGGTTTAATTCGGCTTTTTGCAGCAGCAATTGTTTTTTAATCCACTTATCGACAAAATTATTTAGTATCAATATACTGTCATTTTCCGGCAGGTTGTTTGGAAATATATCCTGAACATCAGAGGTATAGAGATATTTTTCACCCACGCGTGCAAGAGGTTGCTGGGCAGGACGTTTTTCAAATTTCTGACATCCGGAATAACCGATTATAAGGATAACAAAAAAAAGGAAGGTTTTTTCGATGAGCTGATTCGTGAACATATTATACTTATTCTATCTTTGACAATAAGGATCTGTCTATTTCAATCGTATATTTTCTCCTGAGTTCGTCTATCCATTGTTTTTCGAGGTAGGTCTGGTAATCCGCTGTGACCAATCCCCTGGCTTCATTAAGTTTCTTAGCTGATGGCTTAATGATTCTGTTCTTTACAATGAAAACAACTTTATCATCCTTCATCATGTTTTCAGATAGACTTGTATTCCAATCCATCTGGTCTGCAAGGCTATGGTCGCCTTTTTCAAAAGTATCATTGTTAAAACTTATGCATGTACTATCCGAAAATTCTTTTATAATTAATTCAACGAGCTGTTCAGGTATAATTTTTTTCTTACTTTTTTTTGTAAGAATTTCCTTTGCCTTGTTTGCAACTTTTTCATCCCTGCAGGTATAAACCGTGGCATCGAGTCTCTCATCCCACATATAGTTATCTTTATGGTCTTTGTAATAGGCTTCAAGTCCTGCTGTATCTTTCACTGCTTTGGACCATACCATCTGATCGGTCAGGTCGAACAACAGAATGCCATCATGATATTCCTGGACAAGGTGTTTAAATTCCGGAAATTTATATATCAGATGATCTTCCTCGTACTGAAGTATTGCCTGGTCTAGGAAGTCATTATATTTGATATTAACCAGGACCCGTAAATCCATTTTTCTTCCGCCCTGGTTTCTTTCAAGATATGATGCAAAATCTGTCTGAGTGAATTCTGTTTCACCAATTTCAAAAAGTATTTTATCCAATCTGTCTGTATTGCCCGGATCCCACTTTTTATCAAAAAAAGTTGTATCAACCAGTGTATTGAATATGTTCAGGTTTTCCGGAAATTCCTGGAAATCATATTGGTTTTTAATCTTTGTAATTAACGCTTTTCTGCTGAAGACGCTCCTGTCACTTCTTGTTACCATATTTTCGAGTTCAGGTTTTAGCAGGTCGAAATTATCAACTCCTTTTTTTTCGATAAGTTTGATGATGTGCCAGCCAAAGGCTGTTTGAACCGGTCTGGAGTATTCTCCGGGATTCACCAGGGCGAAGGAAGCCTCTTCAAATTCAGAAACCATTCTGCCGGTTCCAAACCACTGTAACTCACCGCCCTGTGACGCGGAGCCCCGGTCTTCAGAATACTTCCTGGCAATTTGAGCGAAATCCTTACCCTGTTTAAGGCTGTCGTAGTACTGATATATCTTATTTTTGGTTTTTTCTTTTTCATCATCACTCATGGTCTCCGGTGTAAGTACCATGATGTGGGCCACTTTCACCTGCCCCCTGGCCGGCCGTTTATCCAGTACTTTTATCAGGTGATATCCGAAACGTGAACGTACAGGCATGGATATTTCGCCCACGGGCGTACTATAGGCGCCGGTCTCGAAGGGATAGACCATCCTGAAAACGGTGAACCAGCCAACGTCCCCCGAATTTGTTTTTACGGAAGGATCATCGGAAGTGGCTCGTGCAACCGTACTAAAATCTTCCCCGGCAAGGAGCCTGTCGCGTATCTGTATAGTCTTGTTGTATGCTTTCAGGGTATCATCCGGCGAG
>Ga0111176_1139_pt1 | contig 11786 bp, 7 predicted proteins | sample DeeMarSWOR324_28_FD_80229 | JGI IMG/M metagenome (GOLD analysis project Ga0111176, IMG submission 80229) | Bacteroides sp. SM23_62_1 | reverse complement strand
ACACACCCCCATGCTCCCTGCTCCATGCCTTATATTCCCAAATACCATCATAAAAATTTTTAACTTTAGGAAATTTATCATGCTTCTATGAAAAAGACCATCGCTATTATCACGGGGGGAGATTCTTCCGAGGTTATCATCTCCCTCAGAAGTGCGGACCAGGTAAAATCATGTCTCGATAAAAAGGGATACCAGACCTATATTGTTTTTATCAAAAAAAATGACTGGCATGTGAAACTTGATAATCAGCAGATTGAGGTCAACAGGCATGATTTCAGTTTTAACATGGATGGACGGAAGATCATGTTTGATTATGCTTTCTTTGCCATGCATGGGCCACCCGGTGAAGATGGAAAACTCCAGGCTTACTTCGATCTTCTTGAAATACCATACAACACATCCGGCGTTCTTTCACTTGCTCTTACCTTTAACAAATACTCATGCAAGTCTTTCCTCAGCCAGTTCGGGATCAAAACTCCCAGGGCAATTTTGTTGAAAAAGGCCCTGGAGATCGATACAGAAAACATCATTGCTGAAATTGGGCTACCATGCTTTGTTAAACCAAATTGCGGCGGTTCCAGCTTCGGTGTTTCTAAGATCAGTAATGCCGATGAGCTCAGTCATGCTCTCCAGGTTGCCCTGAAGGAGGATACCCAGGTAATGATAGAAGAATACATCAAAGGGACTGAATTAACCTGCGGACTTGTCAAACTGCGCGACCGTGAATTGGTTTTCCCGGTTACCGAGGTCATCAGTAAGAAGGATTTCTTTGATTACGAAGCCAAGTACACCCATGGTATGGCTGAGGAGTTCACTCCGGCAAGAATAAGTAAAGAAACGTCCCTGCAATGCCAGCAAATTGCATCAAGGATTTATGACTATTTAGATTGCAGGGGGCTGGTCAGAATTGATTCCATTTTTAGCAACGGAGAATTTTATTTCCTCGAAGTGAATGGCATTCCTGGCATGACAAAAGCAAGCATCATACCCCAACAGATCAGGATATATGGACTTGCTGAAGAGGTGGTGTATGACATGATTATCCACGATACTGCTCAATGGTGATCGGTTGTCAGTTGTCGGTCCCAAAATGGTCGGTATCTTTGATTCCGTTACCATTTCGAGGATCCTCGAATTTCTAAGCATCCGCTAGCTGGCGGATTGCAGAAATTCGGGATTGTCAGTTGTTGGTTGTCTGTTTTCTACTTGATACTTCACATCTCACAACTCCCACCTCCTGACTCACCACTCACGACTCACCACTCACAACTCACGGTTCACGACTCACGACTCACAAATCATACTTATCAATCAGATACACCAGTGCTGCGATGGCTGCACAACCCAGTTGCAGTTCACGGATATTGACCTGTTCAAAGGTGTCGTTGGGTGAATGGTGATAATCGAAATAACGCTGCATTTCCGGGATGAAACTGATCAACGTTGCACCAAATTCACGCAGCGGACCGATATCCGCCCCACCCCCTCCCCTGACGAATTCAGTTATACCATAAGGTTTAAAATATTCCTTCAGTTGCAGGAAACCTTCCATTCTTTCCTCTGCAGCAGTGAATCCAAAACCCACCGGCGTCAATCCGCCCCTGTCGGATTCGATGGCCGCATAATGTTTTTCGTTATTCTCCCGTGCCAGTTCAGCATATTTCTTTGCGCCACGCTGTGCAATTTCCTCATCCATGAACATTACTGCCCTGATGGTCCGTTTGGGTTGAATACCAAGATCCTTCAGAAGCCTTACAGCTTCAATGGCATGGATGCATCCGGTGCCATCATCATGTGCACCTTCGCCTGTATCCCACGCATCGAGATGTCCACCGATGGTAATGATCTGATCAGGATAAACCGTTCCCTTCAGCTCACCAACCACATTATGGGAAGTGACTTCATCAAGGTTCTTGCAGTTACTGATGATATGCAAATGGAGATCCGGATCACCAGAAAGCAACCTGCTTAACTGCTCTGCATCGATTGTACTGACAGATACTGCAGGGATTTTGGGAATCCCTTCCTCATAGTACATCACTCCTGTGTGGGGAAAATCATCCAGGGCAGTTGTGAGCGATCTTATAACCATACCAATCGCACCATATCTGGCAGCTTCCGATGCCCCCCTTGTTCGCTGGTCAGCGGCCCCTCCATAGGCAGCAAATGTATTGATCAAAGTGGGATCCATTGGTCTGTTGAAAAAAACAAGTTTACCTTTAATATTCTCTGTGCCCAGCTTTTCAAGATCATCGAATGTCTGAACTTCCAGCACCTTTCCGATAATACCCTTTTCCCCTGTTCCAACCGATGTGCCCAATCCACTGATGGTCAGTTCATGAAATCCGAAAAGGGAAGAAATAACATATGCCTCTTCATTCATACCTCTTACCCATCTCTTTACCATTAACTCCTGAAGGTAGACACTGTCAAGTTCCATATCAAGCATAACCTGACTGGTAAATTCCACCGCCTCAGCAGCCTGGGGAGAGCCGCATATCCTGCCTTTTGTATTCTTGCACAGATACCTGAGATTTTCATAAGCGGCCCTGCTGGTCAGGGCTTCATCAAAGATCCTGCGGATTATTACGGAATCCTGGCTCTGTGCATATAGATTGACCAATAAAGAAAGAAAGGATATTATAGCAACTGATTTTTTCATTAATTGTCTGTTTGATTATGATACGTTGAAGATAAAAATAGTTAATTGTTGGGTAATATCAACGGTTGTTGCATCACGGTTAACAACTGGGCTCTGCAAATATTTAATAATGAGATGGTTGATCAGGCCAAAGTCGGCCAACCATATTAAGTTTTATTCTATTGGCGAGGGGCGTGTTACTAAAGATATAAAAGGTCTCACGCAAAATACGCAAAGTATTCATTAGAATCGTTAAGTTTTGATTATCAGATAGATGTACTTTATTGCTTTGATCTTTTCTTTGTGATCATTGCGTGAAAAATTAGTTATGACACAACCCCCAATCTTAAAAATTGGTTGTGGTCTGTAGAGCCCGGCCTACCAGCCGGATATTCTTATAACTATGATTTGTACATAGCCCACCTCCCCCTGAGTACCTGGGGGATTTCCTGGATGGAATGTAACAATGGCAGAACCCCTCAAATAATGTAATATTCTATCTATATTGCGAAACATTTTATGAATTGATATGTATAAATATCAGATTTCCATTTGATATGGTTTATGAAGAAGATATTTCTCCTCGTTTTATTTAGTTATTATTTCTCATTTATTGTCTGCCAGGATCAGGACACCAAAGGATTACTATTCGATCCGAACAATCCCCAGATTACCGAGATCATGGCTCTCAATTCTTCTGTGCTCCAGGATGAGGATGGCGATTATTCGGATTGGCTTGAGATCCATAATCCTACTTCCACATCGGTCAATCTTCAGGGTTGGTTTTTAACTGATGATGCAGGTGAACTGAATAAATGGAAAATACCTGCAGTAACACTGAATATGGGAGCTTATCTGATCATTTTCGCATCCGGAAAGAATCGGATTGATCCTTCTAAAAATCTCCATACAAATTTTAAACTGAGTGGTTCTGGAGAATACCTGGCACTGATAAAACCGGATGGACAGACGGTTGTTTTTTCTTTTGGTGAGAGGTTTCCGACTCAATATCCTGATATCTCTTATGGCCTCCTGGAGGATAATTTTGTTTTTTTTAATACCCCTACTCCGGGATCAGCTAACAGCACTACCCTTTATCTTCCTCCACCTGAATTTAATCTTACAGGGGGATTCTTACAGGAACCCTTTGACCTTGTGCTTTCAACATCAGTGTCCGGTGGTGTGATCTTATATACGACCGATTGCAGTGAGCCGGATAAAAATTATTCTGATGAATATATTTTACCATTCCCTGTCACCAAAACTACAATTGTAAGAGCAGCAGTATATAAAGAAGGATATAATTACAGTAATAGTATAACCCATACCTATATCTTCCCGGATGATGTTATCAATCAACCAAACAACCCGGAGGGGTATCCTTCTCAGTGGGGACCCTATTCAACCCTGCAGGGTTATGCCCCAGCTGACTATGAGATGGATCCTGATATTTGTGAAGATCCGGCATATTCAGGATTAATGACACAGGCTTTCTTATCCGTTCCAACAATTTCAATTGTTACAGAAATTGATAACCTGTTCTCTTCCAGCCCCGATTCTACAACCGGCGGGATTTACATCTTTACAGGCCCACCAACAGGTTACAGTTATTTCTCTTTTCCTGAAGAGCGAATGGGCGAAGGATGGGAACGGCCGGCATCCGTTGAGTTCATCATTCCGAATTCTCCCGGAGGATTTCAGGAAAACTGCGGCCTCAGGTTGCAGGGAGGACATAGCCGGCTCCCGGAAAAAAATCCGAAACATTCCTTTCGGCTTGTCTTTAAAAGCCAATACGGCAAATCCAAGCTTGAATACCCGCTGTTCGAGGATGAAGGAGCAGTCGACCGGTTCAATACAATCACCCTGCGTGCAGGATTTGGAAACACATGGCTCCACTGGACTTCTATTGAAAGGACAATGGGCCATTATGCACGGGATACGTGGAGTAAAGATACCCAGCTTGCCATGGGCCAACCTGCAGCACATAACAGGTTTGTCCATCTTTTCCTGAATGGGCTATACTGGGGATTGTATAATCCCTCCGAACGAATAGACAGGGAATTCATGGAATCATACTTTGGCGGGAATGAGGAGGATTATGATGTAATCAAGGATTTTACGGAGATTGTCGACGGTAACCTGGATGCCTGGAACCAGATGATGACACTGGCAAATGCCGGGTTGACAGATAATACTTCATACCAGCGAATACAGGGGAATAATCCGGATGGTACACAAAATCCTTCCTATCCAAATTATCTGGATGTGGAAAATCTTATTGATTACATGATCATGAATATTTACGGTGGCAATACTGACTGGGACCATCATAACTGGGCAGCTGCCCGGAACAGGCGTGAGCCTGGCAAAGGATTCAAATTTTTCAGCTGGGACGCCGAACATATTTTAAAAGATCCTTCAACAAATGTAGTAGATGAAAACAATGATAACTGTCCCAGCCGGTTATTTCAAAAGCTCAGGGAAAATCCGGAGTTCTGCCTGCTCTTTGCTGATCATGTCAACCATCATTTCTTCAATGGTGGTGCCCTGACCCCCGAAGCCGCTGCAGCACGCCTGAACAGGAGAGCAGAAGAAATTGAGCTTCCAATGATATGTGAGTCAGCCAGGTGGGGGGATTACCGTCGTGATGTTCACCAATGGCAATACGGTCCTTTTGATCTCTATACCAAAAATGATTACTGGCAGGTTGAACACGACAGGCTGATGAACGACTATTTCCCGGTACGGACTGATATCGTTTTGAATCAACTGAAAGAAACCGGCCTGTATCCTTACCTTGATGCACCCCGGTTCAGTAAACATGGAGGATTCATCGATCCCGGTTTTGAACTGACCATGACCAACACTTCAGGTACAATCTATTATACTATGGATGAAACCGATCCACGCCTTACCGGTGGCGAGGTTTCAAAGAATGCACAGATCTATAATTCTGATGCGGTAATTCTTCACCATAACCTGACTGTTAAAGCCCGCAGTAAATCAGGCGCCCAGTGGTCCGCACTGACAGAGGCATATTTTTATACGGATAGCACCACAGATATAACACATTATGAAACAAATACATTCAGCGATTCATACGGCAGCTTCCCGAATCCATTCAATACCGAAACCAATATCTTCTATTCACTACCGGAAGGTGGTGATATAGATATTGCGATTTATTCCATCGATGGAAGACAAATCACCACCCTTTATTCCGGTTATCAACCTGCTGGAGAACATACAGTTGTATGGCATCCGGATGGGCTTGAATCAGGAATTTACTTCTACATGATAAGCAGCCAGCAATTTAAGGCAACAGGAAAATTGCTTTTTATCCGATAGTTGAAAATATATCGGTATGCTCAGGGCATGACTTGAAGTCATACTCTGAGTGAACCGGGTACTCGCCGGTTGACTCTAATTCACCCGGTGAGTGAGGAAACCGGAATATACCAGGAATCAATGGTGGCAAGAATGTCCCGGCTGGAAAGCCCTGCCTGTACTGCCCTGCCCCACTGCGTCAGGCAGGCTGGCTTTTCGGCAGGCAGGCGGGCTCTACATATCGCTGGCTATAAGCACATTGGCCGATTGAAAGCCGGCCAACCGAAATCAATATATTACAATGGTGGTTCGACTTTCAGTCGAACCTTTTTTAAGAATGAGACGCATGTAGAGCCCGACTTTTAGTCGGGACATTCTTACCCTGCTGTGATTGTTCCTCAAAAGCTCAACTTTTAGTCGGGACTTACATTTTTTTCTCCGGTCGTACCTCAAAAGCCAGGCTTTCCAGCCAAGACATTCAGCTCATCACTGGTGCCTGAAAATTTTCCCCTTTCACGGTAAACGGGAAATCTCAGAGGATTGTTAAAAATTACCTCACTATCACCTTCCTGACATAAATCGTATCTGCATGGATGCGGAGGAAATACAGCCCGGGATAAAGGTTTTCACGGTTGATGGTTATGGATGGTGTGTCGATATGGTCAATAATCCTGACAATCCGGCCATCAAGACTGAGTATCTCGATCTTCTGTAAAGGTTTGTTGTTTCTCATGTCAATCCTAAGGAAAGTGCTGAAAGGATTTGGGTACATCGATATGTCCACATATTTTGATTCGGATATACCAACATTACAGGCACAGGCATCATTCAAAATAAACTCAACCTCGTAAATACTTGAGTCAATCCCGTTCGCTGCCGTCACTTTTATGAAGGTGGTTCTGAAGGGCCGCATATCAGAACCGGGACTTTGTATGTTAATATCAAGTGCAGGTATAACCTCAACAGTGGCAAACAAATCATTTGTTCGGTACTCCACTCCTGGTGTTTCTGGTTCTCCTGATTGCAGACATACTGTATATATAAGTGTATCTGGATGAAAATCAGGATCCAGCTCACACTTTTCACTCGAAAGTTCACTCAGACTCGCATCGGAAGAGGCATACAGGAACAGTACCGTATAGGTTTTAGTGGTCGTTCCATCATCGGCAGTTACGGTTATGGTTGTGGTCCTGTCTGCTGAATCCTGAGATGTTATGTCTGCTGCATGATCAATATCAAATTCTGCTAACGGATCCGTTGTTATTACGTTAAGTTGTGGTGTTACAATCGTTGTATCAGGAACCAATAAGAGATAATGCAGGGTGTCTTTGTGAAAATCAGGCCAGATTCTGCAGTCCCGGAAGCCTATATGGCCAAGGTAAGCACTGTGCAGAACCGGCCTGGCAAATGATGATTCAAATGCACCGATATCAACGTATATATCCACAGGATCAGGTCTTTGATTCCCGGAAACATCAGTTTCATGTGTATAATACCGGGTTGCATCAATTAACACTGAATCAATACCACGTCCTATGGCCGGGCTGGTATCTTCCAATTCAAATGTTGAGTCCGTTGCAAAAACCGGCTCCATCATACCTGTAAAGGCCACCATAAGAGACAAACCACATAAAACCGTCATTATCCTGGAGTATACATGTACCTTCAAATCCTGCAAGCTCACCGGTGAATGGAATCTGACCGACTTCATACTGGATAGATTGGGCACGGAGCCCGATACTTTCTACAGAGGGGAGGAGGTGAAGTATGAAAGAAGATATAATACAGATCTTTGAAAGATTTTTCATAACGATTCACATGATTACTCCAACTGACTCATATAAAGTTAGAAAATAAGAAGCAAAAAGTCAATGAGTTGGGGAGGAAACTATAATACTCAGGGCATAACTTAAAGTCATACCCTGAGTGAACCTTACTCACCGGGTGACTCAAAGTCGCCTGGTGAGTGAATCGTCATTCTTCCTCCGCTTTCCTATTCTTTGGGGAAAGAAACAGAAAATCATCACACAGGATCTCGATAGATTTCCTGTTATTGCCCTCCTTGTCTTCCCATGTATGTGTCTGGATTTTGCCTTCGACATACAATGCATCACCTTTTTTGACATAGTTCTCGATCACACCCGCCCTTTTATTCCAGGCCTTGACAGTATGCCATTCCGTTTTTTCCACCTCTTTCCCCTCTTTGTCATAAAAGATCTCATTTGTTGCCAGCCGGAAACTTGCAACCTTCAGGTCGTCATTGAGCTGGGTTACCCGTGGGTCATCACCCACATGACCCACAAGAGTCACTTTGTTAATACCTCTTTTCATTTTAATTGATTTTTGGTTAGAAAATAATATGTCTTCAATACTTTATGTCAAAAACATGGATTTATCGTATGCGAAAGGGTAGATTTTTTCGTAGTATAAAGCATTGGGAAGGGAATATTGTTGTGTCCCGGATAAAATTGGGCTCACAAGGAATAGAGGGTGGCAAGAATGTCCCGGCTTGAAAGCCGGGCTCTACAATTCGCTAACTATGAGTATATTGGCCGACTGAAAGTCGGCCAACCATTGCTAATTTGTTATAATGGTGGTTCGACTTTTAGTCGAACCTTTTGTAAATAATGGGAAGTATGTAGAGCCCGACTTTTAGTCGGGACATCCATTTCCACATTGCTGGAAGCGGGAGCCAATCTCAAGCCGGGATATTTCCATACGAATTATGCAATTACTCCAACAATTACTGAACACCTTATTCCCCCTCTCTGCCTTGTGCAGAAAGAGGGTTAGAAGAGAGAGTCATACATGTATATCTAATTATTTTTGGTAAGAATCGTACAATTCCTCCAACGACGCGCACGAACACACCAGGTTCCTGTCCCCATGCGCATCATCCACCCGTCCGACGGCTGGCCAGAATTTGTTTTCGGCGATCCAGGAAAGTGGAAAGGCTGCTGTCTTCCTGGTATAGGGATGGGTCCATTTATCTTCTGCTACTTCCTCCGCCGTGTGAGGGGCATTCTTTAATACATTATCAGCATGATCTGCCTTACCATCCTTTATGGACATGATCTCCCCATAAATTGAGATCATCGCCTCAACGAACCTGTCCAGCTCGTGAAGTGATTCACTTTCAGTAGGTTCTACCATGAGTGTGCCATGGACAGGGAAGGATAATGTGGGGGCATGAAAGCCATAATCCATCAACCGTTTGGCGATATCTGCCTCAGTCACTTCAGCCAGCTGCTTGAAATTCCTGCAATCGAGGATCATTTCATGGGCAACAAATCCATTAACTCCTTTATAAAGCACATCATAATGTTTCTTCAATGAGGCCGCCAGGTAATTGGCATTGAGAATAGCAGTCTTTGTTGCCTCAGTGAGCCCCTGGCCACCCATAAGCTTAATATAGGCGTGAGAGATTGTCAGGATCAATGCACTACCCCAGGGAGCTCCTGCTACTGCCGGGATGCCCTTAACTCCCCCGGTTTCAATAATGGGATGGGTCGGGAGAAATTCAACCAGATGTTCAGCAACAGTAATGGGTCCCATACCAGGTCCACCACCGCCATGGGGTATGGCAAAGGTTTTATGCAGGTTAAGGTGACAGACATCAGCACCTATCAGGGCAGGACTTGTAAGCCCTACCTGGGCATTCATGTTTGCACCATCCATATATACGAGCCCCCCGTTATGGTGGATAATCTCAACCATCTCCTTCACATCTTCTTCAAAAACGCCATGGGTGGAAGGGTAGGTGATCATGAAAGCAGCAAGATTCTCCTTATGTTCCTCCGCAAGTGATCTGAGGTTATTGAGATTCACATTTCCATTCTCATCACAGGCAACGACCACAACCTTCATCCCTGCCATCACCGCACTTGCCGGATTGGTGCCATGCGCGGAAGATGGTATCAGGCATACATTACGGGAACCTTCACCCCTCCTTTCATGGTATGCACGAATCACGATCAGTCCTGTATATTCTCCTGCTGCCCCGGAATTAGGCATAAAAGAGATCCCATCATATCCTGTAATAACTTTCAGGTCCCTTCCCAGTTCATTGATCAGTTCCTGGTAACCCTCCGCCTGGTCAAAAGGTACAAAAGGATGCAGATTGGCAAATTCAGGCCAGCTCAGGGCTAACATCTCAACAGCCGCATTCAGTTTCATCGTGCAGGATCCCAGGGAGATCATCGAATGGGTGAGTGAAATATCCTTACGCTCCAGCTTCTTGATATATCTCATTATATCTGTCTCGGAATGATAACGGTTAAAGACCTGTTGCTGCAAAAAACCGGTCGTCCTGGCAAAAGTTTTCTCGAAATAAAACTTTTCTTCACCCGCAGATACAGAACTGTATCTCCGGCCCAGGGGTATAGCAAAAATTTCCAGGAGATGCTCCACATCCTGAAGTGTTGTTGTTTCATCAAGACTTACCTGGACTGCTTTATCTGCTGGATAATAGAAGTTAACCTCCCTCTCCAGCGCAATTTTTCTTATATATTCTGAATGAACCCGTTCAGGCAGTGTAATTTTCAGTGTATCAAAAAAATCTCGGTTTTCAAGATGATAACCCAGCTCACGGAGTTTATCTGCCAGCATACCTGTTAATGTATGTATCCGCAGTGCAATCTTTTTTAAGCCTTCGGGACCATGCCAGACAGCGTACATGCCGGCCATGGAGGCAAGCAATGCCTGGGATGTACATATGTTGGAAGTGGCTTTTTCTCTTTTTATATGCTGCTCCCGTGTTTGCAGTGCCATTCTGAGTGCCGGCTTTCCATAACGATCAACAGATACACCGATGATTCTGCCCGGCAGATTTCGTTTGAATGTTTCACGTGATGCAAAATAGGCAGCATGAGGGCCTCCGTAACCCATCGGAATACCAAATCTCTGTGTTGAACCGATGACAATATCAGCACCCCATTCACCGGGTGGCTTTAAAAGGGTTAGGCTCAGAAGGTCGGCTGCTACACCGACCAGCATATGCATTGAATGAGCAGTACGCATAAATTCACTGTAATCGTTAACCTTACCATCTGCCCCCGGATACTGTAGGAGGGCACCAAAATATTCCTCTGATGGCCTGAATTTGCTATAATCACCGGTGACGAGTTCAATATTTAATGGTTTTGACCGGGTCTTCAGGAGATCAAGTGTCTGGGGAAATATATTCCTGTCGGTAAAGAATTTGTTTACGCCTTTATTTACCATCTCCTTCGAACGGAGATTAAACATCATAATCATAGCCTCGGCTGCTGCCGTAGGTTCATCAAGTAATGATGCATTGGCCACCTCCATACCCGTCAGGTCCATAATCATTGTCTGAAAGTTCAGCAATGCTTCCAGACGGCCCTGGGAGATCTCTGCCTGGTAGGGTGTATAGGAAGTATACCATCCGGGATTTTCCAGAATGTTCCGTTGAATAACCGCCGGCAAAACCGTACCATAATATCCAAGTCCGATATATGTTTTGAATAATTTATTTTTTGCGGCAATCCTCCTGATATGATCCAGGTACTCCTGCTCATTCATCCCTTCAGGCAGCCTCAATTCCCTTTCGAGTAATATGGAGCCAGGTATGGTTTGTTGAATCAAATCATCCAGGGAACCAATCCCAATCTTTTTGAGCATTATCTGAATATCTTCTGACCGTGGCCCGTTATGCCTGCATACAAATTCTGATGATGACATGTATGACGAATTTTTTTGATGTTGCGCTATTTGAAAAATCGTTTATAAAGCTGCAGAGAGTAGGGAGTAAGGAGTAAGGAGTAGGGAGTAGGGAGTAGGGAGTAGGGAGTAGGGA
>Ga0111176_1174_pt1 | contig 11820 bp, 4 predicted proteins | sample DeeMarSWOR324_28_FD_80229 | JGI IMG/M metagenome (GOLD analysis project Ga0111176, IMG submission 80229) | Bacteroides sp. SM23_62_1 | reverse complement strand
CGGCAGAAGTATAATTGTCATATAAATCCACTGTCTTGATCTGATCTCCCGGTGATGTATTCAGTCTGGTAAACAATGTATTTGTATTACTCAGCATGGGTGATGAGAGGTTAAAAGAGATCCAGTTCCAGCCTTTTGCCAGCGGAATGGATTGCTGATAGGTACTTTCTGCCAGGATCATAACGGGATCCTGAGGAGTCCCATAAAATGTGCCCGGATCAAATTCGAGTATGTAAACAATCCCACTCTCCATTTGTAATCCTACCATATCGTGAATAATCCCTTCGCTTGCATTCCATACCTTGAAGGTAAAATCAGTACCTTTCTCATCATCATTACCGTAAACATCAAGAAATACCTCGTACATATCATACGCGTTCACATATTTCATGTTTCCTGTTCCTCTGCATACATCTCCCTTAAATACACTTACGATGTCGTATTGATCAGTTGAAATAATACCGTCAACAGAAAGCTGTCCGACAATATTCATGGAAAACTGGTATTGATTTGGATTCACTACCCAGTTTGGTTCGGGTTGATATACCCTCAGATCGAGCAATAATCTTTCGTTAAATCCAAAATCGGAGCGGAGATAGATATCCTGGACATAATGCCCGATATTCAGGGCTTCATTCACCGTGAAGGAAACTGTTTTTCTTTCAAGGGGTTCAATTGATCCTTCAACAGGTTGGGCTGTAAGCCACGGAGGCAGGTTCTCAATGGTGAATTTTTGTTGCTTCCCCCCAAGATTAACAATTTCGGATGTGAATGTAAACGGATCATAAAGTTTTTTCTCAAATATTTTGCCTGTTTCACTCCATTTAACCTGGTTCTTATCAATAAAGGCTGTCCATGTCACAGGTGAAGCAAGGCGGTTGGCATTTTTATCCTGCGCATCTTCGATTGTAATTTCCAGGATACATTTCTCAATCAATGCCGGTGGTTCTTTTGGTGTGATAATGATTTTATCCTCATTTACGACATATTCGAAAGCTACTTTCTGTACGGGTCTGATATCTTTAATATTCGGAGTTTCCTCGGTATATGTCGCTCCCCCAACAGGTGTTGCAGTCCCCCCATTACTCCCGTATGCAGGGATATACTGATCATCCAGGCTGGGTTGAAGGATCATGATCCCCATATTTTCCTGGTATGCATCAAAAGGATAGTAAGCCGACAGGCCTTTTTCATCACCGGCCACCTTGCTGTTCATATCAAGCTGTATCTGTGATTGTGTCCTGGCTGTTTTCCATACCCTGAATTCATCGATCATTCCGGTATAATACATATCTGTTGTTCTCTCCGTCTGGGATAACTTCCAGCCCCTTGCACCAAGCAACATACTGACACCGGCCAATCCCCCAAAACCGGTGCTTTCAACCTGATTCTCGAGAATTCCATCAATATAACATTTGTAGTTACCCCTGCGGTTCAGCACCAGGGCCAGGTGATGCCAGCTGTTATCCAGGAAGCTGTTACTGGTTGCATTAAATACGAGTCCATTACTGAATACATTAATATATCCGTCTTCATCAAATGTTATTGCCATAGCATTGAAGGGATCACTGAAAGCCTCATCTCCGGTTCCTTTACCGCTGGAGTACAAGCAACTTCCCATTGCCCCATCGCCTGCATTAAACCAGCATTCAATAGTATAATCCATCTCACCAGTTATGATAACATAGGTTGTATTGATCTCGAGGTACTGATTGCTTCCATTAAATGCAAAAGCTCTTCCTTTAGGCAACACAAGCCATCCCGCATGAAGTGTGGCATGACGGAAATGAGCTTTATCCTGTGCCAGATCGCCTATTGCTTCGTCCATTGGCCAGTACCCGATAAGTCCGAATTCTGTTCCTGATAAAGCCTGATTCATCCTGGCATATACATCCCCAAGGCCCAGGGCCTTTTCCCAAATCCTGAGGTCATACAGGTTACCATTCAGCCATGGGCCATCAAGATTCATACCTGTACCAATATTTATACGGCCGGTGCCATTATAGTCTATAGTGCTATTTGATTCAAGCCAGTATTCACTGTCCATATAGATAAAAACCTTTCCGATATCATCATTATACACACATGCCCAGTGGTGCCAGTCATTATCCCGAAGGATATTTTGTGTGACAAAAGTCTGCCCTCCCGCTTTCATAGTTAGTTTATTATCAGAGGTGAATCCGATTTCAAGAAGGTCAGGATCGCGTGAGCCCTGTGTAAGTATGATGCATTCATCATCATGTAATTTTTGCAGCCAGAATTCAATGGTGAAGGACTTCCCGCCAAGGCCTATACCCTCATTTACAAAGGCATAATCATTCGTGCCGTTAAAATGTACACTCACATTATGATTTCGTGTATAGCCATTTAATACTCCTTTAACAGAAAAGTTATAAGGATTCAGCAAACCTTCTTCGAGCGGTTCGTCAAACTGGACCATGATCTCATCATTTGGTGAAAGGATCCCATCGGCGGGTTGTGGTGTGCCAAACACTTTTGGCCTTTTGGTGTCTTTTATCCCGCTCAGCGGAATGGTGGGTGTTTCAGCCAGAAGAACATCAGTACTGCTGTAACACATAGCTTTAGCCCTGATATCATATGTCCTGTCAGCCAGGCTGTGCATATTAAAATCATATAATACACTCGGACCAGTAATCAGCATTTTAGGATCCTGGGCTTTATTATATTCAACTTCAGAGTTATAAAATATCATATCCGTAACCCAGCCGGATGTTGCCGTGGGTTTGTACTGCATCAGGATAGATCTGAATCCGCTGTGGGAACGGTCATAGTCTTTGATCAATACAGACATGGTATCACTGGTATTGGTATTGATAACCCATTTATCAAGGGGAGAAGTCACCTGAAGATCGGAGCAGATAGGCTGGAAATATGCTGAAATGAACTCCTCATCCATGATATCTTCCAGGTTATCGGTGGGATCTCCCTGACATACAGACCTGAAGATAAGCCCTATATCTTTGTAATCCATCACATCCGGTTTACTTTTTTCCAGTGTAAGTGTTTTAGTGAGGATTTCACCTGCAGGTACTTTAAATACCCTGCCGTTATTTATGCTTCCCCCATCAATTTTTAATACAGCCCCGTCGGGATTGGTGACATCGTCTACAATAAGTTCATACCAGTTATCATCTTCTGTTTCAGAATTATTTTTAAGCTGCAATGTAAATATTGCTGCCTGATTTTCAGGAACATCTGTCATGACCGGTTCAACCACATCTATCAGCGGGACTTCAATGCGCATGGTCGCTTCGTCAATGATTTGCCCGGGTTCATAATATTTTGTAACCACCTGTCCCTGGTACGGGCAGGACGTCTGTCCGCCTTTCAACCTGAATACCGGGCTAAATCCATCTTTCGGTTTCTTCACATCCACACTGATATAATCCCCCTGGTCACCATCGGCCAGTGTATAACCGTAGGTATGAACCGTCTCATATTCTTCCCCTGTAGCATCGCTTTCAGTATGAATATATTCCTCTTTCATAGTGATCTTGGTCCCGAATTTATTGAATGTAAACCCGGTTTCACTTGCAAGGGATGGATTAATCGTCCATTCAAACTCATGTTCGGTACCTGTGGTTCTAGATGATTCCACACTTTTTTCAAAGGTAGTTCCCGCATCAAATGATATATTTTGATCCGGATCAGCTTCCATTTTAACCCGTTCATTCTCAGCAAGCCAAAACTCCCATTCCTTAATCTGCTGGTTAAAGTAATATACCGTATCCCTGACAGCTGTATCGGCAGGCCAGCTGGCCGGAACGACGATCTTGTAACTGGGACCGTCACCTGTACTGAGCGTGGCCTGGAATCCCCATATTTCCTCATCGGTGTTATTGCTTCCGAAATTCACATCATCTTCTGCAAGCCTTGAAACATACACCGGTTCGTTCAATGGATGAAAATCATCCGGGTTGCCCACTGTCAGAAAGCTGTTCCGTATGCTGAGCAGGTTGGGAAGGAGGTATTCCTCGATATGGTTCTGTGTATACTGGAAAGCAGTGGCAAATTCCGGATTCATCCGCAATCCGGTTTTCATTCCTATCTTATAACCCTCATAGCTGGTTCCTGGACAATCTGTACATTCCGATTCAGGTATCAGTTCCATAAACAGGGATTTCCCATACACGATGTTGGTCGAATATCCGATAAATACGTCTCCCATTGCCCCAACATAATCTGGTGAATCACTGGTGGACCACCGTTGGGTTGTGGTTGTTTTAATAACTGAAGTGGTATTATCAACCCATTTCGTTTCATGATTAAAACCGATTTCAGTGTTTTGTTCAATTTCCGTTTCTATGATTACACCGGCACCAAGTCCGGCAAATGTTTTTATACTTGCCCCCAAAAGGAGCCCCAGGCTGAATTCCCCGCCCTCAATATTGGTGATGGACCGCGAAGTAGAAGAGGCGTATGATTCACCAACCTCATAGAAAGCAGCACTTTCCGATCCGGGCGGATCACGGAGAATATTTATGATCTGAGTTGGGCCGGTGGAAACGAAATTATTTCCCGTTGGCATTCCTCCAAAAATGTACCCTCTGAAAGGATTCCCTTCACGCCAGGTGGTTTTAAGCGATCCATCTGAGCCGATAAATGCAGTGATGTTAAGTGTTTTAGTATAACTATACCCTGGATTGACGGGATCCTGATTTATTTCGGGTAACCCTGCCATAAAAACATATCTTACCTGCCCCAGGTTATTGAGATCATATGTCTCCTTTGTTGTATTGATGGCCAGGTTGCTTGTAATTTCTACTTTCCCGTCAGTTAACGGCACATGATCTTCAATACCCGTGTTTGAATTAACATATTTTTCAAAAACGTTCACCACCATCTGATAACGTTTGCGCTGGTTGAATACAGGAAAACCAAATGTGTAATTCCCACCGGCATCGATCAGCTCAATATCTTCTGATATACCAAGATTTTCATCTGTATAGGTAAATGATGTCTCCCCGAAGATTTCAGACTTATTGGATTTATCCCTTACTTCAATGATTGGTTTCACCCTGAGAATAAAGTCTTTTCTCATCTGGAAACTAAAGGTGTCACTAACAGTAACATAAGTTGTATCGTCACCCGTGATCACCGTGCCGGTAGTATCCGTTTTATATGTTTTATCCCATATTGTCCTTGTTAGATCAAGTGTGGTATGGAAACTTGGATCAAATGTATATTGCCCTTCCCCAATGCCAGCTTTGACAGAGGTAATTTCAAATTTCTCAGGTAGGAGATAAGCGACATATTCACCTGTATTTTCATCCGGATGAATAAGAACTTCTTTCTGTTTCAATGTATAGGATGAAGTCACATAATTTTCTTCCGGAGAATAAGTAAGGTCGGTCCCCGTAACCAGGTCAAACTGCTCTTTCTGTGGCTTGATCCTGATCTCGGCATTTCCTATATTGTTTTTTGACAGGCCGAATCCCAGTAATTTTTCTGCTTCCCTGACTCCACCCACTACCCTGCCTGCTACTTTGATCAGGGTTGTATCAATGAATTCCAGTCCGGTTAAAGGCTCCTGGAAGTCGAATAATGAATCGGGGTAGGGAAAACGGCCACGATTCTCAAAGAAATGGCCACTTTTTCCTACATTTAAATAATGGTATCCTATTGGTACACTGACCTCAAAATTCCCGTTAATATCAGTGGCAATAGCCTGACTGTTTTTAACTGCCTGTTTACCGTCGACATAGACATAAATTCCTTCGACTGCAAATTTTGTATTCCTGTATTTCACATTTCCTCTCACGAGAAATGATGAATTGTCTTTGAAATCAATATTATTATGGATGGATGCCCCGGTACCGATAAACAGGAGGGCCTGTGACGGTTCGAAGGTATGAACCTGGAACATGGGTGTAAAGGTATAGGTAGAACCATCTGTTTCATAAGGCAGACCGGTGATGATATAATTACCGTTTTCATTTGTAACACCCTTAAAAGCCAGCTGTGTTATTTCCGGTATGGTGTCAGACCAGGCAGCACCGTATATCTGCCCATGATTTTCATTAAATGTATAACCTATCCGGGACAGATCGAAGATATAACTGCTGATCCCCTCATCCAGCCGGTAGTAAGCAATAAGATTATTTTCCCTGCCAGAAATAACCCTTGTATAATCCCTGAGAATGATGTTAGCCGACAGCCCTTCATGCCACAATCTTATTTCATCCATATATCCTTTGAAATTTAAACTTCCCGTTGAATCGCTTCCCAGGAAAAGGGGGCTTAGCGATGTGGCAGATGGTTCAATCACATTTGCTGCTGCGGCTTGCTTACCATTAAAATAAAGAATTGCGGAATCACCAGTAAATACTGCTGAAACGTGCATAAACAGGCCTGTATTTATGCTATCCGGAACAGCTGATACCTGTGATGATCCAACAGTAAAAATAAAGGCCCCGGTTAACTGGTCATACGTGAGAGAATAGAGGTTCCCTTTCTGGAAAATACAGGACGTTTTTATCTCTTCAAATCGTACCCAGGCCTGGAATGTGAAGAAATCCTGGGGAGCCATCCCTGGTTTGTGTGGAATAAGAATATAATCGTCCGTTCCGTCAAAGAAAAGTGCATTTTGTCCTCCCTGGATATCACTCTCAGCCAGTATATTGACTCCTTCGACAGCTGTTCCCCCTTCGTATGTTACGCGCCCGGTAACAGTCCCTACCGTAGTCCTGAAACCAATATCCTGTACGTAATTTTTATATTCAATAGAGTTCTGATAAATTCCTTCAGCATAGACCGTATACCTGTAAAGCACCCCGGCATCACAATAATTATCCTGCCAGTTCCGGTTATCAGATGAGATGGTTGCTACAAGAATGGAATCCGTTTCATCCAGTTTCTGCCTGTATATTTTAAAACTCTTTATTTTATCCGCATAATTGGCTATATCCCATTTAAGCATTACATAATCTGAAAAATATCCCTTGGAACAATTAAGCTTTTCTGAAAAAGCATCTTCCAGGTATAGCACATTAAAAGGAAATCCCAGTGTATATTGTCTGTCCCCTTTCTGGATATTATTTGTGACGACAACCTGTCCGGTGGAATAGCTGATTCCCCTGTAAGTACTATCGGTCATACTTCCAACACTACCTTTTAAACCAGCCGGCCCGACCACCTTCACTGGCAGGTCATTCTGAGCCCGGAGGGGTAATCCAAAAATGCAGATTATTATGAAGGAAACTAATATATTTTTCATAGTTAATGAATGTCAGTTTTATCTGGTGATGCTGATTACCCTAGTTTAGGTGACTGAATAATGCATCTCTAGATCATAATTACTAGGTAATTGGATCATATAATTTTTGTAGTGCCGTATCATGGTGCTGTCTAACATTTTACCGTTTACCATTGCCAATTATATAATCATACAACAGATTAATATTTAATAATATAGTTTACATAAGCATTTCTTGGACGTGTTTCATTGCCACCAGTAGATGTGGTGCTGTGGGTCCATTTATAAATGTTTGTTCCATCACCATCAGCACCTTCATTGTTTTCAACTACTCCCCCTAATGACCAATCGTTGTAATAATAATCTGTATAATCGTGATTATGGCTTTTCAGATTATCTGCCTGATAAGAACCCACATTATTCCCTGTACTTCCTCCTGCATGAATTATTGTCCTGCCGCTTTTATCCGGGTCAAGATTACGTGTTCCATCCACACCCCTGATAAATACACCCCGCAGATCAGGGGCATTGAAGTTACAACCTCCACCCGGGCAGTTTTCGCTTCCGTTACCCCAGGCCGTGCCAATCATATTATACAATGCAGGATACTCGGAACTTTTTAATCCCTGCCCATCACAAAGCAACCAACCCGAAGGCACCTTTGCATCGGTACCACCAAAGGGCACAATGATACCGGCCGGAAAAAATGCGTCAGTGGCATAATCTGCCGTAAGAGCCTTATCTGATGTTTTCGAATAAGGGACACTGAGCAGTTCCGTATCACTAAGAACCTGGTAGGTACCCGATACTTTGACTTCCACCATAAGATAATAACGGTCGATGGAAAAGTCGATGGTCTTAAAAGAATTTGGCTGTTTGGAACCAATGACTGCAGTGAATACCCCAAAAGCATCTGTAGTCAGCGTCTGTTCTTCAGACCAGGATGTGCCGCCTCCATCAGGATAAATTGTAAACCTTATATCAACAGTCTCACTGGTGATTGCTTTGCCATCAACATCCCTTGCTATACCCTGAAAATTGAATCCTCTTTCAGGATATTGGGCCTTTAAAATAAATGGAACAAGCAGGCAAATAAAAACGGTAATCAGATGTTTCTTTTTCATTTCTTAAATATTTAATGATTTGATTTACAATAGGATAATTGTGACGTAAATATATGCCAGATGAACAGAGAAGTAATTTTTTCTGAAATAATTATATAAATTTATGGAAAGAAAATCTAAATAAACTATCCTGGAGGATATTTTTTATTACCCCCAGAGTTTTAATTTTTATTATGGAAATACTTTCATAAATTTGATAATCAACCTGAGTGTTAAATTCAAAAATCTAAACATACGAAATATGGATCACAAAATCTATGATTTGTATAAAGAATTCAGGAATGGCCGGCTTGATCGCCGAGAGTTCCTCAGAAAACTGGCTTTTCTGACCGGTGGTACTGCTACTGCTGTTACATTGATACCCATCCTCGAAAAGAATTATGCCGGGGCAGCAATTTTAACAGAAGATGATCCCCCGCTATCAACCGAATTCATAAAATACCCGGGTGAGACGGGTGATGTCCGGGCATATCTTGCAAGACCTGAAGGTGACATTAAGCTTCCGGGTGTCATCGTCATCCACGAAAACAGGGGACTGGTCCCGCACATCCAGGATGTTACGCGGCGTATGGCCGGGGAAGGATTCCTGGCACTGGCACCTGATGCCTTATCCCCGCTGGGTGGTACCCCGGAAGATGAGGATAAGGGGCGGGAACTGATGCGTCAGCTGGATTATGGATCGACGGTTAAGAATTTTGTGGCCGCAGTTCAATATCTGAAAACAAATCCTCTCTGTACAGGAAAGGTCGGTTGTACCGGATTTTGCTGGGGAGGAGGAATGACAAACCAGGTTGCCGTAAACTCCCCCGATCTTATAGCCGCCGTTCCTTACTACGGCTCCCAGCCTGCTGCTGAAGATGTCCCAAAGATAAAAGCATCGATGCTCCTGCAATATGCGGGAAATGATGAAAGAATTAATGCCGGTATTCCTGCCTTCGAAGAAGCACTTAAAAAAGCAGGTGTTGAATACCAGCTATTTATTTACGAGGGTGCCGGCCATGCATTTAATAACGACTCCAATCCCGACCGGTATCATAAGGAAGCGGCGGAACTGGCGTGGAAAAGAACATTAGGATTCTTTAAGGAAAAACTTATGTAGAGCCCGGCTTTCCAGCTGGGACATTCATGCCAGCGTTGGCAGAAAATACAGAGACTTTCCAGACAGGACATTCAGCTCATCAATGCAAAAAAAGAACCATACCGCGACGATATTGTACTGAAACAGCCTGACACCTAAACGTTAGCAGGGTCCACCTGTCCCAATAAACCGGGGCTTTTAACCGGGATACACATCACCTCCACATGCAACAATTCTTATACTTCTTCCCGCTGCCACATGGACATGGATCATTTCGTCCAACTCTGGAAGTCAATCCACTGCTTCTGGCACTGTCATGAGGTTTTTGTGTATTAATATTTTGCTGACGCCACAGGGCAGCAACCTCATTAACAAAAAGACGGCAATGCATAAAGAATTTCTTATAACCGACACACAGATAGTTTAATCCACTTTCTCCATCCGGAGTTTTAATAAACCTGTTTTTCGGGCATTCACCATTGCACATGTCCCTTACCTCACATTCGAGGCAATAACGCGGTAAGGTATTCAGCTTAGCCTGGCCGAAGGTTTTCTGTTCCTTACTGTCAAGAAACTCAGTCAGTGGGATTTCCTGAATATTACCGAGGTGATGTTTTTCATCAACGAAGTGATCACAGGAATAGAGATCACCATTATGTTCCACTACCGGGACACCTCCACAGGTCTTTTTAAAAATGCATAATGTGTGTTCCTGCCCGAATGCAGTTCTGGCAGCTTCTTCAAAAATCTGCACTTTTACCTGACCTATATCACAGGCAAGCCATTCATCAAAAATGGAACATAGAAATTGGCCAAATGCTTCTGATGGGACAGTATTATCACCGACACCCTTTGCAGAATCAGGCCGGTAATCGACCAATGGCAGAAAAGTAATGAATTTAGCATGAAGCTGCCTGAAGAACCTGTAAACCTCGAGTGGATAATGAACATTATGTGCATTTACCACACAGAGTATCTCGCACATAACTCCATAATGCTGCAGGAGTCTGTATCCATTCAAAGTTTTCTCAAAAGTAGATTTGCCATCTCTTGTCAGCCTGTAACAATCATGAAATTCCTTCGGTCCATCAATACTGATCCCTACAGCAAAACCCTGTTGAGCAAAAAATCTGCACCATTCATCATCCAGTAATGTCCCATTCGTTTGTATTCCATTAACTATTCGTTTACCTGAAGGCTGATGCCTGTGCTGAAGTTCGACAACCTTTTTGAAGTAATCCAGTCCAGCCAGAGTTGGTTCCCCACCATGCCATGAAAAATTTATTACGGGCTCAGTAGAGGCATCAATGTGCTGAATAATATATTCCTCCAGGATATTGCCGGGCATACGAATGGATTCTTTCCCTGGATATAAATCAACTTTTTCGAGGTAATAGCAATAGTGGCAGTTCAGGTTGCAGCGCGGCCCGACCGGTTTGGCGAAGATCTGAAACTCGCGGGAAGGTTGTTCCATTGTTTGTTTGATACTATTCTTTTTATAAACATAATACAGAATCTACATATTTACAAACCGGAATGTATCAAGCCCAGAAATACTTTACAATCTGCATTGTAATTACTGCCAGTTATCAACCGGCAGAACGTTACTACTTTCAAACCTTCATACACTCTTTCTTCTTTAGCCTTAGCCTCCCTGCCCACCGAATTCAACAACCGGCGGAGAAAGTGGGAGTCCCAGCTTCTTCTTAAATGCATAACAATGTGTTGATAAAAATTAAGTATTTTTATCTGTTTTGCATTTGAAAAAGCCAGGTGATTGAACACCAGGTAATAATAATGTCTGTCAGATAATCCGATCATTCATGTGGTTAATACTGCTTCTTATTATATCCATTGTTTTTATCATTCTTACAACCTCCAGGTTGAAATGGCACCCTTTTTTCTCTTTACTGGTTGCGGCGATAGGATTTGGTCTTTTATCAGGAACGATGAAGCCGGTGGAGGTAATCACATCCATCAATACGGGATTCGGGAATACCATTGGATATATCGGAATAGTCATTCTTGCAGGATCGATCATTGGCAAATTCCTGGAAAAAACCGGCGGGGCTTTCCGTATTGCACAGAGTGCCCTGAAGGTAACAGGAAAAAAAAATGTTCCGCTGGCAATGAGCATTGTGGGATATATTGTAAGTATTCCGGTATTTTGTGATTCGGCTTTCATTATACTGGTACCCCTGGCGAAAGCACTCTCCAGGCAGGTGAGGGTATCGATCATTATATGTGCCATAGCTTTAAGCCTTGGGCTATATGTAACGCATTCCATTATTCCTCCCACCCCAGGACCTGTAGCAGCGGCTGGCTTACTTAATGCTGACCTGGGATGGGTCATTATCCTGGGACTGCCTGTGAGTATTGCCGGGCTGCTGGCGGGATGGATT
>Ga0111176_1138_pt1 | contig 11865 bp, 7 predicted proteins | sample DeeMarSWOR324_28_FD_80229 | JGI IMG/M metagenome (GOLD analysis project Ga0111176, IMG submission 80229) | Bacteroides sp. SM23_62_1 | reverse complement strand
CCATCAGGGGTAAAACATTTTATAAGGATAACAAGCCTGACCAGGAGGAGATATCACCATTTATGGTTCAAATGTACGGGACGAATCTGATCGTTATACTCAGCAATGATCCGGTCAAACCGGGTGAGGAATTACTCGTTGAAGCCAGCTGGAAAGTAAAGCTGCCTGGGAGATCGGTTGCCAGGACAGGGTACTGGGATTCCACCACTTTCTTTGCAGGGTACTGGTATCCCCAGATCGCCGTCTATGATGATATTACCGGTTGGGATGTAAATTCCTATACCGGCATACAGGAGACATACAGCGAAAAATCTGACTATGATGTGGAGATAAAAATCCCGTCTGATTACATCATCTGGACAACCGGTGAACAGCAGAATGAAAAAGAGATTTTTAAGAGTGCTGTATTAAAGAAGATAGAAGAGTCGAGAGGCTCGGATAAGTATGTGAAAATCATTGATGATGAAACATATAAGAAGGGTGTGATCAAAAGCACCGGGATGATAACCTGGAAATTCAAAGCAATGGATGTGCCTGATTTTGCATGGGGGGCAAGTGACCATTTCCGCTGGGATGCAACAAGCCTGGTTGTGGATTCTGTCAAAAACCGTCGGGTCTGGATAAATTCGGTCTATCCGCAAAATGAAAATGATTATTCTGATGTCGTTCATCTTGCCAGGGAATCAATCAAATATTTATCTTATACATTACCCGGAGTTCCTTATCCCTATTTCAAACATGTTACATTTCATGGATTGAGAGGTGGTGGCATGGAATTTCCCATGATGGCAAACAATAATTTCTTCCCGGATTCCGTGATGCGCTTTGATGTTACCGGACACGAGATTGCCCATAATTATTTTCCTTTTTATGTCCACATCAATGAGCGTGAATATGCCTGGATGGATGAGGGCTGGGTGACCGTCTTTGGGCATCAGATGATCCTGGATCATGGTTATTCACGTGACAAACTGTTTATGGAACCAACATCTGGTTATTCCCTGAACAGCAGGTTGTTAAATAATACACCCCTGATGGTGCCCAGTTCAATGCTCAGTGAAGTGACAATGAGCAACCACTACTATATCAAACCGGTACAGGCAAACTTTTTCCTGCTGGATATGATGAAAGAATCCGGCATCGACAATCCTCTTCCCGAATATATCAACCGCTGGGCAGGCAAACATCCCACTCCCTATGATTTCTTTTTTACCATGAACGATATCATTGGTGAGGACCTTTCATGGTTCTGGAAACCATGGTTCTTTGAATTCGGGTATCCCGATCTTGGGATCAGGCAGGTCAGGCAGACAGGTAACCGGGTTGAAATTACCATTGAAAGAACAGGGAGCCAGCCCGTACCTGTTTATCTCTTCATAACCTATTCAGGGGATCTGACCGATACACACAGGGAATCTATACGGGTGTGGCAGGACGGAAGGAAAGAACATGTTGTGGTAATTCAAACGGACAGGGAAGTTGTGAAAGTTGAACTTGGAAATGAAGAGATCCCGGATGTTAACCCGGAAAATAATAGATGGGAGAAGAAGTAGGCAGTTGCTGGTTGCCCGCCCTGCCCGTCCGGTCAGGCAGGTGCAAGAAATAATGAACACTTAAAGCAGGTTAAAACATACGTAGCTGAAATGTTCTATTATCGAAATAAACTAAAATATTCAATCATGAAAAAGAAATTAACATCATCTGATTCTGTCTCCAGGCGGGAGTTTATTGGCAGGGCATCTGCTGCTGCCGCAGGTATTGTTATCCTTCCAGGCCGCGTAGTTTCAGGGCTGGGGCATATTCCGCCCAGTGACAAACTAAACATTGCAGGAATAGGAATTGGTGGGAAAGGCAGGATTAATCTGGACAACATGGTTGGACAGAACATTGTTGCATTATGTGATGTCGACTGGGATTATGCAGGCCCAGTATTTGAGGCATACCCCGGTGCTGCAAAATACAAAGATTTCAGGATTATGCTTGAGAAGCAGAAAGATATTGATGCCGTGGTTATTGCAACACCCGATCACACCCATTATCATCCGGCTGTCATGGCCATGGAGATGGGGAAGCATGTTTATGTGCAGAAACCGTTAACACATTCCATCTGGGAATCCAGGGAGCTGACAAATCTGGCCAGGAAATACAGGGTTGCTACACAGATGGGAACGGAAGGACATTCTTCCGATCCGGTCAGGAAGGTTGCCGAAATTATCCAATCAGGAATTATTGGTGAGATCAGGGAGGTGCATGCCTGGACTAACAGGCCCATATGGCCGCAGGGCCTCAACAGGCCAACAGAGGAAGTGAAGGTACCGGAAACACTCGCATGGGATCTTTTTATTGGTCCGGCGCCATACAGGCCGTATAATCCCGCATATACTCCCTGGAGCTGGCGCGCCTGGTGGGACTTCGGGACCGGAGCACTGGGAGATATGGGATGCCATGTGCTGGATGTTCCTTTTTATGCGCTTAGGCTGGGTTATCCGGTTGCTTTCCTGGCTTCCTCTTCACCGGTTAATACAGAAAGTGCACCCCTTGCATCCAGGGTCGAATATACATTTCCAGCACGCGAACCGTTGCCCGGCTTGAACCTGCCGGAATTAAAACTGACCTGGCATGATGGCGGGCTTCTCCCTTCCAGGCCTGATGAGCTTCCCGATGGGGATGTGATGGGAGACCGGGGCGGCGGAAATCTGTTTATCGGGACAAAAGGGAAGCTGATTTGTGACTATTATGGTGGCAATCATAAAATACTGCCAATGGACCATACCTTTAATGAGCCACCTGAAAGTATCGAAAGGGTGCCTGATGATCCTCTGGGAGGAGGAAGACATGAGATGGACTGGGTAAGAGCCTGTAAAGAAAGTGCGGAGAACCGCAAAGAGACTGCTTCCCATTTTGATCTTGCAGGACCTCTTACTGAAATGGTCCTTGCCGGAAACCTGGCCATCAGGCTTCAGGAACTGAACAGGGAAATAAAATGGGATGGGAATAACATGAAAATTACCAATATTGGTGAATCTGAAAAAATTAATCTGATAACCTCACAAACCAATTACCAGGGTGATAAATGGACCCCGTACTTTCATACTAAAACAAAGGAGGTGAATGCGCTCGAAACGGCGAATGAATGGATAAACCATACCTATAGGGAGTTCTGAGGAATACGGTGATAGTGTGAATAAACAACATAAGTCATGAAGGAGAAATTATCAAGGCCTGCCTCACTGCTGCTATGTTGTCTGGGATATTTGACCGCGTTCACAAGTTGCTTGCTGGCTGAATCTTTTCTGGAGGACCTTCATCCAATAATCATCACAATCATCCTTGATATCTTTGCTACCCTGATTATTTTTCTCTTCAGTGTTGGATTTAATAATTCAAGTTTCTATGATCCATACTGGAGTATAGCCCCGTCTGTAATTTTGTTTTTCTGGATATGTGCCGGTTCCGGTTCTGAACGAAACCTTTACAGAACAGGCCTGATTATGATCCTGGTGATTATATGGTCTGTTCGGCTTACGTGGAACTGGATCAGGCGATGGGATGGTATGAAACATGAGGACTGGAGGTATATGAATTTCAGAAAACAGTATGGCAAATATTATTGGTTTATCAGCTTTCTGGGCATTCATCTTTTTCCCACTTTAGTAGTCCTAGTGGCCTGTCTTCCGGCTTATCCCTCTCTTACATCCATGCCGGAACCATTGAATATGATCGACATTATCGCAGCATTGGTGACATTCACGGCCATTGTTATTGAAACCATTGCAGACAGGCAATTAAGGAAGTTTCTCTTAAAGAAAGAACAACAACCATTCCTGAAGAAAGGTTTATGGAAATATTCACGGCATCCCAATTATTTCGGAGAGGTCCTGTTCTGGCTAGGATTATTTCTATTTTCCCTGAATTCTGACACCGTTACCTGGTGGACTCTGCCCGGCCCGGTTTTGATGGTTTTGTTGTTTGTTTTTATCAGTATTCCGATGATTGATAGAAGGATGCTGGAAAGAAAGCAAGGTTATGATGAGTATTATCGTGCAACTTCAGCTATCGTCCCTTGGGTTAAAAATAAATTAATCTGACTACTCATATCTCAAAGTCTTCGCCGGATTTGTATGGGCTGAACGAATCGACTGGAAGGTTACGGTAAGGATAGCGATAACCAGGGATATCAGTGCAGCCAGAAGGAAAATCCACCACGAAATGGAAGTTTTAAAGGCCCAATCCTGCAACCATCTGGTCATGGTATACCAGGCTGCAGGTATTGCGATGAGGTTGGAGATCAGGATCCAGATTACAAATGGACGGTTCATAATAAGAAATATATTCAGGACGGATGATCCGAATGTTTTTCTTATTCCAATCTCCCTGGTTCTCAGATCTGTCATGAAGGATGCCAGTCCGAACAATCCCAGGCAGGATAATACGATTGCCAGTATGGCAAAATAGTTGAAAATCTTTCCCATCCTTTCTTCGGCACGATACATCCTGTCATATTCTTCATCCAGGAATTGATATTCAAAGGGTTCCCCCGGGAAATAAACTTTCCAGGTTTTTTCTATCTCCTCCAGTGAATTATCCAGGTTATGTGGATCAATACGTATAATGACCTCCTCCCAGCGTGGAGGTTCAATGGCCAGGATGAGCGGATCAATAGGCCTTGAAAGATGATGAAAATTAAAGTCTTTTACGATACCCACAACAATGCCTTCACGGTTCGAATGGTAGAGATAGGAACCAACCGGGTCACTAATCCCCATCCTTCGTACAGATTCTTCATTCAGTATATAATTTGCTGAATCAGAGGGGAATGCGATAGAAAAAGTTCTTCCTTCCAGCATTTCCATTTTAAATGTCTCAAAATAATCAAAGTCAACATAGATCTGTTGAAAAAGAATCTCCAGGTCCGGATCCTTTCCTTCCCAGTCGTATGCCCAGGATGAATTGGTGATGGATAAAGGCACCCGGTTTGTTGCAGAGACATTTTCGACTCCGGGTAATGTTTTAAGTGCCTCTTTAAAGGGTGTGAAATTTGAAAAATCACGGAGCGGGAAATAGATAATATTGTTTTTATCCAATCCAATGTCTTTGTTCCGGATGTATTGTAATTGCTTATAAATCAGCATAGTACAGATGATCAACACGATTGATACAACGAACTGAATGATAATGAGCAGTTTCCTGAATAATAACGAACCGGGTTGGTAAATACCTTTCAGGACGTCAACAGCCTTGAAGGAAGAGAGCAACTGGGCCGGGAAGCTGCCGGCAAGTATCCCGGTAAAAATTACTAGGAGTAACAGAAAAGGGAATATTTCGGGTGAGAAAAAATCAAATGAAAGATCCTTTCCTGAAAGGTTATTGAATGGTATACGAAGAATTTCTGTTAGCAGGATAGCCAGGAAGAGGGATAACAGGGCGAAGAGCAACGATTCTCCGAAAAATTGTATAACCAGCCTGTTTTTACTGGCTCCCACAACCTTACGGATACCAACTTCTTTAGCACGCCTGGTGGATCTTGCAGTTGAAAGGATCATAAAATTTATGCAGGCGATGATCAGGACAAACAGGGCAACAATGGAGAATATTCTGATATACTGGATCGGGCCACTGCCTTCAAGTGCATAAAGATGCGTTTCCAGAAGAGGTTGCAGATACAATTCGGTCGTTGAACCTTCATAATTCTTTTGTATGAGGTCAATGATTTTCCTTTCTACCTCCTCTTCAGATATACCCTCCCGGATCTCAATATAGGTGCGGAAGGTGTTGCTTCCCCAGAATCCTTTTGGATAATTCCATATCTCAAGCATAAATTCAAACGGCACCAGGCATTCCCATCGAACATGCGAATTATGAGGGACGTCCTCCATAACTCCTGTAACCGTAAATATATATTCATTGTTTACCACAACGGATTTTCCAACCGGATCATCCTCTCCGAAATATTTTTTGGACATTGATTCTGTCATGATCATTGAATAGGGTTCGGTCAGGGCATTTTCAGGACGACCGGCCAGAAGTTGAAAGCTAAACATGTCAAATGTGGCCTGATCTGAAGCATAAACCCTTGTTTCATTGAAGATCCGGTCTTCATAGCGGAAAAGTAATTTTTCCCATAACAGATTCAGCCGGGTAGCGTTTACTATTTCAGGAAAGGTTTCCCTTAACGCCTGAGCCAGGGGCTCAGGTGTGGCGAATGCAACAAATGTCTCACCACCTGAATAATATTGTTTCTCATACACACGGTATATATTTTCTGCTTTGGAATGATAACGGTCATAGCTTAATTCATCCCTTATCCAGAAGAAGATTATCAGAAAGCAGGTAAGGCCTGTTGCAAGTCCGAAAATGCTAATGAAAGAAAATAATTTCTGACGGGCAATATTCCGCAGGATGGTTATAAGATAGTTTCTGTACATTGCCGGATAAAATCTTCGAGAAGATACAAACTTTTTATCTTTCTCCGTAACTAATAAACTATTCGAACTGTATTATTTGTTTAGACTAATTAACCCATATTGAAAGTTGCATGCAGTGGATCTGCCACAAATAATGAATCTGAGAGAACAACCAATTATTTTGTGGATCCAAACCTGTTCAGGTATTTGATTTCGTCATCTGAATAATTACGTTTATGAAATATGTTTTCACCATCGAGCCATCGCTCAAATGCCTGATCCTCTGAAAAGGCTGTATGCAATGAAGATTCAATTTGCCACTCTGTTGGAAAGATTTGTTTTTCAATTAAATAAGCTGAAATCCCTTCGTTCATCATACGGCCTGCACGAATCGTGAACTCATACAGATCGGGGAAGATATCAATATCTTTTGGGTTATCATATTCATTCCTGCACCCGGAAGAGCTGGAGGAAAGATATGTCCGGCAGGCCATTGGCCGTGCCTGATAAACCATGCAGGCACCATTTTTCAATAACGGGCAGGGATCCTTATAACTCAAAAATTCCTGGACTTTCATATGCCTGGTAACGTTGTCTTTTTGAACAGCACGTTCAATTATTTCGCCACGTTCATTTCTGGAAAGGTTATTATTGATATAATTAACAATACACAATACCTCGTAAGGAAGAATCAGCACTGTCTGACAGCAACAGAGGTAACACCCTTTACTGCAGTCAATATTTTTACCTTCTGCTTTACACCTTTTTGAGAAGCTGTCTATTAAACCATCAACAGCATCGTAAAGGGTGGAGGACATAGAAAGTATATTCTCCATGCATAAATCCTTCTCCAGGTGCTCCTTTGCCAGCACCCACCCATCACTAAAGAAAATCTTGTCGATTTCGGAGTATAATTGAGGACCATGATGGTCTGCTTTCCCGGATTGTGGATGATTTTTCCCCATATTGTTGTTACCGGGCATTTATTTGAACCTTGAACTTTGAACCTTGAACTACTTATAGACGATGCCAACATATCCTACCCAGTGCCGTATATTTGCCGGGGCTGTTATGCCCATGCCAAGATCTACAACGGGTACCAGGGGATGATCGATACTGGTCATATAACCTGCACTGCTTCCTTTCAGCTCTATTCCTTCCATTACAGCCAGGTGGTAACCGGTCAGGAGCCCGAACGGGACAGCATATCTTCCGCACCAGGTCCATTTATATTCTTTATAATTGTCTTTTTGAACGGTAAATTCACAGAATTTCCTGACCTTGTCAGGGTCAAGGGAACCGCAGAGTGTTGATGTGATGATTTCTTTTTCATGTGCGAGGGCCATATTATAACCGGAGGTATCGGAACCGAATGGTGCATAATTATTTCCACTCCAATCTTCATCACCGTAATGCACGGCATCATTGGAGATCAGGATACTGAAATCTTTCCCCCATTGCAGGTGATGCTGGCTGGCTGCTGCTGAAATGGCTGCTGCAAGGGAGTCTGATAATTCCACCATTCGCTCATATGACATGGAAGGGATAAGAATAGGTACGATCTCAATATCCCTGTTATAGTACTGAAGGAATGGCACAAGGGCTTCAAGTGAATGTTCCGTCCTTTGAATCGAATCATGGATGATAAATATCTCTTCTTCAAGTTCACCCATAATCGATTCCCTTAACTGTGAGACCATCACCTTGCCATAAGGACCTTTCCAGTATTGATGCCGGTCGAAAATAATTTTATCCTGAAGCCCGAAATCCCTCGCCTTATGTGCAACACCGAATAAAATAACAAGTGGTGACCTGACCTGGGATAGAACGGCCGGATACAGTGCCCCGACATATGTATAATCATCATGGGGAGAAATGGCAATCTTTACAGGATCATCAGATACATTTTCACACGGGTTAAGTTCTTCATACATAAATATCCGTTCCACCCTTGCCATAATACTATCCATCTGCCATGAATAGCGGGCAAAACCGATGGTGTCGACAGGCATCCTGGTTGATCCTGAATCCTTGTCTCCTCTACCGGAACAGGAGATAATCAATAAGAGGTAAACATAAAAACTGAGAATATATAAAAATAATTTCCTGTGGCTCATAGATTTAATATTTTAACAATGAAAGGATTATTAATTTACCAAATGATTAAATTTAACTTTTAATAATATTGAAATATTTTTATTGATAACCAGGAATATATATTGCAACGCAGCGGTGCAGCCCTGCATATAAATCACTGATTCAGTCACTTCGCTTTTGTATTGAACACCGCATTAAATTTAGTGATTTGTTTCTTTTATTTAAAGTTAAAAATTGTTCTGCATATTATGAAACATTTAGTTACAATCATCCTGATGGTTCAATTGCACGGTTTGAATGTAACCGGTTTAATGAGCCTGTCAGACAAAGATGAACTTCCACCAGCATTGCCACAGGATACATTCATTGGTCCCCATAATACCTCAGAAATTGCCTCATTTATCGATATGGTTTTTAAGGAGGAAATGGAAAGGCTGCATGTGCCGGGTGCAACAATTTCGCTTGTGAGAGACGGAGAAATACTTTATTTAAAAGGGTATGGTCTGGCCAATGCTGAACAGGGATTACCTGTTGATCCATCCAGGACTCCATTTTTCGTTGCCTCTGTATCAAAGTTATTCACAGCCACAGCAGTTATGCAGCTTGTGGAACAGGGTAAACTCGACCTGTCTGAAGATGTTAATCATTACCTTACTGCATTTAAAATTGATGATAATTTCCCGCAACCGGTGACCATTGCAAATTTGTTAACACATACCGGGGGTTTTGAGGAAAGGTCGCTGATACTGGCCGCGTTTTCCAAATCCGATATGTTATCCAGGGAAGAATACCTGACGCTGGGCAAACAGCCACGTGTCTTACCACCTGGCAGATATATCAGTTATTCTAATTATGGATATACCCTGCTGGGATATCTTGTTGAAGAGGTCAGCGGGACTCCGTTTGAGCAATATGTGGATGAGCAAATCCTGGGGCCGCTTGATATGCAATCCAGCAGTTTCAGTTACCCAGACAGCCTGATGTCACGACTGGCAATCTCCCACTTGTATGCTCAAGACACGTGGAAACCACTGCCTGTCCTTTATGCGAATGTTGGCCCGGCAGGTGCACTGATATCTACAGCTTCAGATGTGGCAAATTTCATGATTATGCATTTGCAGAATGGTGTGTTCAGAGATAAAGTATTGATGCAAAATGAAACTGCCATACAGATGCATCATCAACTGTTCACACAGCATCCCAGATTACCGGGCTGGTGCTATGGATTCTATGAAGAGGAGATAAATGGAAGGAGACTGATTCAGCATGGGGGAGACATCAATAATTATGCAAGTCTCCTGGTGCTTATACCGGAAGAAAATGTTGGACTTTTTATGGTAATCAACGGAGGAAAAGGCCTGGTATTCAAATTCCGTGAGAATGTACTGAAACGGTTTATGGATCATTATTATCCTTCCAGGATATTTGATCAATCCGACGAAGAGGTATTTTATATGGATGATATCAAACGATTCAGCGGAGTCTACAGGCTAAACAGGTATTCAAGGCTTTCCTTCGAGAAAATACTGGGTGCCGTGCTCGAAAGCAGGATAAAGGTCAATCCTGACAGGTCACTTAAACTTATCCTGCCACCCGTGCTGGATGAATCACCATCCACCTGGATCAGGATCGATACGCTGTTATTTCAAAATAAGAAAGACGGGAGATATATGGTTTTCTATGAAGATACGAATGGGCATATAACACATGTCAATTTCAGTGTCCAGGTACCAATAAATGCTGTAAGAATATCATGGATTCATTCGGGAATATTTAACCTGTGTTTGTTGATTGTCATTTTAATTGTCTTCCTGTCGGTGATTCCAGGATGGCAAATTGTTTGGGTTGTAAGAAAAATCAGGAAACGCAGCAAAGAAAGAGACAGATGGGAGAAACGGATAAGGTTATTGATCATCCTTGTTTCAGGACTGAACATCCTGTTTTTAATAGCCTTCATTATAGCATTGATAACATCAGTTGAGAAACTGACATCTGACTATCCTGTCGAGTTCATATTTGTTTTTTTGATCCCAATAATCGGGACAATATTTACACTGATCCTTACCGGTTCTCTTTTCCCGGTTTGGAAAAATAGACTCTGGACAGCAGGCAGGAGGATATATTATACTGGAATACTGTTGTTTATGATTACATTTTTATGGATTTTGCACAACTGGAATTTTTTGGGATTTCACTTTTAATAAGGAATAAATTTATTTATGTCCATAATATTTTATAAATTACCTTCGTGAAATCTAAAAAATCAAATAAGGCCAATCTCGAGGATAAAAGGATCATTTTCCTGGAACTTGGATTTATAGCTACCATGCTGATATGTCTTGCTTTCCTTGAATGGAAATCCGCACCGAACTATACTGAACAGATCTATCTGGGACTCCCGGAAATGGAATTTGAGGAAGAGATTATACCTGTCACGCGCCAGGATTATCCAAGTCCAAAGGTAGATGCTGTTTATCTGGCCAGATCCGAACTTGAAAAGGCTCAGGGCAAACTTGCCGGTCCTAATATTTTAAGGATTGTTGATGATGCAGCTGAGATCAGTGATGAATTAACTGTTGGCGACCAGGAAGCTGACCAGACAACACAGGTAGCTGTGGTTGATATAATGGATGTCGTGGTGGTAGAGGAAGAGGAGGAGGAAGAGGAGATATTTTTTATTGTTGAGCAGATGCCAACCTTTAATGGAGGTGATTTGCGGGAATTTCAGAAATATTGCCAGCAAAATCTTGTCTACCCTGAAGTAGCTATGGATAATGATATAACAGGTACTGTTGTTATCCAGTTTGTTGTGAACAAAAATGGAGATGTTGTCAAGGCCAAAGTAGCCAGGAGTGTTGATCCTGCACTGGATGCCGAAGCACTCAGGGTTGTGAATTCTTCCCCTAAATGGACACCCGGCAAACAACGTAACGTTCCTGCAAGTGTGTCCTTTACTGTCCCGATACGGTTTATAATTGCCGACAGGCTGCCTTAGTAACTTCCCGGTCTGATTCGGTGGCTTTTAAAATCCATTTTTTATTTTTGAATAAGGGAATTGTTGTGAGTTGCTGCAGTGAATTGATAATCTTGTAATACCGGATAACTGTAGGATCACGTATCCCAGCTATCGCAAAAGTCTCACTGGTCGCAATGTCGCAATGTCGCAATGTCGCAATGTCGCAACTGTCGCAATGGTCGCAGTGTAGCAATGGTCGCAATGGTCGCAATGTAGCAATGGTCGCAATGGTCACAATGTCGCAATGGTCACAATGTCGCAATGGTCGCAATGGTCGCAATGGTCGCAATGTCGCAAAAAATAAAACAAATAGTATCACTCACACTTCAAATCCCGTAACCCACACAT
>Ga0111176_1136_pt1 | contig 12107 bp, 7 predicted proteins | sample DeeMarSWOR324_28_FD_80229 | JGI IMG/M metagenome (GOLD analysis project Ga0111176, IMG submission 80229) | Bacteroides sp. SM23_62_1 | reverse complement strand
ATCAACAATCAGGAGCCCAGACTTAACCGGTACCAGAATATACCTGTTTTTGAACTGAAGGAGTCGTCCCGGAATGGTTTGACGGTCCGGTTCAATTTGCGGTTGTGTTGGATGATCTTTATTAACTTCTTTGAGCCCTTCATATAGTTTTTCCCAGTTCCGTATTGTCTCACGGTGGAATGATTGATGATCACGTTGCAATCCCGGCGTGTTATCTGCAAAGGGATTAAATCCGGGATCAACATTAATTTCAGGCACTTTGACATCATGGTCTTTCTTAAAGACAGGAATATCAATAACTCCGGTGGTATCAAAATCCAGGGCCGGGACCATGTTATGTCGACCCAAAGCCTCTCGTATGGTTGCCATTAAGATCTGGAATACGGAACGCTCATCCTCGAATTTGATCTCCGTCTTTGTAGGATGAATGTTAATATCGATTGCCTCGGGCCGTATGTCAAAATAAATGAAATAGGCCGGGACTGATTCGGGTTGTATAACCTGTTCATATGCCTCAAGGACAGCTTTATGATAATATGGATGTCGCATATAGCGGCCATTTACAAAAAAGAACTGTTCACCGTAAGTCTTTCTGGCTGCCTCGGGTTTGCCGATAAATCCTCTGATACCGGTGATACTTGTTTCCGCCTTAACAGGTATAAGGTTCTGGTTGATGCCTTTTCCAAAGATCGCAATGATCCGTTGTTTGATATTAGCGGGAGGAAGATTATAAACCTCCAGATCATTATGAGTCAGGTTGAATTGAACAGAAGGCCTGGTGAGTGCCACACGGATAAACTCATTGATTGAATGTTTCAGTTCAGTAGCATCGGCTTTCAGGAATTTCCTCCGGGCAGGCACATTGAAGAAGAGGTTTTTTACTATAAAGTTACTTCCCGCAGGACATGAAACAGGTTCCTGGTTCCTGACAACAGATCCGCTGATCTCCACTATCGTACCAACTTCATCTTCAACTTTTCGTGTTTTCAGGATTATTTCAGATACAGCTGCGACAGAGGCGAGTGCTTCGCCACGGAAGCCCATTGTATGTATCGCGAACAGGTCTTCTGCCTTCGAGATCTTTGAGGTGGAATGCCTTTCAAAGGCCATCCTGGCATCGGTTACTGACATCCCGCAACCATTGTCGATTACCTGGATCATTGTCCGCCCGGCATCTTTCAGAATAACTGTTATGGATGTGGCACCAGCATCAACTGCATTCTCCATCATTTCCTTTACCACTGAAGCAGGACGCTGGATAACCTCACCCGCAGCTATCTGGTTAGCTACCGAGTCCGGCAATAGTCTGATGATGTCTGACATGTGTTAAAAGAATAGCAGCAAATAGGATAATAATATCAGGAAAATCAATATCAAAACCAGGCGGGCTGTGGAATATTTTTTTGTTTTTCTTTTTCGCAAATGATAATCGGAAAACGAACCCTTCCCGAGTGTCCGTTTGTATGAATCATCAACCTTCACACCCATCTTCTGCTCAATCTGATTAATCCTTTCCTGCAGTTTTTCCTTCCGCTCGTCATAATAAACAGGCTCATAATGAAACTGCCTGGGTTTGGCTAATTTGAAAAACCTGGGTATTCCCATGACAAATATTTATTTACAAAATTAACTATTCTTATAATTCCCGACCGCACAATTTACAGAATAATGCATCCGGGTCATTATTCGGATTCTGACATTCCGGACATACCTTGGCCTTTTTATCACTGGATTTTTTTACTGACGTTGCAAGTTCAAAAGTAACAATCCCTGTGGGAACAGCGATGATGCCATAACCAATGATCATTACAAAACTTGCTATAAACTTGCCAAAATTGGAGACAGGTGTCATGTCACCATATCCGACAGTTGTCAGGGTTACAATGGTCCAGTAAATACTTGCCGGGATACTGGTGAATCCGCTGTGTTCACCTTCTATCAGGTACATCATAGTGCCGATAATAAGTACGATCGTGATGACGGCAAAGAGAAACACCAGGATTTTAACACGGCTGGCCTTTAATGCCTCAATAATAATTCGTCCCTCATTCGAATAACGGGTTATTTTAAGTATCCTGAAAATCCTGAGCAACCTGAGTCCTCTGATCACGGCAAATCCCATCGCTCCGGTGAAAATTACACCAAGATAGGTTGGTATGATGGCAAGGAAATCGATGGTACCGTAAAAGCTGAAAATATACCGTACAGCTTTTGGTGAAGCCCATATCCTGACGATATATTCCATAGTAAACATGACCGTGATAATCCATTCAATGAGTTTTAGCCATGAGCCATACTTTGAATTGATCGCAGGGACACTCTCCAGAATAATAGCCAGTACTGTGATGACTATCAGGATAATCAATACAATATCGAAAGCCTTTCCGGAAGGAGTATCAGCTTCGAAGATGATTTCATATAATCTTTTCCTGTAATTCCGGTCCATGATATTAGGTTTTGGTTATTTATAAAGAGTATAAATTACTGTTAAGATGCCGATAATATACAAAAAGTGTCATAAAAGATAGAAGGGGGAGAATCGAAATAGCGAGAATCGAAACCTGCCTTTGGCAGGCAAGCTCGAAATACCGAAAATCGAAAATCGGACAATTTCTGAAGCGAAGCGGAAGAAATTGTCCATGAGCGGATGGTGGGTAGCGAGTAAACAAAGTCGGGAATCGAAAATCGAGAATCGAAAGTCGAAACAGAATCGAGAATCGAAAGTCGAAACAGAATCGAGAATTGAAAGTCGAGATTTGGACAATTTCTGAAGCGAATCCACCTTCGCCAGGGCTTCGGCAGATAAAAGCGGAAGAAATTTTCCATGAACGGATTGTGGGCCTGGATTGTTGGTAGCGAATAAATAAAATCGGGAATCGAAAGTCGAGATTCGAAATAAACTCGAAATAAGAAAAATGAAAAAAGAAAAATACCAGATTAGTAGATGGATAATACTTGAAATAAAGTGAATAAATAATGTTGAACCAAAAAGATTACAACTATGTCTGATTTTTCGGAGCTTGAGGAGAGGTGTTTTGAGTTTGCCCGTCAAGATGATATTTCGAAAAGCCAATTTCCCTATATCCATGCTATCAGGAATTATCTGGTTAATAGCTCAAAGAATCCCGAAGGGATTAAACTATAAATAACCCGGTACGAAGTGCCGGGCTGAGAAGACCACTTATAATCGCAACCCCTTGCAGGGTTGTGGTGTGTAGCGGATTACTCACCACCGGCTTCACCGGTGGTTATTCATAGTTTAACCCTTAACAGGGTTAATGTGTAGGATGATCAGAACCAGCATATTTCACAGAAAGGGATGAATGGCTTAATTCTTAACAGGGTTAATGTGTAGGATGATCAGAAACAACATGTTTCACAGAAAAGTATGCATAGTATAATACTTAACAAGGTTTTGATATTGCTTGATTTGATTTTTATTGTTCAACATTTATTTCAGATCGATTTATTCCTTTATGAGATATTCAGACTTTTATATAAATAAATTATTCAAAGCTATGCTCGTAAAAACCTATGCCTCTGCCGTCCACGGTATATATGCCACTACAATCACCGTAGAGGTCAACCTTTCGCAGGGAATAAATTTTTTCATTGTCGGCTTGCCCGACAATGCGGTGAAAGAAAGTCAGCGCAGGATTGATGCTGCTTTAAAAAACACTGGTTTTGAAGTAAAGCAAAAGAAGGTGGTGATCAATCTTGCGCCGGCTGATTTACGTAAGGAAGGCTCGGCCTATGACCTGCCCATGGCTATGGGAATTCTTGCAGCTTCGGAACTGTTACCTGTCAGGGAGCTTGAGCACTATGTCCTGATGGGAGAGCTATCCCTGGATGGCACATTGCAGAAGATCCGCGGAGCTTTGCCGATGGCTATCAATGCAAAAGAAAGAGGATTCAGGGGATTGATTGTGCCGGCAGAAAATGCCCGTGAAGCGGGGGTTATTAAAGGCATTAAGGTATATGGAATGAATCATATCATGGAAGTTACAGGATTTTTATCGGGACATAGATCTTTTGAACCTGTACAGGTGGATATTGAAAAAGAGTTTTACAGCAATGTCAACAATTATGATACTGACTTTTCGGAGGTCAAAGGGCAGGTGAAGGTTAAACGGGCCCTGGAAATTGCAGCTGCTGGCGGGCATAATGTCATCATGGTGGGGCCACCCGGTGCCGGGAAGACCATGCTGGCAAAACGGTTACCCGGAATTTTACCACCTCTTTCCCTGGATGAGGCACTTGAAACAACCAAGATCCACTCCGTAGCCGGTAAGACAGAATATTATTCATCGCTTGTGACAAAACGGCCTTTTCGTGATCCCCACCACACGATCTCAGATATTGCACTCGTCGGGGGAGGGACCTATCCACAGCCCGGTGAGATCTCCCTGGCCCATAATGGAGTATTGTTCATGGATGAGCTGCCTGAGTTCAAACGGAACGTACTGGAGGTGCTTCGACAACCGCTCGAGGGTCGTATTATTACAATTTCAAGGGCAAAGTTTACCATTGAATACCCATCCAGTTTCATGCTGGTTGCAAGCATGAATCCCTGTCCATGCGGTTATTATAACCATCCGGAGCGGGACTGTGTCTGTGCTGCCGGGGTAGTGCAGAAGTACCTGAACCGGATATCCGGTCCCCTGCTCGATCGGATCGATATCCATATCGAGGTAGTACCTGTTCCTTTCGATAGATTATCCCTGCTTCAGTGTGGTGAGAAGAGCCAGACTATCAGGGAGCGGGTGGTCAATGCAAGAAAAATCCAGGAACAACGATTCTCAGGATTTAATGGCATTCATTGCAATGCACAAATGACATCCAGGTTGATGAACATTTATTGCCGTCCGGATCAGTCCGGACTTGCGCTGCTGAGAAATGCCATGGAAAAGTTCGAACTGTCGGCCAGGGCATATGACAGGATATTGAAGGTATCCAGAACCATTGCCGATCTTGATGGGAGCGATTATATCAAGGTTTATCACATATCTGAGGCGGTGAATTACAGGAACCTGGACAGAGAGGGGTGGGGAGGATAAGTGGTTCCTGGTTTTTGGTTGCTGGTTCCCGGTGGGAGTGGGTAATGGGTTTGGGTGGGAAAAATGGTTCCTGGTTTCTGGTTGCTGGTTCCTGGTTGGAGGGGGTAAAGGGTTGGAGAGTGAAAGGTGGTTGACAGTTCCGGATTGTTGGTTCCTGGTGGGAAGGGGTAAAGGGATTGGTTTGAAAAATGAAATTGCTGGTTTCTGTTTCATTGTTCTCGACGGGAGTGGGTAATGGATTTGGATGTGAAAGATGGTTCCCGGTACTCGTTTAGTGATTATTTTATGTATTGAATCTTGTTCTTTGAAGTTGGTTTTTGTTTAATGGATCAATACACCTGGAAATCAAATTCAAGGTTCTCTCTCCTGAATGTTGGATTCTGTCTTCCACCTGTTAAGTTACTGACATTTTTAAATACATATTCCTGTAACTCAGATACCAGGATTTTACCATCTTTGTTCAAATCTGCATTACCTGTCTCTATACCTTCAATAACAGAATAGGTAAATACTCCATTGTTCCATTGTTCTCCTTCCATAGCGTATTCCCCTCCTGCAGCAGACGAAATAACAACTGCACCGGTTCCTCTACGCAGATCGGCAAACAACTCTTTCATCAGTTCAAACGAGTTATTGAGACCAATACCTGGTTTTGATCCGTATCTAACCATACTACCTCTGAATACCAGGCCTTCCTTTGTGGTAACTTCCTGTACCATATACATTTCTTCTTCTTTATCCACTTCTCCTGAGTGGCAGGCATCAATCAACATCAATTTTTTTCTGGCAGGTATTCCATCAAGTAAATCTTCCAATTCTTCGTATAACAATCCTCTGTCAGCTGGTTTTAAGAAATCCATATCATGGGTGGCAAAACAGTAATCCAGGTTTTCATCCAGTACTCCATGTCCGGCAACAAACAGGATCACCATGTCGTCAACTTTTGATTTCATTAACTCATTCTTGATACCTTTAATATTTTCCCTGGAAGCATTTTCATTCAGGATTTTATATGAGTGAATATACCTGAACCTTCCTTTTTGTTTCTCTAAAACGGCTGCCAGATCTGTTGCATCCTTGGCTGCATAATTAAGGTTGAATTCCTTATCCTTGTATTCTGAAACACCAATTGATATAAGATATAAATCTGTTTCAGGAGGATTTGCTTCATATTTTAGATTTAGTGTTTGTCTGAGGCTCTCAGCCCCTTTTTCATTATGTACAGAAAATTGTACCTTGTTACTTCCCCAGGATAGCCTGACCTGTAATTCTTCCAAAATTTCACTCACGTTTCTTTCTTTAAAAGAAATCCCTTCCATTCCAAAAACGGGAACATCGTTAACATAGACATTGATCCTGTCAAGTTTATATTTCGTATCTGTTGCTTTAATCTGGAAACTTAAGTCCCGGGATGCAACAATTCCCGATACGTCGTTATTAATAATTTGGACTTCAGGCAAATGCATTTCAGTACTGATTTGGTTTTCATTGAATCCCATCTTTTGCAAACGTTTGAGATATGCTTTATGATAAGATGCCACAAGGGCTGGGTCAGCCTGTCCCAGCCGTTCTGTTATTATATCCGGCCGGTTGAATATCAGATCAAAATTTTCAAAAGTGTATATATTCAAACCTTTCACATATACTATTGATTTACTTGCATTTTTTGAGGTTGAATAATAATTATCGGGAGTAATTATGGCGAAATCGTTTTCTTCTATCGGGATAATATTTGCCACTTCCCTCCCTGCCTTCAGGTCATAAGCCTTCAGAATGATATCATGCCCGCAGTTGTATAGGTATTTGCCATCAGGACTGAATCTGACATCAGTTACACCTTCTGGATTACCAGCAAATTGACTTACCTGATTTCCTGATGAAATATCCCAGAGCCTGATGCCTGTTTCACCTCCAAAAACACCTGATATAAAACTGGCCCCGTTAGCAATTATAGTTCCATCGGGGCTCACAGCAACACTTGTAACAGAAAACAAATTACCCTCCAGGGATTTCCATTTTTCACCTTCCGGAATTTTCCATAATATGATGGTTTTATCAGATGAACCGCTGGCCAGTAATTTACCATCAGGAGTGAATGCAAGTGAATTAACTACACCATTATGTCCTTCAAGGATATTTTTTATTTCACCCCCCGGCAATCCCCTTACAATGATTTTTTTATCATGACCTGCTGTTGCCAGCAGGCTGCCATCAGGACTGAACATCACCGTTTCCAGTCCTTTTGTGTGTTCACTGAATTTTTTTAACAATTCTCCACTATTCAGATCCCACAGAATTACCTGGTCATCATGACTCCCGGTTGCTATTAACTGATTATCCGGACTGATATCAAAACAATTAATTGCATTCTCATGTGCCTTGATTTCATTTATCTCGTTATAATTATCGTCCCAGATTTTGAGCACCCCACCCCCTTTTTTTCTCCAGGTACTGGTGAGTAAATACCTGCCGTCACCAGTATAATGAATATCATAAATCCCTTTTTCGTGAGCCGTAAAGGTAGTAAGTATCTTGGCTGTTGAGATATCTATAACTTTTATAATCGCTGCTTCATTCTCCATATCAAATGTACCACAGGATATCACCTTGCCACCGGGATGAATACCAAAGCTGGTAAGACTGTTTTGTTTTCTTTCTGAATAAATCATCTCAAATTCTGGTAAATTCCATCGCTGTATACCATAGTGGGCGGTAATCAGGTATGATCCATCATCACTGAATGCCATGGCGTCTGTAAATGCATTTTTTATTTGATGTTGTTTTCTGCCCGTCTGAATATTTATCACTTCGATCACTGAGTTCCCAGCTGGATAAGCTAACATATTACCTTTACTATAAAAAGCTATTGCTGCGATTTCTTCCGATTTATCTTTAATTTCTTTAATCTTATTCCCTGTGGCAATATCCCAGAGGATGAAATGATAATTATACTCCCCGTTGTCAGATTCAGAACTAACAGACAACAAGTAACGTCCATCATGACTTATTTTAACAATGTCAACTGCATCACGGTGACCTTCAAATCTTTTAATTTCCTTTTGAGCAGACACATCCCATAGCAGTATATAACCCGGGTATTTCTTTTTTTCTCCTGTAAAGCTGATAAACTTGCTGCCAATCGCCAGATATGTTCCATCAGGACTAAAATCAAAGGTTACTCCCGACAAAAAATGATTATCCAGTTTAATTACAGCTATTTCCTTCCAGGTTTGCACATCCCAAAGTTTAATACGTCCGGCCATTCCCCCGCTGGCAAAAATCTTACCATCCGGACTGAATGAAACAATATCAGAAATCCAGCTACTATCTCCCGCGTTGTCAAACACCTTTTCACCGGATTCAATATTCCAGATGTTAATACCTGGATTACCCATTAAATCAGCTGCTCCACTTGCTACCAGCCTGTTATCAGGACTGATATCAACAGAACCGACCCATCCTGAGTGACCTGAAAATGTCCGCATTTCTATACCGGTTCTTGCATCCCAGAGCTTAACAAGGTTGTCTGCACTGCCTGTAACTATATAATCTCCATTCTGACTTATCGCAATCGATTTAACACTTGATGTATGCCCTCTTTGTATGACAGTTTCGACTGGTAATTCCTGTGCAGGCAGGTGAACAGATATTACCAGCCATATTATACAGATTAAGAATGATCGTCTCATATTTGCTGAATTTTACTGGAAATAATGAATATATTATTTTCTATTTGTTTGTTTGATTTTTACCCGTGGGAAAAATCCGCACTCATAAGCTGCTGAGCCAGACGGAATGCATAACAAAAACTCTGAATAGAGGCTTTACCCTGATATGCTATGTCATACGCTGTGCCATGATCTACAGAAGTCCTTAAAACAGGCAATCCTAATGTGACATTAACCGCGTTTTCAAAATCCAGCAGTTTCATTGGTATATGACCCTGATCGTGGTACATACAGACCACTGCATCAAATTTACCATGAACAGCCTGGACAAATACTGTATCCGGCGGAACAGGTCCATATATATCCATCCCCACGGATCTGGCTTCTAAAACAGCAGGTTCTATTTCATTCATTTCTTCTGTTCCAAAAGCGCCATGTTCGCCTGCATGTGGATTAAGTCCGGCGACGGCAATTCTTACCCGTGGCCTTAATTTGCTCACTGCATCATGCGTAAGTCGTATCACATCGATAATACGTTCTTTTTTAATACGGCCGAGAGCTTCCTTCAGGGATAGATGCGTTGAAAGGTGTGTCACGATCAACTTATCTGATACGAGCATCATGCAAAAATTACTTACATTGCAATGTGCTGCAATGTAATCCGTATGTCCCTTGAAATTTTTCTTATCTATACGTATGGCCTCTTTATTAACGGGCAGGGTTACAATGGCCTCAATATCCCCTTTGATCGCCAATTCAACAGCTCTGTCAATATATTTTAATGAAGCTTGCCCCCCTTTTGCTGATATTTTTCCAATCGATAAATCTTTTTCAGATAATATACCGGCATCCAGTACATTCAGATATCCTGATTGCATATCTGAAGTGGAAGTCATTTTATATAATGGCACCTCCAGGTGAAGATGATTGTTGCAGTATTTCAAAACTTCGTAATCACCAATTGTAAAAGAAGGATACAGTAGTTTTTTAGACTGATACGCCCGAAGCAGTATTTCCGGACCGACACCATTTGGATCTCCTGAGGTTATTCCTATCATACCCGTATGCTGTTTAAGTAGGTTATTATTTTCTTCAGGTTGTCCTGCTTACCATATCCACCTGGCCTGGTGACCAGTAGAAGAGGACGATTCGAAATCAATATCTTTGACAGGGCAACACCTGGCAAGACCTCTTTCAGGGGAGAAATAGCATTAATATGCATCTGGCGAACCATAGCCATCAGGGTATCACCTCCAATAATAATTAATGCGCCAAAGTGCGCTTCTTTAAGAACACAGGCAAGTAATCGTCCTAAAAAACTGGCAGCTTTCGAAAAAACTTCCCCGGAGATCTGGTCACCATATATTTTATTCAGATAATGATAAAGCCCTTCTCTCGAAGATGCAGAACCGATCAGAATATCCCTCCCAGATTCTGCTGTATTTATCACTTCCTGACAGATTTCCTCGCATACTCCTTTTTCTCTGTCATTAAATATTTCGGGATCCAGGAGAATACTCTTGAGTGATGTATCCTTCGCAAGATACGCTACCTGATTTAAAGATACCGGATTCAGGCTTCCATTTAAGATCAAAATTGGCCCTGAAAAATTAATTTTTTCCGGTTTGCTTGCCGGTGAAGATAACTGATCTGCAATGACCCGGGCTATTCCGGCTGATCCGGCGATTACATTGAAAAGATTATTTCTTTTCAGAAAATCTCCTATCCTGTAAAGGTCTTTATCAGTTGTACAATCAAAAATGAGAATCTCCTTATCCTCATTGCCTGAAAAACCAGTATACCTATCATATGGTTTTGAAACGACCAATAACCTGGATGACGTTTGTTCCTGAAGCAAATCCGGGATATAACTGGTTTTAATGGGTTCCAGAGGATCATTTGCAAAATGTGTGTGATGCAGAAGTTTATTTGCAACATATTGAAGCCCTTCCCTGGTATACCTTTTTAATAACGGATAAGCTGGTATAAAGGCAAGTTTTTTAACACCTGCAGTACTTGAAAGCGCTTCAAGTTCAGCTCCGATATTACCACGCAGAGTAGAATCCGTTTTTTTATAAATTATATTCATCCCTGCTGAGAGACCTTTTCTGACAGCACTGCTAACTCTTTTTGCGGCTTCGTGAGCCGGGATATGCCTGCTTTCTGTATTGATTACCATAACCTGTAGCGATTTATCCAATCTGTCTTTACCTGCTTCTGATGAAAAATCCGGTATAACAGTGGTGTTTATTCCTTTTTCAGCAAAGTGCACACCGGCATCTACTGACCCGGTAAGATCGTCTGCGATAATTAATAATCTGTAAGCTTGTGCTGACATATCGTCAATTTGTGAGATAAAGCATCTGAAAATTTAAATTTAATGATTGGAATCCTGGCATGTTAACCAGAAGACTGACAATTTATGGGCGGTACAAAATGAACTGCCCGATTCGAAAATACCGCTAATGGTTAGCCTGATAAGAATGTGTGGGGAACATTGGAGTATTTTATTGATCCAATGATTCAGCGATACATCGGTTCAGTGCTTCAGTTAAACAAAATTGCCCCGGTGGATACAATGGGCGCAATAGTCTCATTGGCCGTAATCGCCAATCTTGATTCATACATTCATCCTTATCATCCACTCCCACCAATAGACAAATTTACCAACAAACAAAAGAACCAATATTCCATCATTCCATTATTCCATATCATTATTTTCCGCACCTCCAGGAGCTTTTATTGAATTGATTTTCATTATTTTAAAAGATCAGAATATATAAAATCCATGTTGCAATAACTGATATGATCCCGACAAACAAAGTTCCCAGCGTTTGAAATTTATATCCCTGGTTTATGTTCATATCTGAGAACTGGGTCACCACCCAGAAATAACTATCATTGGCATGGCTGGCTATCATGGCTCCTGCGCCAATAGCTACAACTACCAATGCCCTTGCATGGGATGAATCCAGGCCAAGTGTTGTGAGCATGGGAGCCATCATACTGGCAGTTGTAATGATGGCAACGGTTCCTGATCCCTGAGCAGATTTCAAAGCAGCGGCAATAATGACAGGTAAAAGAATCGATAAACCTTTAATTTCAGAAATATTTTCTTCAATCACGGCTGAAATTCCTGAGTCCTGCAATACACGGCCAAACGCTCCGCCACAGCCGGTGATGATAATGATTGAAGCTCCTGCTAACACTCCTTCTCCAAGCCAACCGGTGGCAGATAACATTTCCTTCGTTAATTTCCCGGGAAGAAGAAACGAAGTTAAAACACCAATTAATAAAGCACATACAGGCTGACCGATGAAACCTATAATTAATGACAGGGATCCCTGGCCGAATGGACTGGAAGCTAACTCATTAATCGATT
>Ga0111176_1173_pt1 | contig 12117 bp, 6 predicted proteins | sample DeeMarSWOR324_28_FD_80229 | JGI IMG/M metagenome (GOLD analysis project Ga0111176, IMG submission 80229) | Bacteroides sp. SM23_62_1 | reverse complement strand
GCAAAAACCTGGGAGAACAATATTGTGAGGTATAATATCAGTCAGAATGATGGACAGACCCATGACGGATCGCTGGGAATCTGGAAAGGTGAAAAGGGGATGATGCGGAATTGCGAGATATACAATAATACCTTTTACAACAGCAATCCGGAGGGTAACTCGGTATGGTTGTATAACAGTCATCCCGGATTTAATTTCAGGAACAACATTTTTGTCTATAATGGCAGGTTCTTATATGAGGGACATCATTTTGAGCATGAGGTTTTCCAGGGGAATGTATACTGGAACCTGTCGGGAGGTTTTGAACTGGATGGGTATAAAAGCATTGAGGAATGGGCAAAAGCAACAGGAAATGAAATGGTTGGAGGATTTGTTGCAGGGATATATGCTGATCCGTTATTAAGAGCCCCCGGAACTGCCACAATCACCGATCCTACAAAAATCTCATCAGAAACACTGTCAGGTTATCGGCTGCAACCAGGTTCACCACTTATTGATAAAGGATTGGATATGAAAGCATTGTTCGGGATCAATCAGGGGGCATCAGATATCCTGGGAACAGAGATTCCCCGGGGAAAGGGATATGATATTGGAGCGGTGGAGTATATTGAAGAATAGTTCCCGGTTCTCAGTTCTCACTTCCCGGTTAGTGTGTGTTAGGGTGTGAGTATATTGCGTTTTTCAGTATATGTTTATTGTATATGTTTCCCGGTAAGAATCGGGGCGAACTAAATGACTGATGTAGTGACCACAGATTTGGCAATCGGTGGTTAACTTTGGTAACGCTACTTCGAGTTTACCTGATAGTCAGGTTTAGGTTTATCGTTTTTAACTATTTCGAGTTTGTTACGGTTTTTGTTTTTTGCTATTTCGATTTTACCTGCCTGTCAGACATGTTTCGAATTTAGGCTTTGATTCGTATTTTGGTTTTCACTGATTTGAAATCTATAAAATCAATATCTATGATTAACAGAGTCTCTCCGTTCATTATCATCATCCTGCTTCAAGCAATGATTAGCTGTAAGGGTCCATCTAATAAAACGGACCCAAAACCCAATTTCATCTTCATCCTCGTCGATGACCTTAGCTGGACAGATCCTGGATGTTACGGCAGTACTTTTTATGAAACTCCCAATATCGACCGGCTTGCTTCAGAAGGAACCCGGTTTACGAATGCATATGCTGCATGCCCTGTATGTTCCCCAACAAGGGCGAGTATCATGACAGGCAAATATCCTGCACGGATTAATCTGACTGACTGGATCCCGGGCAGGCAACAGCATGCCGGTCCTCAGCCATGCGATAAACTGATCCCGAAGGATTTTGAACTTGAAATGAAACTGGAGGAAATTACCATTGCTGAAGCATTAAAAAAATCCGGGTATAAAACTTTCTTTGCGGGCAAATGGCACCTCGGACAGGATTCAATTTACTGGCCTGAATACCAGGGATTTGATATTAATAAAGGTGGATGGAGCACGGGGTGGCCGCAGGGTGGGTACTTCAGTCCATATATGAATCCAAGACTGGAAAGCGGCCCTGAAGGGGAACACCTGACCGACCGGCTGACTTCAGAATCCATTCAATTTCTTGAGTCAGTGAATAATGATCCCTTTTTACTGTATTTATCTTTCTATAGTGTTCATACGCCTTTGCAGGCAAAAGAAGAACTCATCAGGAAATATGAAAAGAAAGCGGACAGTCTTGGATTGAATCAGATTGAGCAGACCATTTCGGATAAGGAGTGGATCAAAAAAGCACCCCCGCAGGGCACATTCGTTGAGCGGATTGTGCAGGGACATCCCACATACAGTGGTATGATTGAAACGATGGATATAAATGTTGGCAGGATTCTGGATAAATTGGAAGAGCTTGATCTGGAGGATCAGACCATTATCTTCTTTATGTCCGATAATGGTGGACTGGCAACCGCTGAAGGATCACCTACGTCAAACCTGCCATTGAGAGCAGGAAAAGGATGGTTATATGAAGGAGGGATCAGGGAACCGATGATCATCAAATGGCCTGGGAGATCTATACCGGGCAGTACATGTGATGTGCCTGTAATCAGCACAGATTTTTATCCCACCATACTGGAAATGGCCGGGTTGGATTTAATGCCCGGCCAGCATATGGATGGTGTCAGCCTGGTACCTCTTATGGAAAGAGGTGGAACTTTTGAAGAAAGGCCAATCTTCTGGCACTATCCCCACTACAGTAACCAGGGGGGCAAACCCGGGGCTGCAGTCAGAATGGGGAAATATAAACTGATTGATTTTTTTGAGGACAATAACGTTGAACTTTATGACCTGGAATCAGATATTGGTGAGCAGCATGACCTCTCTGAGAAGAGGGAAGGGGAATAGTTACTCCCTCCTGGCCTCCCCCTTTTAGGGGGGAGGTTGGGAGGGGGGTGATGTTTACACTTTAACTTATTATTAAGGTTGTGACACACCCCCCCACCATTAAGATTTTTATTCTTAGGGTATATTTACAATGTTTAAAAGTTAGAATCATCAATTGTTAACAGAACCTGTAAGTCCGGCTTTTAGCCGGACTATTTGACGTGTTGATTGAGTATGTAGAGCCCGGCTTTCCAGCCGGGACACAACAACCGTTGATATTATCTTTATAGCCTGGTTGATAATAATACAACGATAATAATCATTCGACTTATGTATAAAGAGTAGCTCTTTTAGTGGAGAAGATTTAGGAGAGAGGTGAAATATTCAAAAAACTTAAACAAATGAGAAACCTTTTGTGTCATTTTCTGATCTGGATTTTTTCCTCATCACTTCTTTATAGTCAGACCATGAACCTGGTTGAATTCGGGAAAAATATTGATATGAAGGACATCCAGGCATCCAATGTCGAAATTAAAATGGTATCTGATCAGGCTATTGAAATCAAAAAGGAGGCAGAAGAAGATGGTTTCCTGACTTTTTTTGCCCCCGGTGGCTCCTGGAATATAACTGACTTTAACGCTATATCAATTAATATTACCAACCTGGGGCCGGACCAGGCAAGGATATCTGCCTGGACAGGTACTGAACAATGGGTTGATGGGGCGGTATTTGTCTGCCCCGGTGAATCCAACATCCTTGAGATCGTTTTTAAACGTAAACCTCTGGCAGTTGATGGTCACCTATCCGGTTACTTTACCGGCATGAACGGCTTGCCCGGTGGATTCATGTGGTTATGGGCTCCAATTGATCCGTCGGATATTCAATCACTCAATCTGAGAATCTCTGAAAATATGAATGGTTGCGTGTTGGTGATAAGTGATATTAAAGCGAATAACATTTATCACCCCCCGGCTGAAAAGTTATTGAAAACATCACTTTTCCCTTTTATAGATTCTCTCGGACAGTACAGGCATATTGCCTGGCCTGGTAAAACTCTGTCCGGTGGTAATTTTAAAGAAGCTATTGAGGATGAAAAAGCTGACCTTGAAAAATTTCCTGGTCCTTCTGAATGGGATGACTTCGGGGGATGGATGGGAGCCCCGGGATTAGAGGCCACGGGCCATTTCCGTGTCGAAAAGGTTAATGGTCAGTGGTGGTTGGTCGATCCGGAAGGGCGGTTATTCTGGTCGCACGGGATTACCTGTGTCAGGTTTAACAATGGTACCACAAGAATTAATGGAAGAGGCCATTATTTTGAAGCACTCCCTGCACCCGGTTCATCATTATCGGAATTTTACAATATATCCGGATCAGACACCATTATCAATTTCACTGCAGCCAACCTTTCCAGGAAGTATGGACCGGACTGGAAAGCAATTTCAACCGGCCTGGCCCATCAACGGCTAAAAAGCTGGGGAATGAATACAATGGCTAACTGGTCTGATTCGGAAATTTATTTGAAGAATAAGACACCCTATACGGTAGCGGTCTATTTTAACTGGCCCAGGCTTGGCGGAGATACAAAAAAATTTCCTGATGTGTTTGATCCCTCATTCAGATCAGGACTGAGGAACAGGTTGCTGGAAGAGGTTGGCAAAACCACTGATGATCCATATTGTATCGGGTATTTTATTGATAATGAGTTAAGATGGAATGACCTTGCCCTGACTGCCCTGAGCTCTGAAGAACCCTTGCCCGCAAAAACTGCAGTGATTGAATTAATGAAGAAGAAATACCGGACGGTGCAGGATTTAAACAAACAGTGGGGTACAAATTTTTCGTCATGGAAAAAGTTACTGAACACACCTGTTACAAAAGTCCCGGAATCCGCAAGGAATGACCTGGATGAATTTGACAGGATCATTGCAGATATGTATTACAGGATCTGCCACGATGAATTGAAAGCCGTAATACCGGATAAATTGTACCTGGGATCAAGAAATGATTTTCATTACTACCCTGATGATAAGCAATATGAGTGGGTGATATATATCGCTGCCAGGTATTGTGATGTGATCAGTTTTAACCGCTACCGTTTCAGTGCGGCAGATCTTATTTTACCCGATAATATTGACAAACCGGTGATCATCGGCGAGTTTCATTTCGGGGCCCTTGACAGGGGACTGCCGCATACCGGACTCAGAAGTGTAAAGGACCAGGAACAGAGAGGTGAAGCTTACATCAGTTATGTTGAAGGCGCTCTCCGGAATCCATCCATCGTTGGCGTTCACTGGTTCCAGTATGGCGACCAGGCTTATACGGGACGCTTCGACGGGGAAAATTACCAGATCGGTTTCCTGGATATCTGCGATTATCCATATTGGGAAACCATCAATGCTTGCAGAAAAATTGGGTATCAATTGTATGAAATAAGAATTCAGAATAAATGATTGACCAGGTATGATGTTAACCGGAATTGATGGTTATTGGATGGGCAAGGCTGAGGCTAAGGAAGAATAGGAAGCAGTTGTCGCAGAATCGCAGGTGTAGGTTGTGAATGTGGAACTTACAGGTTACAGGGTGCAAGTTAGAAATCGCAAGCAGCAAAGGTGCAAGGTATATGATACGGGTCTAAGATCCCCGAAAGGGATCAAACTATGATTAACCCGGTACGAAGTGCCGGGGAAAGATGCCAGAAACAATTACAACCCTGATATGGGTTGAATAAGTTCTGCCGGTTGCTAACCGGTAGCTATAGTTATCCAAGGTGTAATAGTAAACCCGGTTGTTAACCGGGGCAAATAATTACAGGCCACTGGAGAGAATTAAAACTCCATGTTCAGTAAAGGCGATTGGGATTGTGCTTCTTGAGACAGGCATTGCACAGGCACAGGTGAAATGAAATACATAAACCGGACCGACCCCGGTTTATCGGCACACCATGCACCACGCTCTCTGCACCATGCACCATGCACCAAGCTCCATTCTCCCTGCCCCATGCTCTCTGCTCCCTGAAACACATTAAAACTTATCATTCTATGGAAACAAAACTAACATTAATGCTGATGGTGATCCTGGTTTCAGCTTGTGCCCAGCGCAATCCTATTATCACCCACATGTATACAGCAGATCCTTCGGCGCGGGTATTCAATGATACGCTTTATCTCTATCCCTCCCACGACAGGGATTCGGCCATCTGGTGGGACATGGTTGACTGGCATGTGTTTTCATCCACAGATATGAAGCATTGGACGGATCATGGTGTTGCATTATCCCTGTCTGAAATAACCTGGGCCGAAAAATATGCCTGGGCTCCGGACTGTAATTATAAAAATGGCAGGTATTATTTTTATTATCCGACCGACCAGGATTACATTGGTGTTGCTGTAGGAGATTCACCAACGGGCCCTTTTGCCGATCCACTGGGGAAACCCCTGATATCAAGGGAAACGCCCGGAGTGAAAGCTACCCGGGATTTAATCGATCCCTGCATTTTTGTCGATGATGACGGGCAGGCATATCTTTTTTTCGGTCAGAATGATGTGAATGTGGTGGAACTGAATGATGATATGATCTCATTCGATGACTCAGTGCAGATAGTGGAAGGCACCGATCATTTTTTCGAAGCAGTGTGGGTTCATAAAAGGAATGGAATCTATTATATTTCCTATTCCGGGATGGGGAAAATAATATATGGAATGTCGGATAATCCTTTAGGTCCTTACACATATAAAGGCGAGATTCTTGATACTGTGAACAGCGGTACCAATCATCACTCGATTGTTGAATACAAAGGGACCTGGTATTTCTTTTATCATAATGCCGATCTATCTTTAAAGAATATTCGGGATGAATCGGAGAAGGAGAAATATTCACAATTCCGCAGATCGGTCTGTGTGGAGTATTTGTATTATAATGAGGATGGTACGATAAAAAAGATCTCGCAGACAAAAGGTGGTGTGAAACCGGTAAAGAATTAATAATATGGTAAGATTTTATTCCTCAAAATTAATAATATGGTAAGATCATATTCCTTAAACCTGGTCTCAGCTCACGATATGCTTAATCCCGATAATCATCAGGAGGATTGTTCGACTAAGCATTATAATCCACTTCGTTCTCAAAATACCAGTCTCATAAACTTAGCCTTAGCCTTAACCTTTATCACTGTCTTTTTCATCCCTTCCTGTAGCTCTATAAAAAAATCTCATGATGAAAAATACAACGTCTTATTCATCATTTGCGACGATCTGAACGATTGGATTGAAGGAATGGGAGGTCATCCGCAGACCATTACACCGAATATTAAAAAACTGGCTCAAACAGGTATAATGTTTACCAATGCCCATAGCAATGACCCGGTATGTGCTCCCTCACGGGCCAGTTTGTTTACAGGGATCTATCCACATACTTCAGGCCTGTATTCTTTTGAAAGATGGATGCTGAATCCAACCCTCCGTAATTGTAATACCATCATGGAGCATTTCCGGGATAATGGTTACCTGGTTATGGGCACCGGCAAACTGCTGCATCATAATGATACCTCTTTATGGGATGAATTCGGGAATGAAACAGATTATGGGCCGTACGCATTTAATGGAGATTATAAAGAAGGAGATTTCTGGAATGGATTAATACCGCATCCGGATATTCCGGTTCCATTCGGGAATGCCGGGGCCCTCGATGGTTCGTTTGCACCACTTTCTGATATTCCGGTTATAGAACCGGCAGGTGATGTTCCCGGTTATACCGGCTGGTGGAAAGGCACCGGCCCTTTTAAATATGTGGATGAGGATAACCGTGAATTGATGCCTGATGAGCAAAATGCACAATGGGTGGTTGATAAATTGAAACAACTGGAGACGCAGGAAATGGGAGTACCATTTTTTCTGGCTGTTGGATTTATCCGTCCTCATACACCGCTTCATGCACCTAAAAAATATTTCGATATGTTTCCCCTGGACGAAATCCGGTTACCGGATTATATGGAAAATGACCTGGAAGATTGTGCGGATGACCTGGTGAATAATAATGGATACCCGAAAGGACCGAGACATTTTAACCTGCTGAAAGAATCCTATTCCACACTGGAAGAGGGATTGAGAAGATATATACAGGCTTACCTGGCATGTGTCGCTTTTGTCGATGCACAGATAGGTATTGTATTGGATGCATTGGAAAACAGTCCCTATAGGGATAATACGATTGTGGTCCTGACCAGTGACCACGGATATCATCTTGGCGAAAAAGACCAGATATTTAAACATACCCTGTGGGAAGAAAGTACCAGGATACCATTTATGATCAGGGTACCCGGACAGAATGTGCCGGGATCAACATGTGATCACCCGGTTTCTTTAATCGATATTTATCCTACATTGACAGATCTTTGCGGATTACCGGGTGAAACAATGAAAAACAACCTGGGGAAACCACTGGATGGTTACAGCTTAAGACCATTTATTGAAAATTATACAAATGAAGACTGGGAAGGCCCGGATGCAGCATTAACAGCAATCATTTCAGGAAATGTTAAAGAAGGTAATAACATTCCAATGGAAGTTAAGGATCAGCATTTTTCAATTCGTACCATGGAGTGGCGATATACACTTACATCAAATGGTGGAGAAGAATTGTATGATCATGCGTCAGACCCGAATGAATGGTTTAACCTGGCTGGTGATACAACACATAATGATATCAAACAGGAGTTGAGGGAAAAGTTATTGAGGATGACAGGGAGGTAGAAGGATGGTTCCCGATTCCCGGTTCTCGGTTTGTGTGTTGGAGTGTGGGTGTTTGGTTATCGGTTCCAGGTGGGTGTAAAGCACTCAACGCCGGTTGTTAACCATGTCAAGTTAATGCCGATTGTCAATCGGCAGCTAAAACTAACATAGATGATACAGTCAAACCCGATTGCCAATGGGGGCATATATATCCAAAACAAATAATCCGATGAAACCTATTATCAAATTATTTCAGACTTACTTCTTTATTTTAAGCTTGTTGTTAATGGGAACATCCTGCAAACAACAGGAAAAAGAACCTCCCAAACCCAATATCCTCTGGATCATTGCCGATGATCTCGGGACCGATCTGGCATGTTACGGAACGCCGCTTGTGAAAACTCCAAATCTTGATAAGCTCGCTGCTGAGGGTACAAGGTTTACCAATCTGTTTACCATTTGTGCTGTCTGTTCGCCCAGCCGTTCGGCATTGGTCACCGGTATGTATCCGGTGAGTATAAATTGTCATCAGCATCGAACACACTTCAAGAAACCTCTTCCTGATGGCATTAAACCCGTTACTGTATATTTTCGTGAAGCAGGTTATTTTGTCTGCAATGGTTCAGTAACAGATCTTAACAGGCCCGGGAAACAGGATTATAATTTTATTGCAGACAGCAATATGTATGATGGGACAGAATGGACGCTAAGAAAACCAGGCCAGCCCTTTTTCGCCCAGGTACAGATCTTCGGTCCGCACAGGGAATTTCAGCGGGATCACCAAAATCCGGTAAACGCCGATAGTATAAAATTACCACCCTATTATCCCGATCATTCTTTGGCACGACAGGATTGGGCATTATACCTGGAAAACATACAGCTTGTGGACAGGCAGGTAGGTGAGATTTTAAAAAGACTTGATGATGATGGCCTGACAGACAGTACGGTTATTTTCTTTTTCGGCGACCAGGGCCGTCCACATGTAAGAGCCAAGCAATTCCTGTATGATGGCGGTATCCGTACGCCCTTAATCATAAAATGGCCGGGCCATATTGACCGGGAAAGTGTTGATACCCGTTTGATAAGCAACATAGATCTTCCGATTACATCAATGGTACTTGCCGGTATTGAACCGCCGGATTATATCCAGGGAATAGATTTTCTCAGGACGGCAGATCCAATCCGAAATGCAATCTATGCCATGAGAGATAGAAGGGACGAAACCGTCGACAGGATAAGATGTGTCAGGACTGAGAATTATAAATATATCCGGAATTTCTATCCCGACAGACCCTATTCACAATTCAACGCTTATAAAAAACATCAGTATCCTGTGTTAACCCTTATGCAGGTTTTATATAAAAGAGGTGAACTGGATACTATTCAGGCAAGATTCATGGCTTCTGAACGTCCGGCTGAAGAATTATATGATGTAATCAATGATCCTTTTGAAATCAACAATCTTGCCGGGAATGAAAATTATGCGGATATATTGGAGGAAATGAGAGGTATGCTTGATGAGTGGCTGGAAGAATATGATAAAGGTGAATACCCTGAAAATCCTGAAGAGATTGCTTACTGGGAGAAGACTATGAAAGAAAATTTTAAGGAACGAATGGCAAGCCGGGGTTTGTCATCGGATATTTCAGATGAGGAATTCCTGGATTACTGGAACCGGCATCTAACACCAACAGTAAAAGAAAATCAATAGCGATGGTTTGCAGACTTTACAACCACCACTACATAATTATCAAAAGTTCCTAACTGACAATTTTGAACCTATGTCCAATTCATTTAAATAATCCATGTACAGATCATTATCCCGCCGGCAGTTTACAAAAATGACAGCCGTAACAGCAATATTTGTAACATTTAATCCGGCAGCAATTTTAAAAAATCACAGAAATGAATCGAACACGATTCGTCTGGGTGGCCCCCTGTTTACAAAATATAATAATCCCGGCGAGTGGGTCAATGCATTAACAGTACTGGATTATAAAGCAGCATATTGCCCCGTGGATATAACTGCTGGTGAGGATGAAATCAGGGCTTACAGGAATGCCGCCGCGAAAGCAGGAATCCTCATTTCTGAAGTTGGAGTATGGAACAATCCGATCAGTCCGGATGAGACAGAACGTACATCAGCGATTGATAAATGTATTAAAAGTCTGCATCTGGCGGATGAGATTGGAGCGAATTGTTGCGTTAACATAAGCGGTTCGCGTAACAGGGATCAATGGGCCGGTCCGCACAAGAACAATCTTACGGATGAAACATTTGAAATGGTCGTTGAAATAACAAGAAATATCATTGATGCAGTACATCCGACTAACACCTGGTTCACCCTGGAAGCTATGCCATGGGCCTTTCCTTACTCTCCAGATTCGTACCTGCGATTAATAAAGGCAATTGACAGGCAGAGATTCGCGGTCCATCTCGATCCCGTTAACATGGTCGTCAGCCCTGAAATCTATTTCAACAATGGCGATATGATTAAGGAATGTTTCAGAAAGTTAGGACCACATATTAAGAGCTGTCATGCAAAAGATATTTTCCTGAGGGAAGACATCTATACCCCGCATCTGGATGAGGTACGACCCGGATTGGGGGCACTAAGATATGATATATTTCTGAAAGAACTGAGTAAACTGAAGGATATCCCTCTAATGATGGAACATCTGAACACACAGGAAGAGTATGATCTGGCGGCTGAATATATACGTGAAGTTGGGAGGAAGAATAGTATTACAGTGTAAATTGTTCAGTTCTGAATTCTGATTTCTGAGTGCTGAGTTGCTGCCGATTGCCAATCGGCAGCTATAATCTCACAAGGGTGGCAGCTGTCAACCCCGGTTGTTAACCGGGGGATCTTAGTTCCAGGTTCCCGGTTCCTGGTGGGTGTGTGCAAGAATTTGGGTGTCCAGTATATTTGTGCCGGATATCAATCGGCAACTGAGCCTGTTATAAGTGATACTGTCAACCCCGGTTGTTAACCGGGGTACATTGGTTCAGGGTTTCTGGTTCCTGGTGAGTGTGTGCAAGAGTTTGGGTGTATGGTTCCCGGTTCCTGGTTTATGTGAGCAGGAGAGAGTATGGAAGAATCAAACTGGTGTGTTATTAAAGACCCCCTAAAGGGGTTAAACTATAAATAACCCGGTACGAAGTGCCGGGTGAGGGATACAAAACCTGATCACAACCCCGCAAGGAGTTGAATATGATTTTATAAAACTATATTTATAATACATTTGTTTCAAGTAATAACTTAATAGATTTGTAAATATGAAACTAATAACTAAAGAGTTGAATACATATAATAAAAAAATCAGAATTTATTCCTTAATCTTACTGATATTATTTTCAGGAATTTCACACCTGTTCTCCCAATCCGATTATCCCACACTGGAAATCGGTGCAACTGCACCGGATTTCAGTTTACCCGGGATAGACGGTAAAACGTATACCCTTGCTGATTTCAAATCTAACATTCTGGTAATCATCTTTACCTGCAATCATTGCCCTACAGCACAAACTTATGAGGATAGAATTATCCAACTGGTTGATGAATATAGTAAAAAAGGTGTAGATTTTGTTGCTGTTTCACCCAATGATCCCCAATCTGTCAGGCTGGATGAGCTTGGATATACCGATCTGGGTGATGACCTGGAAGATATGAAAATAAGGGCTGAATACAAAGGATTCAATTTTCATTATCTCTATGATGGAGAAACACAGGAGACATCAAGAAAATATGGTCCGGTTGCTACACCTCACGTTTTTATATTTGATAACAATCGCAAATTACAGTATGTGGGCAGGGTGGATGATTCTGAGGAAGGAATTACGCCTCAAACGAAACATGATACGAGGGATGCCCTTGAAGCAATGCTTGCCGGAAAGATACCCGAAACACAAAAGACAAAAACCTTTGGCTGTTCCATAAAGTGGTCAGATAAAAAAGAGTCGGTAAAACAGTATTACGAGCAATTGAAGAATGAGAAAGTCAGTTTTGAATCCATTGATGTGGATGGGATTAAGGAACTCGTCAG
>Ga0111176_1135_pt1 | contig 12133 bp, 5 predicted proteins | sample DeeMarSWOR324_28_FD_80229 | JGI IMG/M metagenome (GOLD analysis project Ga0111176, IMG submission 80229) | Bacteroides sp. SM23_62_1 | reverse complement strand
ACAATAAGATCTTCCACCGGTTCAACAAACCGGATATCTTCCACACTCACACTGGTTACATTTGCCCTGGTCCGTGTTCCTGTTCCCCATGCAGATTTATAAAGGTTCCCGTCATTCAGATGTGCCAGTGCATCCTTGGTCTTTCTCAGTCTTGCATAGGCTTCACAGGTCTTCAGGTGAAAATCCGCTGTCCTGTAAACAATAATGCCGGCATCGTTATCAAAGGGCTCACGCCACAGTGAATACTTGAAAACGACCGGATTCCCATCAATGCTGTCATAGGTCACACCCTTTCCCCTGTTCAGGTCTCCGGGTGTGCCTCTTGGCTGAGGCTGGACCTCATAACGTATGACCTGCTGCGACTGGTAGGCATTCAATATATAATCTGTCGGTTTCACCAGGTATTCCCCTCCTTCCCCGTAATAAAACAGGCGTTGCAGGGAATGCTGCTGGTTGTATAGTTTTGAAAAAGGGATCACCAGAATGGCAAGGGTTTCAAATGGTCCGGAACTGTAATTGAATTGAAAAATATCTTTCCAGTTCACATCCTGAAAATCAAAGGTGGTTATATAAGGGAGTCGTGTAACCCCCGACCATCCTTCACTGGACATGATATCTGCGACCCTGTCATATATTTCCATAGCATGGGTATAATCATTTCTCCACAGGTAGATGTCTCCCTGCAGGGCCCAGTTGGTGAATTTGGTGACGCGAAGAGCAAAAAACGGACTCTCTTCCAGCATGTTCAGCTCAAATGTGTCTACCTCAATGATTTGTGCCAGTATGGTATCAAGGATATAATCTTCGGTTTGCAATGAATCCAGTTTTGATCTCAGGGCCAGGCTCTGGTTATAATCACTCAATGGTTCCTCGAAATAGGGCACCTGCCCATAGATCTGAATCATCTTAAAATAAACCCATGCCCGGATAATCTTTAATTCAGCAGTATAGGTAACCAGCTCCAGCTCAGAGATATTTTCATCGTTTTCCTTTGCCCGGTGTATTTTATGAAGCACCTCATTGCAATTCACGATGATCTTGAAAAATCCTGAAGGATCAACATAAATATTTGTTGCATCTGCATTATGCTCATTCAACTGGCGCAGATCATTATCTGCATTTTCAGTAACCGTAAGCAGGTCTCCCTGTAATTCACCCAGTATGATGAGCTGCTGTGCCACATCCTGCAACAGTGCGTATACACCCATAACAGATGATCGTGCTGAAAATTCATCAACAAAGGCCTGATCTTCAGGCAAAAGGCTGTCGTTGGGCAGTTCAAGCATTTTTTCACAGGATGGCATAAGCAGTGTGAACACCATCAGACTCCCTGAAAGGAATAATATGTTTTTGACCTTCATCATTTACCTGTTATTTGCCTTTATAAGCCCACCTTTAACCCGATAGTCATTGTACGAGGTTGCGGGATTTTCCCGTAATCAATACCCTGCCCGAGAATACCATCGGCATAACTGAATTCCGGATCGTAACCGAGATACCTGGTCCAGGTGAGAAGGTTCGTCCCGCTTATATATATGTTCAGATTTGTAATAAATGCCAGTTTCCGGGGGAATGTGTAGGAAATTGTCACCTTCTTCAGTCTGATATAAGACCCATCCTCAATCCACCGGCTTGAAAAACGGTTGTTACCCATTGGATCGCCGTAACTTGCCCTGGGAATATCGGTCTCCTGACCATCCATGTTCCACCTGTTATAAATCGCTGTTGACTGATTCTCAACACCTGTCATTGCTTCAGTCTGTGACCTGATGTAATTAAATACATCAACCCCCCTGACATAGTAAATAAATAAATCCAATGCCCAACCCTTATAAGAGAATTTATTATAAAGGCTGGTAATTACTTCCGGATGAGGATTGCCAATAATTGTTTTATCCTTTTCATTAATGATCCCATTCCCATCCAGGTCAGTAAAATGGATATCCCCGGCATTGAATCTTCGTCCCGACTTATCAAACAGATTTGCCTCATCCGCCTGTTGCCGGGAAACAAAGACACCCTCAGCAAGGTATCCGTAAAACAATCCCATAGGCTCTCCCACCCGTGTGATCTTTTCCCCTCCTCTAAAGGTTGAAATGATCTCATCATTCTCCAGTGTAAGCACTTTATTTTTATATTTTGAAAAAGTGGTGTTTATTTCCCATTTTAAGGTTCTGTTTATCGGTTTCCCATATATATTGAACTCAAACCCGGTATTCTGACAGGATCCCCCGTTGGAGGCATAGGATCCATAACCATAATAAACCGGCAGGGATACGTAGGTTATCATATCTTCGGTAACGGATTTATACCAGTCTGCATTCACTATCAGCCGTTCCCTGAAAAGGGCAAGGTCAAGTCCAATATTACCTTGTTTTACCACTTCCCATTTGAGCCCGGGATTAAAAAGACCTTTCAGATAAAATCCTGTAATGGAATAATATGGTATAGTAGAATAATACAACCTGGTGTAATAATTGATAAAATCATCGCTGCCGGTTAAACCATACGATACTCTCAGTTTCAGTTCATCCAGGAATCTAATATCAGGCACAAAGGATTCTGAGGATATTCTCCATGCGAACCCTGCAGAAGGCAGAACTGCAAATGGATATCCCGCCATGGATATACCATCCTCCACCTCCCTGCCAAATTTGGAAGATGCATCCAGTGAGAGATTTGCTGACAGAAGGTATCTGTCTTTCAAAGTATAATTCCCGGATACATAATAATTTAACCAGCTCCATTTTTCTTCAAACCCTCCAACTGACTTCTCATCAGCCTTACCGGAATTCAGATCCTTGAATTCATCGGTTGCTGAATTCTGTGAGGCACCAAAATCTTGGGCAAGCCTGTTGAACATATACCGTGCTCCTGCATCAACAGTAAGATCATGAATGTATTTGAACCGGTTCCGGTAACTGATCTGTGCCTCGCTTAAAATAGAATAATACTGATCAACTTTAACCTTCATCGACCTTTCTGCCGATCCATCACCCTGCATTGCAATACCCCAGGAAGGAAGGAAGATTCTCTCATTTGACTTAAGCCTGTCCAGGCCAAACTGCAGCCTTGTTGAAAGTTTATCGGTAATTTTTAATTTCAGGTATGAGACACCGAGGAATTTTGAAGTGGCATCCGAAGCTTCTGTTTTATTTACGATAACAGCAGGGTTGCTGAATCCGAAATCAGCCACATCATCATATACAGGCAGGCTTAATCCTTCCTGGTCTCTCTGGTACACAGTCAGCAAAGGAGATTTGATCAAACTTGCAAAAACAGGACTTGTCTGGGGGGATGCGCCTGTTTCCATCAGGTTAAACCGTCCGCTGGTATAACCAAGGTTGAATCCAATATCAATTTTTGTCGATACCTGCACAATTGAGTTGAAGCGAAAATTGAACCTGTTGTAAGAAGAATTCTTTAAGATCGCTTCATTCATAAGATAGCCTCCCGACATGGAATACAAAGCACGTTCATCTCCTCCTCTCACAATCAGATGGGCATCATACAGGTTCCCTGTCCTGAAGATCTCATCCTGCCAGTTTGTATTGTTGTTATAACGCGGGTAATATAAATACTCCGGATTGAATTCCAGGAAAGGATATTCCTGGAATATTTGCTGACTGGTCATTCCTGCATCATACAATTGCTCCATTATGAAAGAACTGTAATGACCGGCATCCATAACCGGTATCCGGGATGGTGCAGACGAAATCCCACCGGACACAGAGACATCAAGGGTTGTCTTTCCTCCCCTGGGAGGTGTTGTAGTTATGATGAGTACGCCATTGGCAGCTTTTATTCCGTAAGGTCCGCAACCGGCTGCATCTTTCAACAGGGTCATATCTGAAATATCCCTTTTGTCGATGTCAACAAGCGGATTGTGATGGAATCCATTGATGACCGGATTGTTAAATCCTTCCGGCCTGATCAGCATTCCATCTATTACAACCAGCGGGATGGAGGACGAGTATAATGAAGAAAAACCTCTTGCATACATATAAGCTCCTTCACCGGGCATTCCCGAACGGTTGATAACATTCAGCCCACTTATCATTCCCTGCAGATCCTGGCAAAATGATGTATTGGAGGATCCTTTAAACTCAATCAGGCTGCCTGCATCAACAGAAGCCGGAATATCTTTCAGCGGCATCTCCCTGAAAATCATACTGGTTGCATTGCTGATTGAAACGTCGTTCTCTCCAAGCAACCATATTTCAATATTCTCCCTGCCCCCTATAAATACTGTTTTCCCTATATAGCCGGGGTACGAAACCTGGATCTGTTCATTTTTGCCTGGAAGAACAATTTCAAACTCCCCTTCCGGATTGGTACTGACCGGTTCAACCTGGGCATTTACAGCACTTATCCCAATATCGCCCAATGGCATCCCTGTTTGTGCAGAATAGACCCGGCCTTTTACAGTTACAGAATCATTCTGTCCGCTCACATTATGATTAAGCAGGAATAATATCAATATTACTGCCAAAAAATAATATTTTCCCCTAAGGATTATAAACTTCATCCGGTACCAGTTTGATGTAATCAATATATATTGCGTTCAGGCCTATGACGGGTAATTCATCAACGATATTTATCCTGACGGTTTTTGTGCCGAATTTATTGAAAGTATATGATCCGGACTCAACCGGGATGAACCATCCTTTTGCCCAGTTATCTACGGGCTCACCCAGGTAAATAAATTCCCCCGTTTCTTCATCCTTCACGGATAATTGATATGTTGATGGCCCCTGCCTGGGCCCTGTCCATATGAACCAGTATTTGGTTTTCAGTACCATATCGACAGTATATTCAACATAGTCATTCACAAAAGCACAGCCATAGAAGAGGAACGAACCATTGGTGGCCCGGGTATCGCTCTTTACTTCAATGGGATAAATAGTATTCGAAACTTTCCTGTTTTCTTTGCGGTCACACTCAATTACAATGGGCACCAGGAAAAAACTCTTCGGTATAGTCATTCCGCCGAGCATATGCACCATCCCATTGCTCAAAACCAGATCCGTCTGTTGAAAGCTCAGAATAGATTTATCATACTTTTTCCCGGTTACGGATATGATATAATCCGGTATATCTGCATGGGGATATGTCCCTTTCATGAAACTACCGCTGAAAGTGATATATAATAGCTGTCCATATGCTTCTTCATCCAGATCATCTATATTACCAAAATATTCAACGACCTCGCTGAGGGCTTCACGAACATGATCGTTACCAGGGATAAATCCGGTATAAGCTTCTGATTCGTGGTTTAAACCCGCAACATTATCCAAAAAATAGTTTTCCGTTCTCCATACCGTATCATATATTGCATCACCATTATCATCCACACCAATCCTTTCACTTTTCTCATAATCTATAAATTTCTTATCCATCGAGAGAATAAAATCCTGCAGGATGCTGAATGATGAATCCAGACTCATAATAAACTCATATATATTCGGCATGGGTATCAATAGTTTGTCGATTTCATGGATTACCCCGTTCCGGCAATAATTATCCACCCTGTCCATATTAATTGTGGATTCAAAAATCTTAACCTCACCATCTGTACCTTTTTTCATCTTGAGATATTTCCCCATTATTGTAAGCAGGTCACGGTCAGAAAATTCATAGGATAGCAACTTGGCATAGGTGATATGGAAACCCAGTATTCCGGTCCATTCTTCCTCAGTATACTCTGGCAGTCCATCGAAAGCTGAATTGACAGGCACGAATACTGTAAAATACTGATTTTTAGACAATAACGTTTCAAAACCATATTCAACCAGGGCATTGTAGAACCGACTGTAGTTTTCATCTTTCGCAATAATATTGAGTATATTTTCACCAGTCTTTTCAGGTGCGTTTTCATAATAATCGTCCCACCTATCATTCAAATTGCATGAATCAATTAAACCGGCAGTCACCAGTATTATGGCCATCGGGGTGATACTCTTAATAATATTTTCAATGGTATTTCTCATTTGACTTAATCTTCTGTTGGCCATAATATAAGGTAATCAAAAACCCCATAACCGGATTCCAGTGAAATAAATTTGAGTGTATGGGATTTTGTTTCCGTAAACAGCAATCTTCCCATCCATCTGCTTGTGTTGTATTCATATAACCATTCAACACCCGGCCATCTTTTATTATGTACCAGACTAAAAGGGCTGCCAAACCTTGCCCCATCCCAGAACGCCTGAACTGAATGTGTATTGGACTGGTGACTGGCCCAGTGAAGGTATACATCGTATTGTCCCCTGAGTATGGCAGGCAGCTCAAATTCCACCTCCCAGCCTACCCTGTTGCTTGTTGTCTGAAGGTTTGTCTCACCATCACTCAGGATTGAATTCCTGAAATAAATACCGGTATTTTCGGTTGAAATACCGTTAATATCTTCCAGATCTTTTTCGGTATAAGTGCGTCCTATACTGAAGCCCTGGTAATCTGTCAGATCAATTACCATATAGACCGGTGAGGGTTCCCAGGGCTCCATCATCCTGTCAATACTGTGAAAAACACCATTTTTGGCCTGTTTGTTTGATTCCTCTTCAATAACCGTGATAAATTTCTCTGTGGACTGTCCGGCATCATCCTCAATATGCCAGTTAAGGTAAATGTCTTCATTTAATTTCACATTAATCAGCATATTACCGGCCAGTGTGGGATAATTAAATGAGTCTATTTCATTCAGGTAATATAGGCCGGGAACAATATGGTAAGCCACATACCTGAAAAAATTGTTCTTCTTATCGGAAGGATCACCTGAATCTGAATATCTTGCCAACAGATCATCTGCATTATAAATCCCTGCCTGTCCGTAAACCTCATCAGGTTCAACAAACAGGGTAAACCTGCTCCTGATGAATATATCCTCATTAAGATCAATCCGGATTATATCGAGGCTATCGGAAAGTCCACTTAATTCAAGTGCCCTGGCAAATATGCTATAATCTCCGGATTCTTTCAGCCGGCCGTAAATTGAGCCAACGATCGGGGCTAGTACCCTGTCGATTCGATGTATGATCCCGTTTTCAACCTGGATATCACGCTCGGTGATCATTGCATCATTTACATTGATTGTTTCCAGCCCGCCTTCGGAGAAAGTGATAACAAGGTTATCTCCGGTATAGGTAGTATCCTGGATTACCCCATCCCTGAAATATGAGCTTTCCAGTTCAATATCGATCAGGTGATACTTAACCAGTGTTGTCAGATAATCCTTTTCGAAATCTGTTATTGAACTCTTTCCATTTTCATTACAGAATTCCTGGAATGCATTGTTATCAGGAGCAAAGAATGTGTAATGGCCGTATGCATTCAGGGTATTCTTCAATTCCGTTATCTCCAGAACCTGCACGAGCGATGAATACTTATCTTGATGTTCTTCAAGGTAATCTGATATCAATAGTTCTTCCTCCTCGAAAAAGACTTCCAGCGGTTCCTCCTTCATGCAGCCCATCAAAATGCAAGCCGTTGTAAAGAGAATAGCCATTGGGATAATATTTTTATAAGATCTTTCCATTTTCAGTTATTAACTGGCCACAAGATCAGGTAATCAAAGTTCCCGTAACCATCCTCCAGAGAAACGAACTTAATCGTATGAGGTCGGGTATCCGTCAGCAGAATCCTTCCTAAATATTCACTGGTATTGAAATCCCTCTTCCAGCCGTCATATTCTGGATCTCTAACCTGGTGCTCAAAATCCAGGATGTCACCGAACCTTGCACCATCCCAGAAACCCTGAACCTTGTTGGTATTGGTCGAATGGCTGGCAAAATGGAGGTGCACATCATATTTGCCTCTCAGGATGGGAATCAAAGTGAATTCCACCACCCAACCTGCCTTATTACTTGTGGTTTGTAAGTTTGTTTCACCATCAGCCAGTATCGAATTTCTGAAATATATACCGGTATTCTTGCAGGTTATGCCCGGAATATCCTCAAGATCCTTCTCTGAGTAAGATCGGCCAATGCTGAGTCCCTGGTAATCGGTCAAATCAATCATAAGATAAGCAGGAGCAGGTTCGCAGGGCTCCAGGATATGGTCAATTGCATGAAAAACCCCGTTTTTCGCCTGCTGGTTTGAAAACTCCTCAAGGACAAGTACTGGATGGACGGTCATCTGCCCGCCATTCTGCTCACCATTCCAGTTCAGGTAAATATTGTCCCTAATTTTTACGTTGACAAGCTTGTTTTCAGCAAGTGTGGGATAATTGAAAGAATCGATATCATTCAGAAAATACAGTCCTGGTAAAACATGATATGCCATATACTGATAAAATCCGTTTTCCTCATCTGTGGGATTACCTTTATCAGAATATTTTTCCAGGAGATCGTTTATGCTAAATATCCCTTCCTGATTGTAAACTTCATCCGGTTCAGTGAAAATCGTGAATCTGCTCCGGATAAAAATATCATCATTAAGATCTATCCTTATCATGTCCAATGTATCTGACAGGCCTGATACTTCAAGAGCTTCCGAGAAGATAGCATATCCTTCAAAATCTCTGAGACGGTCCATGATGGATCCGACAATCGGAGTAAGAACTCCGTCAATTCTATGGATAATGCCATTCTCAACATGGATGTCACGCTCCATGATATTTGCATCATTGACCATAATTGTTTCAAGCCCTCCGGTAGAATATGTAATGACCAGGTGATCTCCTGAATAAGTGGTATCCTGAATAACCCCATCCCTTAAATAGGAACATTCCAGTTCAATATCGATCAGGTGATATTTAACCAGTGTTGTCAGGTAATCCTTTTCGAAATCTGTTATTGAACTCTTTCCATTTTCATTACAGAATTCCTGAAAGGCATTGTTATCAGGAGCAAAGAATGTGTAATGGCCGTATGCATTCAGGGTATTCTTCAATTCTGTTATCTCCAGAACCTGCACAAGCGAAGAATACTTATCTTCATGTTCTTCAAGGTAAGCTGATATTAATAGTTCTTCTTCCTCGAAAAAGACCTCCAGTGGCTCTTCTTCCCGGCAACTGACCATCAGTAAATTCATAATAATCATGAACAATATCAGAATAATTATATCACACAATGGTCTTATCATACCATTTACTGGTTGATATAGTAAGGATTTTGTACCAGTTTATTATTTTGATCAATTTCATCCTGGTGAATTGGCAGATACCAGCTGTCAGGGTTGGAATATTTGCTCCTGATAACTTCAGCCTCTTCGTAAGATTTATTATCAGCGAGTATTTCTATAAACCGGTCCTTTCTTTCAAAATTATTTCTTCTTCCAAGCCTGATAAGATCAAACCAGCGTTTTCCCTCACCACAAAATTCTTTTGCCCTCTCTTCAAGAATGATATCTTCCAGTGCATACCTGGTGGAAATATTTGTTACAGGTTCAATCATCGCCCTTGTCCTTACCTGGTTAACAAGATCCGCAGCCTGTCCGAATTCCCCCTGTTGAACCAACGCCTCTGCTTTCATTAACAGGATGTCAGGATACCGATAAATTATCCAGTTGACATCGCTTTCCTTGTTCCCAATCCTGTAACCGGTTGCGGAGGCTCCTGTTACAATGCTGGGTGTACCTTCCGTGCCGACATATTTCCATAAGATATGGGATGGTTCATAAACATACCATCCTCCTCCTGTATAGGTCAGGTAGGTTCTGTTCCCGGCCCTCCTGTCTCCCGGATGTTTTTCAAATTCAGTTACAAAGTATGGAGATACCCTGAATTCATCATTTCCATCCGGATAGGTCCCATCCCTTGGATACGGAGCCAGCATCTTGTAAAGGAGATTGGTTTGATTAAGTTCTTTATCAAACTGAATCTCAAAGATGCTCTCGTTGGAATTCCCCGGGAAGAAGTTCATGAACCAGTCTTCCCCATCAATCAGTCCATATAAACCACTGTTTATCACCTTGTCGCATGCATCAATACAAGCCTGGTACTTCTCAAAGTACAGGTATATATCTGCCATCAGTGCATAGGCGGCTGCTTTGGTTGCCCTGCCCTTATCATATTCCCTTTTTGCATATGAGGTTGGCAGGTTCATAACAGCAATCTGGAGATCATCAATGATCTGGAGAAAAATATCCTGTTCCTTACTGATCGCAGGATAATAATCCTGTGCATCGTTTTCCGAGGCTTCCAGCACCAGGGGAACATCTCTGAATATTCTCACAAGGTAGAAATAGCAGAGACTTCTTAAAAACAGGGCTTCTGCTTCAAATGCCTTGCTTTCGTTCTCATCAAAGGTCTGGTCACGACCTACAACTACAGGTGAGAATTTTAATACTGTATTGGCAAAATTGATGGTCCGGTACAGCAGGTCCCATTCGTTCAGGTCGTTTTCCGGATAGATAAAATCGTCCATGATCCTCCTGTCATCAGCAGAAATGTTCTGGCCCGGAACAAAAAGATCACCTCTTAACTCACCCCACTTAAAGAGTTTATCCACAAGTCCTGCCATTTCTTTATATGTTCCGGCAACCACTGCCTGAACATCATCCCCGGATTGCCAGAACTCTTCCCTAGTCAGCTGGCTTTCAGGCTCCAGTTGTAACCACTCGGAACAACCGGGAAAGAGGCTTAAGGTGAAAATCAGCAATATATTTCTTAGCAACCTTTTCATATTAATTTATTTTCAGAACTTAATATTCAAACTAATAATGTAACTTACCGGCGGTGGCGTATCAGCTTTATCCTCTCCTATAAAGAAAGGGTCTTTACTAAGCATGGGAACTTCAGGATCGACTCCAGTATAGTTCGTCCAGGTATAAAGGTTATATACCATGAAATGCAATTTGAGATCATGGAGCCTGATCCTGTTTGCAAGTTCCCTGAAATTATAACTTAAACTGACACTTTTAAATCTGAGAAAGGAACCATTTTCAACAAAGCGGTCGGATCCAAGCCAGTTATAGCCCTGATTATATAATGCCCTTGGAATATCCGTAATATCCCCCTGTCTCCTCCAACGGTTAAGAACCGACACACTTTGATTATTCCTGTGGTACATATTTTCATTGTCCATCTTGGTCCTGTTCACAATGTCCTGCCCCAGCCTGTAATGGAAGAAAAATGTGGCAATAAAATTCCCCCAGGATAATTTTGATCCGAACCCTCCCAGGAATTTGGGATTTGAATCACCCAGTTTGACAATATCCAGCTCATTTATCAGCCCGTCATAATTAATATCCTGATAAATCGCATCTCCTCCTCTGAATCGATATCCGTCAGCATTTCCATATCTCATATACAGGGGATTCCCACCCATATCATAAATGATATTTCCGTCTGCATCATGTGCAACAGCATCAGCATCTGTCGGATAGACACCAAGATATTTGAATCCATAAAACGAGCCTATTGGATGACCTTCCATTGCCCTTCTGGCATATAGCCCATTACTAGCCTCTGATTCATATTCAAAATCGAAATTTTCAGGAATTTCCGTTATTCTATTTTCGTTATGTGCAATATTGAAGTTGACATTTAAATTTAGCTTTTCCCTTTTAAGGACATCCGTAACAAGCATGATTTCCCAGCCCCTGTTATCCATTGACCCCCAGTTCCTGGTAATCTTTGGAAAACCGGATGTAGAAGGTAAATCAAGGTCCTTCCAGATCAGATCCTTGCTTTGTTGATTATATACGTCGAAATGAAATTCAAGGTAATTATTAAACGCAAAAAGATCAAGCCCATAGTTGACCTGTGAATTCCTCTCCCAGCGGAAATGATCAAGCTGGAGGTTGGTCGGGATAACAACAGCCATGTCGATATATTCCTGGCCTGTGCTGTACAGATTGAAATATCCATAACTGCTGCTGGGCTGGTTGCCGTTTACACCATAACTATATCTCAGCTTCAGATCATTTAAAAACTCAAATCTGCTCATGAAACGTTCAGAAGAGATCCTGTAGGCAATGGAGATGGAGGGGAAAATACCCCATCTTGAATCATACCCAAACCGGGATGAACCTTCTCTGCGGATATTAAACTGGACCAGGTACCTGTCCAGGAAGCTGTAATGTGCAAAACCAAGAAAGGCTATCATCCGGTTCTGGCTATATCCGTCACCTATCCAGTAGATGGGTGCAGGTTGAGCATAACTGATAAGATAGGAGGACGGCAGGTTAGATG
>Ga0111176_1134_pt1 | contig 12136 bp, 6 predicted proteins | sample DeeMarSWOR324_28_FD_80229 | JGI IMG/M metagenome (GOLD analysis project Ga0111176, IMG submission 80229) | Bacteroides sp. SM23_62_1 | reverse complement strand
GGTTGGACCAACCACACTGATCCCACAGGAGGAGGAGGATTGGGCGGTGCAGGAGTGATCTGGCATTCATTAGAAGATAATCTTCCAGTGAATGTAACAAAGAAGATTGAGAATGGAAAACCTGGACAGCATATAATTTACGGAACACGTGGAGCAATCGGTAGTTCTTCCCCGAAGGGTGTTATTATACCTAATTTAAAGATCCCAATAAGTGGATTTCTGTTCAATGTGATGCCAGAAGACCAGGATGTGTGTGAAGGAGTTGAGCCGGTGCCGTTTTATGCATCCAAACCCAAGGGAGGGACCTGGGAGTATACCTATAAATGGCTCCGGAGCCCTGATAAAACAACTTGGAGCGATGCTCCCGGTAAAAATGATTCCATCTACTATGTTCCCGGACTGCTGAACGACACAACCTATTTCCGGCGGATCGTTTATTCCGGCCTTACAGTGGATACAAGCCTGATTCTCACCATCAATATTCTTCCGATACTGGAGAACAACAATATTGCGCCGGATGATACTATCTGTAAAGGCTCCTTTATACCTGACCTGAAAGACGATCCCTTTTTTAATATCATTGGAGGGGATGGCACCTATACTTTTGAGTGGGAATCGAGGACAGACACTTCAGCATGGGCCTCTACAGGTATTACCGATACCATCCTCAGGAGTATCAAACAATATGAAACAACATATTACCGGCGTGTTGTCCGGTCACATGTATGTAAACTGATCAGCGATAGTTTGACAATAACCGTACTGGACAGTATCCATAATAATTTTATTTCCCCGGATGATATTATCTGTGAGAATGATGACGGACAGCCCATAACCGGTCAGGCTGTAACTGGTGGTGACGGGACATACACTTATTTCTGGCAATCCAGCATGGATTCTGCCACATGGGATTATGCGAAGGCTCCCCATACGCTGCCGGATTATGATCCGGATACCCTGGTAACAACAAGGTATTACCGGAGACTGGTATATTCCGGTTCAGAAGATGTCTGCAAGGACACCAGCAATATTATAAAGATCCTGGTTCATCCGCTCATAACGAACAATATCATTGCAAGGGATACAACCATTTGTGCTGATGATCCGGGTCTGATCCTGATACAGCAATCGGGTACTGTTGGTGGCGGCGACGGAGTGAACTACGCATATGAATGGCAATCAAAACCGCAGGGAGGAATCTGGGGACAGGCAGGAAAGACCGATACCCTCGTCAATTATGAAACGGGGTATCTCACAGACACTATTACTTTCCGAAGATATATGACTTCCGGGGCCTGTTCGGATATAAGCAATGAGGTGGTAGTCATATTGCAGGACAGTATTCTTAACAATCTGATCGCTGATCATGATACCATCTGCCAGGGTTCGATACCCAATGCGCTAACAGGCCAATCTCCCGTGGGGGGAGACGGGATTTATGCATACCTGTGGCAGAAAAAAACCAATATAACGGACTGGGAAGATATCACCGGAGCAACCCTGGCAGGGTATGCCCCTCCATCACTGGTTGATACAACCTATTACAGGAGGAAGGTTACATCAGGCAAATGTTTCCATTTCAGTGAATTTAAAACTGTTATTGTTCAGGCACCTATTGCTAACAATGTCATAAAAAATGGATCAACGGATGAGGCCTGCTATGAAACATCATTGCTGCTTGACGGTACCAGCGGACCATCCGAGGTTTCAGGTGGAGATGAAGCGGAGTACATCTACAACTGGGAGAAAAGTCCGGATAATATAAACTGGAATCCTGCCCCTGGCACCATCGACCAGGCGGATTATACGACTGAAGATCTTCTCCTGCCGGCCTATTTCAGGCGTAATATCGAATCAGGTGCATGCACCGATATCTCTGCTTCGACTTATGTTTCTATTAATCAACGGCCTACAGGAGAGTTTATAAATAATGATTACCCTGCATTATGCTATGACGCTGATATTGGCCCGGTTGAAATACAGATTCAGTATAAACTGACAGGTACACCACCCTATCGTATGATTTATAATGATGGTTTTGAAAATGATACACTTGAAAATATTCTATTGGGTGAAAATAGTTTTTCACACTACGTTACAACAATTGATACTAATTTATATGAGATAGTAATAACAGCTCTTACCGATGCGAATGGTTGTATTGCATATTCTGATAGCCTCACCGGAATGGTCACCGCGGTATTATACAGGAGGCCGGGAGCAGTCATCCTTATAGATGGGGATACAGTACAGGTGGATACAGTACAGGTATGTGATGATTGTATTCTGCTTGGATCACAACAGGATGTCGGTTATGGATACTGGGAGAAGGTATCTGGAGACGAGAACCTGAGTATTGATGATTCTTCCAGTATAATCATACTGGCTTGCACTGATTTTGATTCTAAGAACAGCCAGTATTATAAATTATACAGAACAAATATCAACTGGCCTGTTAACGGAGGGGAAAACTGTTTTGCCAGGGATTCCATTGAGGTGATCCTATGGCAGGAACCTGATCCTGCCTATGCTGGCAGCAGGCCTGCCGAAGAATATGATACAACCATCTATTTTGCCGATTATATGTTCTTGTATGCTGATCCACCGACGGCGGGAAGCGGTGAATGGACACTTCTATCCGGTATGGCTCTCATAGACAATGATACGCTTTACAATTCCTTTGTTGACCTGGGCGACCAGAACCTGGATGAGACCGTTGAATACGTGTTTCACTGGACAATATCAAATGGAATCTGTCCTGTCACCTCAGATGAACTGAGGATTACCCGAAGGGATCTCCGGATATATGAAGGATTCTCGCCTGACGGGGACGGGATTAATGACTTTTATGTTATTGAAGGACTTGATTATACTGATGCATATGACTTCAAAATATTTACCAGGTCAGGGAATCTGATCAGGCGCATCCATAAGGGCCCGGGCGGAGAAGGATTATCCGGGGATCATTTATGGGATGGCACATATGATGGAGGACGACCGGTGGAAACCGGAATATATTTTTATACACTGGAAGTTAAAAAGGGTGACCGGGATACATACCATTACCATGGATCAATTATACTAACACGTGGGAATTGATTAGAAAGATTTGTTATATCATTATCTTATCATGGTTTAGCATTGGAATCAATGCCCAGAATAATACTGTATTCCTGCCCTTCAATCAATACATGTTCAATACCCTGCTGTATAATCCTGCTTTTACCGGTACGAAAGAATCCTTTTCAGTTGAAGCCATTTACAGAAAGCAATGGATAGGTATGAAAGGAACACCTGAGATGCAGGCTTTAACGGCTCATTCTCCTCTAAGGAATAATAAAATTGCCGTGGGGATGCAGGTTGACAACCTGTCGGCCGGAGCAGGTGCTGAGCGGAGCAACAATATATTTGGTTATTACAGCCACCGACTTGATATAGGGCCCCTCAAACTAAGGCTTGGTTTACGGACCGGGGCAAGCATCATCAGTAAAAACCTTTATGATGTTGACAGGAAAGTGAAGGAGGACCCTGCCTTTGTTGATGAGACATTTGTCATGCCCAATTTTGGAATAGGTGCCTATCTTTATTCAAACAGCTTCTATGCCGGTGTGTCGGTCCCATTCCTTCTATCATTGAGTGATACAAAAAGAAGCTTTACACACGATTTTAAAAGATACAATTTTACCGGTACAGGTGGTGCACTTATTACCATCAGCAGTGATTTTAAAATCAAACCATCTGCATTTGTTCAATATACAATTGACAATCCTTTTTATTATATCTTAAGTGGCAGTTTTATTTTTGTAAATGATATATTCTGGGTGACCGGATCCTATAAATCGACAGGGGAATTGGTTGGGATCCTTGAATTTCAGATCACAAAACAGATCAGATTTGGTTATTCATATGATTTTCCGGTTGGTGATTTAAAGGGATTCATGAGTGGCTCACACGAAATCCTTCTCAGGTATGATTGGAGTTATACAGTAAGAGCAACCAGTCCCGGTTATTTCTGGTAGTATGAAGAACAGATTAGTCATTATAATACTCACTATTTTTCTGACACGCATAACCGGTCAGGCACAGGAAGTATATTCTTTCGAGCGGGCACCTTTCTCCACACGCGCTTATGATGAGTATGCACCGGTATATTACCAGGATGGGTTGATCTTCTCTGCAAATAAAAGGATGGATATGTTGAGAAAAATAGATGGTAACAAAGGAAAACCACCGTGGAATATTTTTGTTGTATCACAAACGGGTGAGAGTGAATGGGGAAGGGTTGATTTATTATCTGATAACCTGCGGTCTCTCACCTATGAAGGGCCGGTTACAATCAATCAGGGCCAAGACCTGATCTATTTCAACAGGAATCATGAAGCGGGGAACAGGAAAATGAGGTCAAAAGTAGGTATATTTTCAGCCGAATTTATAAATGGAGAATGGACCAATATTCAGCCTTTTGAACACAATGATCCATTATACAATTTCTTTCACCCCACACTCAGTCACGATGGGAACATGCTGTTCTTTGCTTCTGATTTAAGGGGAGGATACGGCGGATTTGATCTGTATGTCTGCACACGATCCGGGACAACCTGGAGTGAACCCTTCAACCTTGGCCCAAATGTAAATACCTCGGGAAATGATATTTACCCGGTGATCCATCCGGATGGAAGGCTTTATTTTTCATCCAACAGGCATCCCGGTATCGGAGGGTATGATATTTTTTATACCGAAGAGGTAAACGGGGAATGGGTTGAGCCGGTAAATGTTGGGGAACCATTCAATTCAAGGCGTAATGATGCAAGTTTGATATCCAATAATGATTATACGCATGGATTCTTTACGTCAAACCGTGACCGGATATCCAACAATATCTTTGAATTTAAATTAACTGCACCCACTTTTGAAGAATGTAAACTGCAGGAAGAAAATAACTATTGTTACACATTCTTCGAGACGGGAACCATGGATATTGATACAACAAGCTTTATGTATGAATGGAGGATAGGCCAACATGACAGGATACGTGCAAAAGAAGCGGACTATTGCTTTCCCGGGCCGGGTGACTACGTTGTTCAATTAAATGTGATCGACCTGCTAACCGGCGAGATTTTAGTCAACCAGGCATACCATGAGCTTACAATCGAAGATATTGAACAGGTGTATATAACCTCTCCGGATACTGTTCTGGCCGGCCAGGAGATCAATTTTAACGGAACACGTACCTACCTTAAAAACTTCAATGTTGATCGTTATTACTGGGATATGGGTGACTATACCCGGACCTCCAATCCAGAACTTGATCATCGTTTCACCAGACCTGGAATTTATACGGTAAAGCTGGGTGTAACCAACGATGCTGATAATCCGGAAGAACTGCAAAAAGCCTGTTCCTTTAAGAGGATTATTGTCCTTCCACCTTCTGAATAGCGTTTTAGATTCCCTCAATTAATTTTCATATTGAGTTAATTATAAGTAAATTGCAAAAAATTAAATTTTGCACAGTATTTGTATGATATTCTAAAGAATGATTTTTCAGGTAATCCTTAATGGGTTACGCGGTTTAAATAAAGATTCAGATATATAATTTTTTAACATCCTTTGATAAACAGGAACAGCATATTAATAAGGAATATGACTATAACTGGAAAATTAAACCGCCGAACAATGTTAAACTTTGATTATTTTTGAATATTTTAGGTTCATGTATGAAGAAATGGATTTTAATAGGGGGATTATTTCATGTGATGGTTCAATTCACCGCAGCGCAGCCGGTACCTGCGGGTGATGAGAATATTCCTTTTCTGATGACTTTCGGCAATACTGCTAATCCCTCATGGGGTGATGATGATTATAGCCAGACATTTTTCTTTCTCATCCCGGAAAATTTCACTGATCCGATATATATCAGGATTTTCGATCCTGATATAGGTGGCGAAAATGATGAAGTCAGGGGGGAGTTCGATACGCGTACTACCTTTGAAATATTTGGAGGGCAAGGTTGTCAGACAGATCCGGACGCTATTGAAACCGATCCCACAGGCAACTATAAAAGCGGAAATTTGCTGGCGTCCAGAGCTTTTGGACAGGATCAGCGATATGATAACAACTGGTATACCTTCGGGCCATTTAATCCTACTGAGGGTGAGTATATTGAGAAATGGAACGGATATGTTTTCAAGATCATCATAGAGGGTATTGCCGGTGATGATGGTAATTTATACAGGATGTTTCTCAGTACTGAACAATCCGATAATAAAGCTATTGAGGGGGCCAATGCATTTGCTTATGAGTATTCGTTCAGAATGCACGATAACCCCAATGAAGTTTCACATATTTATCCTTTTGTGGATGACCGCACTGTAATAGTCAGACAGTCAAATTTCGATTGGGACAACGACGGACTGATCAGGATCGTATCTGTTGCAAGAAAAGGGCAGCTGAGCAAGGTCTCGGGTGATAATGTATGGGGAGAGGATGAATTTCAGATCCTTGACGAGGAGCATAATACATCTCTTGACATGCAACTTATCAAGAGCAGATCGCCGGTAACCAGGAACAACAACGTAGTGATCAATGTCCGGAACCAGTATAATGAGTTACTGCCATTTTATGTTATTCCACTCGGTGGAGTACCCCAGTATAAATATAATATTGGTATTAAAAAACAGTCGGATTAGCTGAACCAAAAACCATAATGAGGCACATCCCCGGAACTATCACGCTGCTTTTCCTGCTTCTGACAGGAATACCAGGACCTTTATCGGGCCAACATTATGAATTCAGGCAATACGGAATTGAAGAAGGTGTCTGTCATCCGTTTGTATATTCTGTAAATCAGGATAAGAACGGTTTTATCTGGCTTGGCACAGGAGAAGGATTATGCAAGTTTGATGGATTTGGTTTCACGGGTGATTTTACAACCGATTCACTTCCCACAGCATTTGTCAAGAAGATATTCAGGGATCAGTATGGTAATTTATGGTTTGGGCACAATGATGGCAGCATAACCATGTATGATGGGAAGCAATTCAGGATAATACCCACAGAGGAAAAAATAACCAGTACAATAAATGATATCATAGAAGACCCTAGAGGTTTTATCCTTTTTGCCACACAGAACCAGGGAATTATCAAAGTTGACAGTAACCTGAGCACAACCCTGGTTGTGGAATCTTTCAGGCGGAAATTACTATCCTCCCTGTGTTTTACCGAACAAGGCGATCTGCTTGTGGGTGCATCTGATGGGTTACACCTTTATGAATTTGATCCTTTCCAGGATACTGCTATTGTTATAACAAAGATTGATGAGATCCCTTATACAATGGTGAACTCTATCATCAAAAGAAATAACGGGGCGGTTTATATCGTAGGAACACAGGATGAAGGAATTTATACCCTTGAATTTTTTGATAATAGTGAATATGAAATTACTAAACTGGAGACAGGATCTTATTTAAAATATACGACTGTTATGGATGTGATGGAAGATCATCAGAACCATATCTGGTTAAGTACGCAGGGAGAAGGGATTTTTAAAATTGACCTTTCCGCTGATTCTAAGACAATTACAAAACTCAGAAACTACAATGAACAGAACGGATTGGAAAGTATGTTTATCAGGGAGGTCTTTGAGGATATTGAAGGAAATATCTGGATAGGCACTTACGGGGATGGCCTGGCAGCATTATTTGATGAAGCATTTGTTTTTTACGATTTTGAAGAAGAAGTAGGATCGGATATATATTCTGTCCTGGCAGATGATGATGTCTTCTGGATTGGTGGAGACAACCGGATAATGGAAATAAGACAGGATCCTGAAGACAAAAAAATTGTGCTGGGGCCTTCAGCGGGTATCCCCCGCGATAAAATCATTTCACTATATCGTGACAGACAGGGATGGCTCTGGATAGGGACCTCACAGAGCGGGCTTTACAGGATGAATCTCAGTACGAAAAGAATCTCCAGGTACCATACTTCAGAAAATTCACTGGAAAATGTTATCAATGCTATTGATGGATATGACAATATCATCTGGGTAGGTACGAATAATGGAGTTATACAGATTAATATTCAAACGGGTGAAAAAACATTTTTTACAACCACCGATGGCCTTCCTCACAATAAAATCAGTGATGTTTTTGTAGACTCCAGAGGAACGGCATGGATTGCTACACGTGCCAACGGCCTTTATTCGGTGAACAGTAATGATGAGTATACGATAACCGGAAATTTTATCCTTGAATTCATCGCCATCACTGAAGATGATAATGGTATCCTCTGGGCTGCGACAGACAATAACGGTGTCTTTAAATTCGATCCCGATGCAGATACAGTTCCATTTTTTTCAACCTACAATGGATTAAAATCAGGCTCCTGTTACAGTATTCTGAATGACAGGCGGGGTAATATATGGGTAGGGCACAGGCTGGGATTGAGTAAAATAAATGTGGAGACAAACAGAATTTTAACTTATGGCATTGAAGAGGGGATCAGCGGAGATTGTTATCATAATGCTGCTGATGTAACCGACGATGCTTTGATATTAATTGGCACAACCAGCGGGCTGATCACTTATGCATCTGAGGAGGAGCGGAAAAACCTGACTCCCCCGTTTGTAAATATTACCTCTGTAAGGATCTCCGACAGGGATTATGATTTTTCCAAACCAATTATTTTACCCTATGGCATTTATAAGCTCAGGATTGATTTTATAGGGCTTAATTTCAGATCACCTGAAAGGGTTACCTATCAGTACCGGCTCGAGGGTTATGACGAGTGGTCGGAGATGACAAATATACCATTTGCACAGTATAGCCGGATCGAAGATGGTGATTATACTTTTTTGCTGAGAGCATGTAATAGTGAAGGGATTTGCAATGAGACACCCGTTGAATTTAGCTTAAAGGTCAAATTACCTGTTTGGAAAACCTGGTGGTTCATTACCATGTCAGTCCTGATAGTGGTATTTACTGTATTCATTATCATCAAAGTCAGAGAAAGGAAACAAAAGCAGTTCCAGGAGATTTTACAGAGGAAGCTGGATGAGAGGACCAGGGAAGTTGTGATGCAGAAAGAAGAGATTGAAATCAAGAATAAAGATATTACCGACAGTATCAATTATGCACAACGGATTCAGGCAAGTATATTACCGCCTATCAGCAAGCTGCATGAAACTTTTCCCGGTTCATTCGTATTCTACCAGCCAAGGGATATAGTAAGTGGTGATTTTTACTGGTATGAAAGTTTTAAAAATAATAAATTCATTATAGTCTGTGCGGATTCAACAGGTCATGGAGTTCCGGGAGCATTTATGTCGATGATTGGAACGACCATGATCAAGGATATTTGTCAAAGGGATTACATTGAATCCCCTGCCAGATTATTAACCACACTTGACCATGAAATCATGTCGGCACTGAATCAAAATATTGAAGCCGAACGGTCGAACGATGGAATGGATATTATCGTCTGTGAGATAGACCTAAAGACCAGGTTCCTTCGTGTAGCATCAGCCATGAGACCAATGATCATTTACCAGAATGGAGAGCAGATTTATATAAGGGGAAGCCGTAATTCTGTTGGCGGGCAATACGAGGTGGAAGAAAAAGAGTTTGAAAGCCAGGAATTTCAACTTTCCTCCGGGGATAGATTGTATATGTTCTCTGATGGCTACCCCGACCAGTTTGGGGGGCCATTAGGGAGGAAATTTAAAATGGTTCGTCTTAAAAATATGCTTCGTGACATCCATGACAAACCAATGGATGAGCAGTACAATTATATAAAGAATAATTTTGAGCTCTGGAAAGAAGACCTTGAACAGGTCGATGATGTATTATTCATGGGGATAGAACTGTAGAATTCCTTCCAGTATGGTTAGTCTTTCCATTCCGTTAATCCTATATCGGGAGTTGATTCCACATTGCTTTTATGCATGGCACGGTCGGTGATAAAAAAATCATACCTGATGGTATCATATTGAATGTTGGGATATTCAAAAAGAATATTTATTTCACCAGTAAGGATTTTATTCTGGCCTTCACGTGGTTCAATATATGGGATCCTGTAGTTAAGGGGTGAACCCAGATCATCTTCACTTATTTCAAAATATTCCCCCCCGATCTTCTTAAACATGGTGAAAAACAGGTTGTAGACTGTGGTATCACCCGGCATAACCGTATCCGGCTCCTGAAGGCCGATATCTCCATCACCGTCCTGAAATGAAAAAATCAGCTCACCCACTACAAGAAGGTTCCCCAGATCATCCGTATCCTCAGAAAGGGTGAAACTCACAAATTCAATCTCCGGAATTTCAGGTACTGGCTCTATTTCCGGACATCCGGCAAGCAGGATCATGCAGGCACAAAAAAAGAAATGGCGAATGATTTTCATTTATTCAATAACATAAGTCAGTACAAAGTTATAACGAAATTCCATGATATAAATTATTTAGTATGGTTTTGTTACCCCCTCTGTCGGTTTAAACAGACGTCTCTCCCTGCTTGCTGGGGGAGATCCCCTTTTGATTCTCCTCTCTCTCACAAGAGAGGGGGCGGGGGGGGTGGATTCAAAAAATTTATTTCTTCCTGAAGAATATCTGGATTGGTACGCCGGTAAACTCAAAATTCTCCCGCAATCTGTTTTCAAGATATCTTTTATAAGGTTCTTTTATATACTGAGGCAGGTTCGCAAAAAATGCGAATGAAGGTGCATGGGTGGGTAACTGGGCGACGTATTTAATCTTTATATTTTTCCCTTTAGATAGAGGGGGAGGGTAATTCTTAATGATCTGTAGCATAACTTTATTCAGCTTACCTGGAGGTATTTTCCGGAGCCGGTTTTCATATACTTTCAGAGCAGATTCCAGTACCTTGTAGATTCTTTGTTTATGAATAGCTGAAATAAAAATAATCGGATAATCCTGGAAGGGGGCAGTTCTTTCCTTTATTTTCAGTGTAAAATCCCTGGATGTGTTTGTATCTTTCCTGATAAGGTCCCATTTATTTACTAGAATTACCAAACCTTTCCTGTTGCGTATTACCAGTCTGAAAATATTGATATCCTGTGCTTCGATTCCCTGTGTGGCATCGATCATTAGGAGGCATACGTCAGATGATTCAATAGCCCTCACGGATCGCAGAACAGAATAGAACTCAAGATTTTCATTTACTTTACCTTTTTTTCTTAAGCCGGCTGTATCAATAAGGTAGAAATCATGATTGAATTTGGTAAATCTTTTCAGAATAGAATCTCTTGTTGTTCCGGGGATGGGTGTCACGACACTGCGCTCTTCACCGACAAGTGTGTTCATAAGGGTTGATTTGCCCACATTCGGCCTGCCTGCAATAGCAATTCTTGGTAAATCGTTAACTTCAGCCTGGTCATCCCTGACAAATGTTTTGATAATTTTATCAAGGAGGTCCCCAGTTCCGCTTCCATTTACAGATGATACAGGATATATTGGTCCCAGCCCGAGTTTATGAAATTCATGGATATCGTACAGGCGTTCATTATTATCAACCTTATTGACCACGAGGTGAACAGGTTTTTTAACTTTTCTGAGCATCTCAGCTACTGCCAGATCCAGATCGGTAACACCAATTTCAACATCGGTCATAAAAATGATTGCGTCAGCCTCTTCAATAGCCAGTAATACCTGTTTCTTAATCTGCTCCTCATAAATGTCGTCCGAATTTGTCACATAACCACCTGTATCAATTATGGAAAATTCCATACCATTCCATTCCGAATGGCCATAATGCCTGTCTCGTGTCACACCACTTGTCTCATCCACAATGGCATCCCGCGTTTCAGTAAGCCTGTTGAAGAGGGTTGATTTGCCCACATTTGGCCTTCCAACGATCGCAACAATATTGCCCATGGTTAAAACATCCTGATGTATTAGTGATAACCTAATTGTTTCAAATTCCCGGGATTATTTCTCCATTCTTTTTTAACCTTTACCAACAACTCAAGATATATTTTTTTATTGAAAAAATTTTCCAGATCCTTCCTGGCCATGGTTCCGGTTTTTTTCAAAGCCTGGCCCTGCTGACCAATTAAAATTCCTTTTTGTGACTCTCTCATAACATATATGATCGCTGATATACGGATGAGGTTATCCGATTCT
>Ga0111176_1222_pt1 | contig 12310 bp, 7 predicted proteins | sample DeeMarSWOR324_28_FD_80229 | JGI IMG/M metagenome (GOLD analysis project Ga0111176, IMG submission 80229) | Bacteroides sp. SM23_62_1 | reverse complement strand
AGGTGAACCGGGAGGTGGAGCGTACATGAGCCTGCGTGGTGTTAATTCCCTGAATGCTTCCAATATGCCATTATATATTATTGATGGTATTCCATTGGTTCCCCATGGTACCTTTGGTTCCAATTTAGCAGGATTTGAATATAATCCGTTATTGGGATTAAATCCATTTGATATTTCCAGGACGGCCATTATAAAAGATCCTGTCACAACAGCAACATTTGGTTCAAAAGCATCAAACGGGCTTATTATCATTGAAACACTGGATCCAAGCGTCACGCAAACAACCATTGAAGTAAACCTGAGGTCCGGCTTTTCTCTGGCACCACCGGATATAATTCCGCAACTCAATGCCAGCCAGCATAAGACCCTGATGAATGAAGTGCTCTTCTCATCCGGATTATTTGAGGAAGATATCAGGGAGGCTTTCCCCTCCCTGTTCCTTACGAAGGAAGATGAAAGGTACATTGACTACCAGCACAATACTGACTGGCAGGAGATAATTTTCAGAAATTCCTCCCTGTACAATATGAATATAATAGTGAAGGGTGGGGATGAGATTGCCAGGTACGGTCTTTCTTTCGGGTATATGAATAGTAATGGAATCATCAAAAGAACAGGATACCAGGGGTATAACCTCCGTTTCGTTAGCCGGCTGAATATTTTTACCTGGCTAAAAATGGATGCTACTGTCTCGCTGAACAAAAACTCCTCCTCCCTGAAAGAGGCAGCAACGGTCAAGGAAACAAGTCCCATACGTACAGCCCTTGCTAAATCGCCATTATTGAACCCTTTTCAGTATGATATTGAAGGGAGGGAATTAACAATACTGTCTGAAGTAGATGAACTGGGCGTAAGTAATCCGCTGGCAATTATCGATAATTATGAGGCCCGAAATAATAATTATAATTTCATTTCATCCCTTGGCTTTGAAGCTGCTTTCAGAGAAAATATAACTGTGAACAGTAAGTTTAGCCTGACCTACGATATTTTAAAAGAATATATATTTATGCCCAATCATGGGATGGAACATTATTATGACGATGAAGCAAGGAATGTATCCAAAGCTTCAAATAATAGCCTGACTTCATTTTACAATAATACCTATTTCAGATTGAACAGGATAATTGCCAGGAACCATCACTTTACATCTAACCTGGGATTTAATATCCAATCGAATAATTATGAATTTGACTGGGGCCTGACAAAAAATGCCCATGAAAATGATCAGTACCGCAACATGCAGGATGGCCAGAATAATTTAAGAGAAATTGGCGGGCAGAACAGAAAATGGAACTGGATGTCGGTTTATGAAAACCTCAACTACATTTATAAGGATAAATATTTACTGTCTGCCAGCTTTTCAATTGATGGTTCATCACGGGTGGGTGAGTTTGCAGACAATACATTAAAACTGGCAGGTATGCCCTTTGGATTATTCTATTCCGGTGGCATTGCCTGGAGAGTGTCGAATGAATCATTCCTTAAAAACAAATACTGGCTGGAGGAACTTAAGTTAAGACTGACAGCAGGTAAAACAGGCAATGATGATATTGGAGAATCGAGCGCAACAAAATATTACAGTGCGATAAAATTTCGTGAAACCACAGGACTTTATCCGGCAGTGTTATTAAATGATATGCTAACCTATGAGACAGTTAACCAGATAAATGCAGGTATTGATTTTTCGCTGTGGGGCAACCGCCTGATAACGAATTTTAACTATTTCATATCCACAAGCAATAACCTGATTATTTTTAGCCCGGTCTCAGCTTATCTGGGATATGATTACAGGGTTGAAAATGGCGGAAAAATGAGAAACAGCGGGTGGGAACTGGATGCTTTTTACAGGATTTTGGATAAAGGTAATTATAAATGGGATGTCCAGGCCAGCCTGTCTGCCGTTAAAAACAAAATCCAGGAAATTAAAGGGGATAAACGAATTTATGTTCTTGAAGGTTTGGAAAAGGTCAATATGGTTGGTTCACCGGCTTTTAGTTTTTATGGTTATAAATTTAAAGGTGTGTATGCTACCCAGGCAGAGGCTGATGCGGCTGCCCTTCTGAATGATAAATATTTTCCTTACCAGGCAGGAGATGCTATATATGAGGATATATCCGGCCCGGATGGATCACCTGATGGTATTATCAATAGCTATGATAAAACAATAATTGGGTCCCCGCTGCCGGACTTTTTCGGGGGAGTTACAAATACAGTTTCTTATAAGAGATGGACACTGAGTGCATTTATACAATTTGTCCATGGTAATGAATTATTTAATTATGTGCGATATTACAATGAGGCCATGTCAGATCTTGACAATCAAAGCCAGAGGGTACTCGACAGATGGCAATATGAGGGACAGGAAACAGATGTGCCAAGAGCTCTGATGGATGATTATATGGGCAATTCATCTTTTTCAACCCGCTGGATAGAAAATGGATCCTACATTCGGTTAAAAAATCTTTCATTAAGTTATAAAATACCAGACCGGTTTTTCTTATTCAACTATGCTGAGTTTTATCTCTCAGTAAATAATATTGTTACTTTAACAAAGTATCTGGGATATGATCCGGAATTTGCCTATTCATACTCGCAAATTCATCAGGGGATCGATTATGGCCAGATGCCTCAATGCCGGCAATTTATTGCAGGGATAAAAATTGGTCTTTAAGACTTTTTTATTTGCTAGGATATGGAAAGGTTAAATAGATATTCAGGCATAATCATTTCTATTCTGACAGGAATAGTCTTGTTCTCATCCTGTGAAACGTTCTTTGATCCTGAACAGGAGCTGAATATTACAGAGGATCAATTATATGATGACTGGTATGAGTACCGTTCGATTGAAATGGGATTGTATGGCTTACAGCAACAGCTTGTTGAACAACTCGTTGTCCTGGGTGAACTACGGGGAGATTTGCTAACAATAACACAGAATGCCGATGCTGAGCTGATTGAAGTATACAATTTCAATATATCAAAATCAAATAAATATGCTTCCCCGACAAACTTCTTTAAACTGATATCCGCCTGCAATAATTTTATACATGTTCTGGAAAATGATCATCCTGAAGTACTTGATCCTGACAACCCTGTTACAAATTATGACAAACTTTATGGTGAAGCATTATGTATGCGTGCCTGGGCTTACTTTAATGCTGTGAGAATATATGGGAAGGTGCCGTTTATTCATGAATCACTCGCAACCATGGAAGAGGTTGAACAATATGTAAATTCACCGGGAACGTATACCGATTCCATATATATAAATTTTGCCAGGGATGGTTATTATAATGATACCATATACAACCATCCTGTAACACTGGAAAAACAATTTTATGATCTGTCCCTGGTGATTGATGTATTCACCAACCAGCTGGAGACCCAGATTAAAGCTGTTGGTGTTAATCATTATATAGTGAATGACGACAATTCATGGGAAATTACCATCTGGAATACTTATGCCATGCATGCACTTCTGGGAGTCATGTATCTGACAGAGGGAGACTATGCAAATGCCGACCGTCATTTCAGCAAAATCATGTACAATACTACAGCTGACCTAAGATATCAACTGACAAGCAGATTTGCAACTGGAAACTGGCGAAGTATGTTTTTTGGAATCGACAACCATGAGCATATTTTTGTACTCTGGTTTGGTAAATCATATTTCCAGCAGAACAAACTGCAATCACTTTTTGAACTATGGGGACCGCATAAATACATGCTCAAACCGACCCGTTTCGCCATTACTAACTGGGAAACAGTTTGGAGAAATCAGGTAATCAACGAAGATCTTCAAAATCCTGCGCGATCGGAAATGGTTTTCCCCGGCATACCCAGTGATTTTTACCGGGGTTATGGATCTTCTTACTTGTATCTTAAAAACGGTCTTCCTCTTACCGGGGATGAGTATATGATGATGCTTGACCTGAGATCAAAAGGTGATTTCAGGAGTGCCAACAGTATTATGGAAGGAGCGGATACCGTCGTATTTAAATATTCTGTTGGTAAAGGCCTTTATGACCAGGATGCAAATTTTATAATTTACCGTGCTGCCGGGATACACCTGTATATGGCAGAACTATATACTTACTGGGTTTTCGAACGGGGACAGCCCCCCCCAAGACCTTTTACATCCAATGCAGTTAACATTGTAAATAATGGAAGTAATTATAGTTCATCACCGGCGAGGCCACAAATGGGAGTAAGGGGGCGTGTTGGGCTTGGCAGTGGATATGATGGAATAAGAGTTTCAAATATCATTTATACGCATGATCCGTTTTCAAACGAAATTACAGGTTATAAGGACTATTCGGGGAGTTTACTGGCAAAGCAAGAATATCTTGAAGAACGCATTCTGGATGAAAAAGCCAGGGAGCTGGCTTTTGAAGGTGAACGGTTCTATGATCTCATGCGTGTGGCTAAAAGAAGAAATGACCCATCATTCCTCGCTAAAAAGGTCTCTGCAAAATATCCAGCCGGCCAGCAGGAACAAATCTATAACATGCTCCTGGATGAAAGTAACTGGTATATTAAATACTTCGATCAGTAGATAATTATTTAAACCATCTGTGCTATTGGAATAACTAAGTAATTGAATTATAGACATTTTTATGTAGAGCCACACCACAGTGCGGCCTGCATAAATTTAAAAATCAGTAACTTGGGTTTAATAGCACAGCTCGTTAATTAATAATCAAATTTTATATAAAGGATATCAATTTATATAAAGGATATCAATGTTTGTCAAAACGCACCACGGCGCATCTTGACAAAAAAAATATAATTCTATGAAATCAATAATCAGATCTCTTATCGTCATTAGTCTGTTGGTGACTTTCAATTCTTCTCTCACATCTGCCCAGGCTGTCCATGCACCACAAATGATAAAGGTTGATGGAAACCGTTTTATAAACGAATCGGGGGAAACGGTGATTTTTCATGGTGTAAATTTCTCCGATCCGGATAAACTGGACAGGGCAGGAAAATGGACAAAAAAACATTTTACAGAAGCTAAAAACTGGGGTGCAAACATTGTAAGGCTCCCGGTTCATCCGTCGGCATGGCGTGACAGGGGCAGTGAGGAATACATCCGGTTACTCGATAAAGCTGTTCAGTGGGCCAGGGAGCTGGATCTGCATCTTATCATTGACTGGCATTCCATCGGGAACCTGCGGACTGAACAATTTCAGAGTAAATCGTATAACACTACCATGGAAGAAACCTGTGAATTCTGGCGGATAATATCAGAGAAATATGCCGGCGAACCTGTTGTTGCCATGTATGAGCTGTATAATGAGCCAACTACCTATAACGGGAGACTTGGTGAACTGAGCTGGGAACAATGGAAAGAAATGAATCAGGAAATGATTGAAATAATCAGGAAAAACAATCCGGAAGCTGTCATTCTTGTTGCCGGATTTAACTGGGCCTATGACCTCACGGTTGTAAAAGAAAATCCTATCAATACCACCGGGATTGCTTATGTCAGCCATCCCTATCCGCAGAAACGTGAAAAACCCTGGGAACCGCAATGGGAAAAAGACTGGGGATTTGTGGCGGATACCTATCCGGTTATCCTTACAGAGATCGGATATGCGCTCCCGGAAGAAAAAGGCGTGCATATCCCCGTCTTTGGCGATGAAGAATACGGGAATGCCATCGTAAAATATACAGCAGCAAAAGGTATCTCCTGGGTCATATGGTGTTTCGACCCGGATTGGTCACCCGTAATGTTTACAGATTGGGATTATACACCATCCAGTCAGGGGAAATTTTTTAAAGAGGTGATGCTGAATGATTAGAGAAGATATTATAATCTTTGTCGGGCTGCGTAAAAACTAACTGCAACACAGTATTCACCTTTCTTCATTATAAACCTGTTGCATAAACAAATCCACACCCACATGCACAAATTGACTTATAAACAAATAAATCAATCTACAATATAACAACTTTCTGTCTGACAATTTCATCCCTGATCTGCAGAACAGCTTCATAAAAGCCCGGAATTAAATGATGCGTTTCAACAGTTGTACTGCCGGTAAAATTTTCATCAATAACTACCCTGCCGCTGATATCGATAATTAATAAATGAAATGGTAAATAATCGGGTATGTCAATATGAAGAAGATCCTGGTTTGGAATTGGATAAATGTTCGGGATGTTACCATGTTTTATTAATCCTTCACCAGTCGGATCATATACGGTGATATCGATAATACCTTCAATATCTCCATTCATCCAGATAGCTTTAACAACTGCATTACCGGTATTTTTAGCGACAATCATTCCTGTTGATTCATCGAATTCAATGACGGAGAAATTATCTATAACTTGAAAAGTGAATTCTTTTCGGGTTGCATTGGCAGGTAAAACTTCCACGGTGAGGAATAATGTATCATTGATATACAATTCAGCTTCAGATGGATATATAGTAATAGTTGAAACCGGAACTTCTTTTATTTCAATGGTTCGGGTAAAGGAGAGGGAATCTTTATCATTCATAATCGCTTTAACTTTAATTTCTCCGGCAGTCAGTCCAACAAGCATCCCGGTATTCTGGTTATAAGAAGCAGCAGATTCATCACCTGAGATTTCAATTGTATAGCCTTTCATGGTGGCATTGGAGGGCGCAACCAATACTTCTATAATAATTGTATCACTTATCATCATATTTTTGATCCCGGGTGTGATATAAATTCCACTTACCGGTATTGTGTCATTATCAAAAAACGATGCCGGACGTTCTGCCGTTTTCATCAGGCTGAATGGATGATCTGCCATCATGGAGGAGGCATAAACTGTTTCCCAGTTCCCGAACTTACCATCCGTGGCAAGGTCGAAATTCGGCACACAGTGTCCGTTATTAACGGCTCCCCATGACCAGGCCAGCCATCCCACATCATTTTTACCTGAAATGGTCAGCCCTGTTCCAAAATCCAGGATGTTGCAATCAGGATAAGCACTAGGGGAAGGGCCTTGCCCGATAATGACCGGGATCCCTTCATTGATTGATTCGCTTGCGACACGATTATAATTTTCAGTTGTCGGCCAGTATGAATGAACTGAAAATATGATATTCTGAAGGGGATCATGTGCCAGGATTTCTTTCCAGGTATTGAGAATGATATCCACATTTTGGCCCCAGGTGGATGCATCAATCACCAGGGGGACGGTATATCCCCATGATCTGAGGGAATCAACAGCGGCTTTGTATCCGGTTTTAAACTGGAAATCATTGACAGATGCGTCACCTACTTCATTACCAATATTTAACAGGGTCCACTTTTTATTTTTCTGGATACCCTTGATCAGAACAGTATCTTTCCAGAAGTTTATGCAGATATTCAGGTTTTCCCATTCTCCTGTGGCAGAATGACATTCAGGCATAGCGATCATTTTATTCGCGATACAGTTTTCAATTAATTCTACAAGTGTGTGGTTGTTTTCATATTCTGCAGTCCAGACAAGCCGGACACAATTTGCTCCCGTTCTAGCTATTTCCGGGAGTGTAGCAATACCGTTTTTATCATTTGACAACACGAACATTTCATTCACACCGCGCAATACTACCCCCGGCGCAAATACCACACGAGTCAAAATAAGCAGATCCATTTTTCTCACCATTACAATCGCAGCCTGCCGTCACAAACTTTGAAAGAAGCCTGATATAATTAACCTGGTAACCACAACTGTTTTCAGTAACCGACCAGGAGTTCAGGGGCCAGCTTGTATTAAAATCTTTATAGGATTTCTGTGCCGGCTGATCTTTCGGGGGAGAAATTGATTCGGAGGAACAGAGACTGTTGTTTGAAGATGACCCGCAATTGCCAGGGCAGCATCCGTCCCGATCATAATATGGATTTGGCCCACCTGTCAGAAATCCGGGAGGAGGACCATATACCGATACACCGACCCTGTCCCACAGTGGACTGTTGTTTGAGAACCAGGAATGGTAAAACTCATTTACTCCATTTTCAGCACCATGGCTATACATGTTTGACAGATATACAAAATTTAACGGATTAACTCCATGCAGGTAATGCAGCAGTGATAAAGCGGCATCTCTGGCCAGGTCGTCTGAATTTTCATCTATATGATATGAAATCAAATCATAGTACATATTACCCTGTGAGGCTTTAGTGGCATTGCTCCCCCATGTGTAATCCTTTATATAAGCAAGATACGGATCTTTCATGCTGGCATATGCAGCCAGGTTATCACTACCGTTAATAACAGCATTTTTATATATATTCTTAATATCATCCTGTACAGCTGGTGTTCCGTTTTCCAGCGTTGTATAATACAACAACACTTCCTGGTTTAAAGCTTCAAAAGGATAAGCCCAGTACCATTTCATTAAATGACATTCCTGGTAATGGGCATCAAAATATTCTTTATATTTTTCTTCACCGGTCACTTCATAGAGATAGCATGCTGCTTCGAGCTTAATCATATCCCTGCCGTAATCATCAACTTCCTGGTTACCTGCACCAAGTCCCACGGAATTGTAAGCTACGTCATTATTTTTGAATATTACTGCAGGATTTTCCTCTGCCCACTTCCAGGCTTTGTCAGCCCTTGATAGCAGTGTGTCAGCATAATCAACCTGATTGATTGAACGGTAGACTTTAGAAGAAATGGCAAAAGCAGCAGCCGTATTTAATGTTGCAGAGGTGCTTGGAGGACCCCAATAGCTTGGTCCTGTCGCAGAAGAAGGTGGACTGGCATGGGATTCCCCAACAATGGACAACACGCTGCCATCCTCCTGCTGCATAAGTAAAAGATGATCAATTCCCCATCTGGTTTCATCCAGGATATCAGGAATCCCATTACCTGATTCGGGAATATTATAATCATCCGCCCAGGCACCCGGCTTTTCAAGGTAGGCTTTCATCATCTCAACAATATAGTTGCCAGTCCAGTTTGTGTATTTATTATAATCTCCTGCATCATACCAGCCACCACTGACTTTTTTTTCGGTATCCTGATTGGATTTATCAAAGAATGACCTGCAATTCTTATCCTGCAGGGGGCCAATATGGCTTGCACTATCGGCCCATTCCGGTCCCGCATATTTCGCTTCTTTTTTATAACCTGCCCGCTGATAAAAAAATGTACGCATGGCCTGTTTTAATATATCGTTATACACATCATATGATATTATAAAATCATACGATTTAAGGTTATTTGATTCATCCAGTATAAAATAGGTGCCAGGTTCGGTCACTTCACTAAAATCAAAATGCCATACCTTATCTCCGGAAGAAGCATCAGTTATTCCGTTTCCCCAGACACTAACAGATGATCTGTATACTTTCTCACCGGTTATAGCATTCACAACCAGCATATATTGCCCTGGTGTATAAGATGCCGCGGCATCAAATCCTGTCTGTGGATCTTTCAGGATGGCGATTTTTTTTGTGTCAGGTAAATAACCAAACTGATCGATAATAATAAAATCAGATATGGTCTGTGCCTGTAATGTAAAATAAAGCAGTTGGAAACAAACAAGATATAACAATTTTTGTCTCATGGATCCACAGGTTTTATTAACTATTAGTTAATCCAATTAACTTTCCTGATGGTATAGTTAATGATTCAATTCATTGAACTGTTTTTGATAATCTGAAGGAGGGTATAATAATTAATTTTGAATGGATTTTGGTTTAAAGCAATTAATAAAAAAGAAAGCCCAGACGCATTGATTTCTGGAACATCGATTTGACTGGCTGATTAAAGGATAAGAGAGATAATGTTATGGGATAAATATCAAAATTAATAAGGGATCATATTAAAGGGTAAACCGGTCAATACCTGATAAGTTTCACCGGCTTCAAGCATTTCATCATCATCATCCTCATAATGCCAGTAAACAAGGATTTCTTTTTTGGCCCTGTGGGAGGGTTCAAATATTTTAAAAAACCCAAGAAGGCATTTGGAGGAGCTGGAATTGAAATGCTCCATGTTAATATGTATCGTGGTTTTTTCCCTGGGATTTTTGATATACTCCTCAGCCCACTCCATGAGTGGTTTGAAAAACTCAATAGAATTTTCAGGATTGGACCTGCCCGATATTTCAATTACACCCTTGTCAAAGTCGGCATTTACTGTTGGGGTTGTTAACGTTCCTTCAATTTTTAATATTTCCATAGTCTATAATGAATTGTATGATGAAGCATTTAATTCACTTCAATCATTTTAAAAGGTATTTTTGTCATTGTTTGAAAAGTGACCCCTGCCTCCAGTATATCTTCATCAAAATAATACCAGTTGACCTGAACCTCGTTATTGGTTAGTAGTATCAATTCAAGTTTCTTCAATAAATCGAGTATGCGTTTGGAAGAACCCGTATTAAAATGCTCCAGTTGAATGCTTAATTCAGTCTTTTTCTGTGGGTTCTTGGTGTATTCTGTAGCCCAATCAAGCAGAGGTTTATAAAAATCAATCGGGTTTTCTGGATTGGATCTTCCTTTTATTTCAATTAAACCCAAACTTGAATCTGATTTAATCCCGGGTGTTTTATGTGTTTCAAGAATGGTTAACTGTTCCACAGGCGTTTTTTTTAGTACTCATATATAAAGGTAATAATTAAGTAATTAATTACAAATATACTCACAGAAAAAAAATGACCATAGAATAATTGAAATATTTCTGATTTAACTGGTAAAATATGTTCAAATATTTTATTCAGGTTAACAGAAGTATATTATTCACTGGCCCGGTTTACAGGGTGATTCAGACATTCAGGAAAAAGAATTTGTCCATGAGAAAAGATTATATTCATTAATGAAAAAAGAATAAAATTTCTAACTTTAGTAGCTCTGCTTTTTAAAAAGACCGGAGAGCAATGTTAAATAAATCAATAATGAATCGGGATTCGAAACGAAAATCGATATTTAAAATTCTGTTAACCAGGATATTTGCGATTGTTATTTTATTTAACGTAATGCAGGCAGGATTAAATGTCCGTGAAACAGTTTTGATACAGAGGGAGAATGAAGCAAGAAAAAAACAACAGGTTGAAAATGAAATTATCAGAATAATTGACGCATGGAATTCAGTTCTTATCTCTATTGAATCAATGTTTTATGATATACAGTCCAAGGCAATTGAGAAATTAATTGAAATCCAGTCGGTTCATGATTTAAAAAATGTTAATTTATTGGAGCAGATGACTCAGTTTGAACTGGATACTATAAATAACGATTTGTATATCATTGAAGATGGCATAATTGTTAATACAACCTATGAGCCGGACCTGGGATTAAATTTTTATGAATTCAGTGAGGGGCATAAAAATTTTCTTCTGAACGTTCTTGAAACAGGCAATTTCACTCCTGAAAAATTTGCGCTGGAATCTTCAACCAGGCGATTGAAGTGTTTTTCCTACCAGGCAACAAAGGACAGGAAATATGTTGTTGAGATAGGCAGTTACTCTGAGACAGCAGATCTTATCATGCAGATGTTCCGCGACCGTTTATCGAATATTATGAAAGATTATTCTGATATCGTTGCCGTAAATTTCTGGATCGTAAGTGAAAACCTGCAGATTGGGTTTCTTGATGATCCTGGCATATATGAATACCAGGATAGTCTTGTCCTGGAGACTGAAAAAACAAAAGCTGATATTAAAACAAGATTCAGAAAGGAACAGAGACTTTATGCTGCCGAATACACGTATCTCGGACTCGACAACCCCTCACAATATTTCAAGGATGTAATCATTTCCATTATTGCAGATATTACGGACTATAAAAAGCCGGTTTATGCGATCATCACCAAACAGGTTCTTATCACGCTGATCTTCCTTACCCTTCTGTTACTTATCCTTACACTTGCTACCAGGAGCCTAAAATATATTCTACGTGACATGTTAAGGAAAACCACCTCTATAGCAAGCGGGAAGCTACACCAGAGGGTAAGGGTTATCGGGGAAAATGAATTCACTACTCTTGCAGAACATTTTAACTATATGGTTGAAAACCTGGAAACGTCCTATAAAGACCTTAATCAGAAAAATAAACTGATTGAGGATAAAAACAAAACCTTGCAGGAGCAGAATGAAGAGATCGCATCACAGCGGGATGAGATTGAAGCACAGCGGAATTTTGTCATCCGGCAAAATGAGCTGCTTGAAAAGCAGAAAAAGGCAATTCTCGATAGCATCAATTATGCACAGAGGATTCAGCAGGCCACATTGCCCGATGAGGCAACAGTGAATGAATTGATCCCTGATAACTTCATACTTTACCGGCCGAGAGATATTGTGAGCGGTGATTTTTATTGGATGACCAGGGTGGAA
>Ga0111176_1132_pt1 | contig 12338 bp, 8 predicted proteins | sample DeeMarSWOR324_28_FD_80229 | JGI IMG/M metagenome (GOLD analysis project Ga0111176, IMG submission 80229) | Bacteroides sp. SM23_62_1 | reverse complement strand
GGTATATTTCATCGAATCCATTATCGCCGCCAAACAGCAATATTTTGTTATTATATAAAAGGGTTATATGGCCAAAGGTCGCTTCCGGGATATCTGCCATTTCTTCCCATGTGTTTGATACGGGATCATAGGCTGCCACTTTAGTTGAATTTGACGGTTCCAGGCCTCCGAAAACATATATTTTATCAATATAAACACAGCAGGATGTAAAGTACCTTTTCCCGGTACTGTCGGACATTGTCTGCCATGTATTTGATGCCGGATTATAAACCCAGGTTTTGGTAGGGATTGTGGCATAAATATCACCTCCTCCAAAGAAATAGACCTCATTGTTATAGACGCAGGAGGTGTGATTCCACCGTTTTCCGGGCATGGTGCTTTTGAAGGTCCAGGTATCTTCTTTCGGATCATATTCCTCCACAGTGTTTTCATCTTCACCACCAAAAGCATAGATCTTACCGTTTACAGCATGGTAGGTTGCCCCGTATCTGCTAACCTGCATGTTTGCCAGGACAGTCCATTTCTTAAGTGCTATGTCATACGCCTCTGTTGATGCATACCGGGAGGCCTCATCCGTTCCGCCCACTCCTCCTATAACATAAATCCTGCCATTCAGGAGACATGATCCTGCCATGCTTCTTGCCGTTGGCATATCTTCCAGCTTCATCCAGGGGCTCTGGGAAAAGGTTTTAAAGATCCATCCTGAAACGATCAGCAGAAGTAACACCATCCATGTTTTCGGGATTAAGGGACTACGTTTCATATCAAAAGTTTTTACCAGATTTGATGAAATATTTTAACATAATCTTTAAAATTCCGACCTGTTTAATCATGTTGGAATTATTCTTATAACAGCTGAGGATTAAAACACACGTAAAAAAATCTGGGATAACTATACGGATTAACTGCCGGCAGACAGAGGGGTGTTCAGATGAATCCCCGGATTATTATTAACGCATTGTGCTATTAAAATATGTATGTTATTGAATTTTAAATTTTTATATTAGGCCGCGCCGCAGGCGCGGCCTAATATAAATCTGATTATCAATATTATCATCTTTAACAGCACAACGCGTTATTATTAATCATTGACTTGTGTTTTAATTCTTTGTAGTTTTATAATAATATTTGATTTTCCATTTTCTTTCATTCCATTCAGCGATGAAAGATGGACCGCTTAACCAAAAAAACTTTTAGAAGGCTTTTCCTGGATTACTTCCGGCCTCTAACGGTATATGCGCTGCAGTATGTAAAAGACAGGGATGTTTCGGAGGATATTGTGCAGGATGTCTTTTTATACCTTTATGAAAAAAGGGAATCATTTCAGGTTCATGATCAGGGAAGCAATTATCTGTATAAACTGGTGCGTTTCCGTTGTTTAAATTACCTTGAACATAAAAGAATAAGGATTGAAAACAATCCTGAGATTTACCATTCGATGAATTCAGATCCGGATGATCCCCTGGAAATGGTCGAACTTATTGAATTTGAATCCAGGTACCTGCAGGCGCTCGAAAGATTGTCTCCAAAATGCAGACTGGTTTTTGAGATGAGCAGGATGGAAGGAAAGAGTAACCGGGAAATTGCAGATGAATTAAAGTTGTCGAAACGAACGGTAGAAAGCCATATAAGCCTGGCGCTTAAAATATTGAGAAAGAAATTAAAAAGATACTTGTAATCAGTATTACGTTAATTCTGTTAATGTATTTTTTCTTACGTGTGTTTTTATTTACAACTGTTAATTAATAAATAACATGTTGTGCGATTAAATAATGCATGTTGTTGAATGTTATATTTTTATATCAGGCCACGCCAGCGGCGTGGCCTGATATAAATCTGATTATCAATATTATCGTCTTTATAGAACAACACGTTAATAAATAATCGTGAAATATATTTTTCATCATTGAGATAACAAGAATGCCATGACACACAGACAGGACCTGGATAAGGATTTATTACGATTCATCGACGGAAAGCAAATGGCTGCTGCTGAAAAAGCCTGGATAGAACAATGGATCTCGGATAGCAGGGAGAATAAGGAATATTTTGAGGAAATAAAAAAAATATGTGGAGAAAAGAAATTCCTGAAAGATTTAGAGAAAATTGATGTGGATAAGAATTGGACGCGATTCCAAAAATCCGTCGAATGGTCCATTGATAAGCCAAGAGTTTACTCTATAGTTCAAAAACACAGGCTGGTTCTATCCAGGATTGCTGCTGCGATTCTAATATTAATTGTTGCAACATCAGTTATTTATTTTGCAAGACATGTTGCCGGAAATCAAATAATACAGGTAAGTTCAGTGGATAACAATACTGAACTTATACTTTCCGATGGGAGTTCAATCATACTTAAAAAAGGTTCGATACTCAATTACCCTGAAAAACTCAGTCGCAAGAAACGGGCAATATCACTTTCAGGGGAGGCTTTTTTCGAAGTAGCCGGAATGGATGCCAATCCGTTTTGTGTATACACCGGAGATCTCACCGTGAAGGTACTGGGCACATCCTTCAACATAAAAGAAGAAGCGGAAGGGAAAATAACAGTCAGCGTACTTCAGGGAAAGGTTTTATTTTACAGAACCGGTGATATTGAAAATGCTTTGCAGCTCGGATCGGGTCAGCAGGGTATATTCGACAGCAGCACCGGAACATTTGAGCAATACAGCATTCAATCGGAAAATTTTCTTTACTGGAAAACAGGCAAGCTTACTTATCAACACGAATCCCTGTCCGTTGTATTCGGGGAACTGGAAGACTGCTACAATACGCAATTTATTATAGGGGATCAGGAGATTCTCCGGAACAGACTGACCACTTCCTTTGACGGCCAACAGATGGAGGATATATTGAACGAGCTGGCCATTTTGTTTGATCTGCAATTTACTTCTCAAGGTGATACTATATATGTGAGAAGAAAACATCAATGAAAAATTGGTTCATTTTATTGTTCCTTTTAGCATGTCCGGGATTCGTCTTCACACAATCAGCCATCTTAGACAAAAAAGTACGAATTGAAACCAGGGAAGGGCCCGTAGGTTCCATCCTGGATGAAATAAGTAAACAGGGAGGATTTATTTTCAGTTACGGTCAGGATATACCTCATAATGATTATGTTAAACTCGCTTTCTCGAAACAGACTGTCCGGCAGTTTTTGAACGAAATATTTCAGGGGGAAATCTATTGCGTGGAATACGGGAATAAGTTATTGATCAGGCAAAAACCAGAACTGTCTGAAGTATATTCCGTTCGCGGGAAGGTGGTTGATTCTGAAACAAAAGAACCACTGACCGGAGTAACTGTTTTCATCCCGGGATCTGACCCGGTGATCGGTTCGGTAAGTGATCGGGAAGGTAATTTCCAGATTAATGTGCCAACCGGCCTTGATGTCATACAATTTTCCTGTATTGGTTATGAAACCAGTACATTTATTCCGGATCAAACCACTCATGCAGATATTGAACTTCATCCTAAAAACCAGGAACTGGAAGAAGTGGTGATCGAATATTATCAGAAACCTTTCGACGAAGCTTCAAATCTGGCGATAAGTTATATATCAGCTGAGAAACTGGAGACAATGCCGGTTCCTTCCATTGAAAATGCACTCCAGGGGAATTCCCCGGGAGTACATGTTGTCAGGAATTCGGGAATGCCCGGATCAAGTTTGCAGGTGACGATCCGGGGAAACCATTCGCTGATTAATTCTGACCCTGTCTACTACCTCGATGGCATTCCCATACAACAGACCTCGTTAAGGGCCATTTCTCCGCACGATATTGAAAGCATTGAGATACTTAAAGATGCGTCAAGTACAACCGAATATGGGGCCATCGGTGGCAATGGTGTTGTTTTATTGAATTCCAGGAGGGGAGGAGGGGATAAAATCACTGCTTCATTTGATTATTATATAGGACAGCAACGGGCCTGGAAGACTCCGGATTTAATGAATACTTCTGAATTCCTTGATTATTATCAGCTTGTGAAACCATCGGATACAAGGTTCGACGGGCTGGATAGTCTTTATCATACCGACTGGATGGAACTTATTTTCCATCATGCAGGCACCGAGGAAGGCCATTTTTCAATTAGCGGAGGAACCAGAAATTCTGATATCTATTTTAGCTCGGGTTATTTCAAACAATCAGCCATAATAAAGGAAATGGAGTTTAAACGGTATTCCTTCAAAACCGGATTCAACCACAGGATCAAAAAGAGACTACGAATCGGCCATGACCTGGCCTTTTCTCATTTAAACTATAAAGGTCTTAAAGAGGGCTGTTTCCTGAACGATTTCAGAAATCCTATCCTGGCCTCCATGTGTATGCTTCCCCTTGTCCCTCCCGGCGATTCGGGTTCTATATTCATTTCCGACCAGGCAAGGATGATTAATCCATATGATGATACTGAACTGGCAAATAATTCAAGAAAGAATTACCTGTTTTTTGGAAATATTTTATCGGACTTTCTCATTATACCTGATGTCAGGTTTGAAACGCAACTGGGATTTGAAATCAATTACCAGGATAATGTCAGCTTCAACAAATCCGTACCTGCTATCATAGTTTCTTCAAATGAACCGGTTTATATCCTCTCGAACGAATACGATATTGCTGATCTTTCTTTTCACTGGCAAAACTCGGTAAAGTATTCGACAGATTTCCTGAAAGACCATACCATCAATGCCATGCTGGGATTTGAATTCGGTCAGTGTAACAACGAATGGATCCCGGTCCGGCAGAGAATGTATGACAGAGATATGATAGAAATAGAAGATCCCGCCGGAACAGGGAATACAGCATATACAGAAAAGCGATCAGCAACAGATTTCACTTATAATGCATTTTCAGGATCAATCCGGTATGCTTTCAGGGGGAAATATTATTTAGATATGGTGCTGAGAAGAGATGCAATAGGTTTTTACGCAGATAATGAGCTGATCAGGTTATCGGGAATATACCCTTCCTTATCACTCGGATGGATCTTCCTGAAGGAATATCAATTATCCCCGGGGGGATTGCTTCATTACGGGAAAATAAGGTTAGGATGGGGGAAAGCCGGTAATAGTCCCAGGTTGAATTATTCCTATTATGCCGGAATGATGCAAAATATGGAATATGTTTATGCTTTTAATTCCAGCAGAGCAATAACAAACTCCGCCTATCAGAGACAAACCTATGAAAAATTCTACTGGGAGGATATGGATGCTTACAATCTTGGGCTCGATCTTGGTTTATTTAGAAACAGCCTTTTTATTTCCCTGAATTATTTCAGAAATCATCTTAACATGGGAAATAAATATAAAGCGGATAATCCATTGCCATTCATTGGAATATTGAATCACAGAAAGTCATACGGGATTCATTATCTTCCGGTTGCTGAAATAAGCAACAGGGGATTCGAATGTGATTTAAATTATAAGAAAAGCAGCCGGAATCTGACCTGGGAATTTAATCTTAACCTTACGCATCTCAAAAATAATATAATTGATATCGAGGAAAATGCTCTTTCTCATTTGTACATCGGTAGCACCGATCCAATTTCAGTCAATATACCCGGGGAATCTGCAGGTTCATTTTTTGGATATAAGATACAATACCTTTTTGATGAGGGAGATTGCCCGGATGGCAGTTCAATAGTTACCAACCAGCCATACATCATGGATGAATACGGTGTCATAAATTACAGTCAGCCCGGGGCACAGGCAGGCGATTACAGGTTTGCTGATGTAAATGATGACGGCATCATCGATAAAATGGATAAAACCATTATTGGAAATTCATTTCCGGACTTCACTTTTGGCGTATACAGTTACCTTCAGTTCCTGGGATTTGATTTATCTATTTTTTTCCAGGGCATTTATGGAAATGATATTTTCAATGCCACAAAATTATGGCTATACAATCCGTATGGCTTATCGAACTGGACGCCGGATATCACGAATAGTTACAGATCTCCTGAATTAAGCACTTCAGGTGAGGTTCTGGATGAAGGTTTTACCAGTACTTCCTTACACCGGTTTGATTACTATGCTGTAAATAAAAATTTGAGGGTTTCAGATTTTTATATCGAAGACGGATCCTATATCAGGTTAAAAAATATTCAACTGGGTTACACCCTGAAACCTGAAATCACAAAAAAGGCGCGTATTAACAGATTCAGGATATTTATTTGTTCCCAGAATCTTTTAACATTCACAAACTATTCCGGATTGGATCCTGAGGTTGGCGGCTGGGGAATTGATTGCGGCATTTATCCACAACCAAGGACTTACCTTGCCGGAGTAAACCTGGAATTTTAATCTGCTCTCCAGGGATCGTTTGTTCATTCTCACCCTATGCATTATTAGCGTCAGCAGATAAATCGGAACTTTTTTAGGTTAACAGTAAGTGTGATATACATAAACCTTTCATTTTTTATCAAAATAATCCTCCGATTTTTACTTCAAAAGGATCATCTTCCAATCATTAGCTTAATCATGGTTTATATATATTGGAAAAAAGTAGTATGGTGCGGGGTGAAATCCTACAAAAAAAATTTCCTTCTCTATCCTTCTCCAACAAAAAGAGGGTATCTAAATGGGCATCCTCCTGCTTTAACAGTATAAGAATATTTATCATTCCCTGATAAAAGTAGTGCTATAGCTTTGTTCACCGATGATAGTGCGGATGTGATATATACCGTGTTTGAGGCTGTACTTGTTAGTATTAAAGGTTTCTGAATAGTTTCCGGCCTTCTTGTATTGGTCTGTCAGGGTGGCGACCTTAGTGCCTTTATTGTCGTAAAGTTCAATGAAAACCTCTGAATCTTCATTGACTGAATATTCCAACGTAAACCGCTTGTTGGCAGGATTCGGATAGATCCTGACTGGGTCCTGTAAAGGCTCCGGTATACTTTCCTCAACAATATCCTGTTCAGGTTCCTGTATATTTTGATTAAGTTCCTCAATCTGTTCAGGCACCCTGTACAAAGACCTGTAGCTATATTTACCCTCATTATAGGATGAGTTTCCTATGCCAATAATCATAGCCAGCGGAAAGCGTTCGCTGCTGCTGTACCACCTGTAAGATACTATATCATTAGTCTCTATGCTGTTCTCCATTATCACTTCATAGGAATGGGTAAAAACCACCCTGAGGATATTATTGATTTCTTTTCCCCCCGGAAGAATCAGTTTGCCATATCCGTCGGCTTTGACATTGTAGGTGCCTGCCAGAGGTGCCTCCCTGTCAGGAAAATAATATGTCCCTTCATAAATCCCGGAGAATTCATCACCATAGGTAAACGGGTATTTCATATTTGTTAAGGGGCGGCTGAATTTCATAACTACCCTCCCGCACTGGTTTATCACACCCCAGGCCGACTGGGCTTCTTCATCCGTGAAATAAAAGAAAAGGTTTCCCTCTTCGTTCAATACGACATTGGCTTCAGGAAAATTCAGCTGCTTATAAGCTTCACTGACTGGAGCCACGAAGCTTTGGAAATCTTTGTCACTTCCCATGCCACTCAGGTCCCAGACCTGGTTTTCCCCTGCCCTGCCCGGATCCGAAAAATTACTCATTTTCATTTCGTTAGCCTGGTCCGGAGCAAGACCATGGGTTTTAAGGGTCAGTACCACCGGCTGGGCAAAGAGACAGCTTCCCACCGCGAGGATAGATACCAGGGTATAAAGCCTTTTCATAAAGGATGTTTGTATTAAGTACAACCGGCAATGCAATATAGATTTTATTCTTTATTGTTAAAAAACTTATGTTGAAATCTTTGGGAAATTGCTAATAATGAGCAGCATCAGCCGGAATATTTTTATCACCCATTCCAATGGTTAAATGTTTTTAAGAGTATCATTCACAAAACTTCCGGAATATTAAAATAACGTAAGTTCGATATAAGTTATTTAACAACTAATTGATTTGTAAACTTATACATGTTTATGAAACAATGAAAGATTGGAATGTTGGAATATTGAATTCTAATAATACACTATATCAATATATTTCATTAATTCATTTTTCCATTATTCCGTTTTTCCATTTACTTTTCCTCTGTAAAAAGTTTAAATTTGTTTAAGGCAACTAACAAATTTAAACTTTACAGCATGGAACTCCCATGAACTTTCCTGCAGGCAGGTTTCATGTGTCTTTGAGTAGTTTATCATGAAAAAACTTCATGTTTGTTTATTTATTAAAATTATTCATATTCAGTACCTCAACATTAATCCCTATTTCGATTTGACATTAAAATAATAAAAAATGAAGCCAATAATTTTACTCGTTCATATTCTTTGTTTGTTGAACATTTTGCTTCATGCCCAGGAACCACAGGTATATAAGCCCTTTGACCAGACCGATGCTGATGGAAAAATCATTAAAGGACGTTCAGGCACGCATCACTGGCAGCCATACATGAAAGATGCGGATTTAAGCGATTACCACCATGCCCCTTGGGAGTCTGTCGAAAGATTTAAAGACTTTAAATATGGGATCAGGATACATTGGGGCATCTATTCCATTCTGCATGGGAGGGAATCATGGATTCTTTTAAAAGATAACAATAATGGCCCGACTTACCTGGCTTTCCAGGGTTTATACCATGATTTGTATAAAGCATGGTTTCCCAAAACTTTCGATGCGGATCAATGGACAGACATGATGGTTGACAATGGCTTTAAATTCTTTGTTTTTACCACTAAACACCATGATGGTTTTTCGATGTACAATACGAAAACTATAGTTAAAAACAGCATATGTTTTTTTGGAAAAGACTCCGGTACGGTCAAGCCATACAATAAGCATTACAGCATAATGGAAACGCCATTCGCACGGGATGTTACCGCGGAATTGATTGAATCTGCACGGCAAAAAGGATTAGGAATAGGGTTATATTTTTCACATCCCGATTGGTTCGATGCCAATTTTAGATTTGACCAGTGGAATCCCAACCGTGATACTTTATTTTCCCCCGGGCAAAATCCGGAGTCATGGAATAATTTCAAAACAAGGCATAAGGAACAAATCAGAGAATTATTAACCAATTATGGTGATATTGATATGCTTTCATTCGATATGTGGTTGCCTGAGTTCGCATGGCCTCACATGCAGGATGTCGCACGCATGGCAAGGGAACTGCAAGCTGGTTGTATGCTTCGCTGGCGCGGTATTGGAAATTATGGCGATTACCATACCCCCGAAAACTATATCCCGGGGGACGAAAGCCAGGGAACCATGGCCTGGCAGGTTATCCATACACTCAGTACCAGGAATATTTTCTCGTATGAGCCTGAGCCTTCCTGTATCAGGGGAGGTGATTGGATTGTTTCAAAACTGATTGACATTGTTTCAAAAGGAGGAAACCTGATGGTAGGCGTTGGACCGGATTTATCAGGCGCATGGCACCCCAAGGTCCTGGAATCATTGTCGTATGCAGGCGATTGGCTGAGAATTAACGGGGAAGCTATTTATAAAACACGTCCGTGTAAAATAACTCGTGAAGGGAATGTTTATTATACAAGAAATAAAGACAATACCATAACCTATGCAATCATCGAAGGCTGGCCGGGAGAATCGTTATATGTTAATCATGTCAGGCCCAAACGCAGTTCAGATGTCTGTTTGCTGGGATATGATCAACCATTGACCTGGGAAAAAACCGGGAAAGGAATAGTAATAAAACTTCCGGAAGAAATGAAAAATGAAGAGAACAGGCCCTGCAAACAGGCATTTGCTTTTAAAATTTTCAGTCCCCAGCAATGAAATTTTCCTGATAATTTCATAATGCTATTTGTTAAAAAAAAGAAGTAAAAATGAAAAATCCAAAATCAATATGGAGCTTATTGCCTTTACTTTTATTAGCAGTTTTTTTATATGTGTTTGTTCCCCAAACGATTGCATCGGAAAAGATCGGCCGGCCTGTCAGGATTGTCAGCCTCTGCTTTCGAAATGAAGGGTTAGGCAGAATTGCTGAAATTATCGATGAAGAAGGAGCCAAAGGTACTGATATAATTGTTTTACCTGAAACATGGAGGGGGCAGTTACTACCAGAAACGCTTGAAGGAGAAACAATAACTGTATTATCCGAACTGGCTAAAAAACACAAGACATATATCCTTTCACCGATCGACCGGACGGATGGCAAATTGCGTTATAACAGCGCGGTGTTGATTAACAGGGAAGGCAGGGTGGTTTATGTTTATGATAAAATTTATCCTTATTGGAACGAATTTGATCTGGAACCACCTGTCACCCCCGGGACAATGGGAGAGGGGGTTTATGACACAGATTTTGGAAGGATAGGCATAGCAATTTGTTTCGATGCAAACTTCCCCGAAATATGGCAAGCCCTGAGAGAAAAGGGCGCTGAAGTGATTTTCTGGCCAAGTGCCTACTCCGCGGGTTCACAATTGCAGGCATATGCATTGTTGCATCACTATTACATCGTTACCAGCACGTACTCTAAAGATTGCCAGGTATATGACATCACCGGTCAAAGGATTCTTGATGAAAAAAGCGATGAAATAACAACTGCAAGGATAACACTTGATCTTGATCGGGGGATTTATCATGAAAACTTCAATATGGGCAAGCTGGATAAACTGTTAAAGATGCACGGTATGGAAGTCGAAAAAGAATTGAATATGCCCCGGGAAGAATGGTTTGTGTTGAGGGCAAAAAAACCGGGGGTGTCAGCCCGGTGTTTGGCTAAAGAATTTGAAATGGAAGAACTTACAGATTATCAGGATCGTAGCAGAAGAGAAATTAACCGGAAACGGAATGCTGGTTTTTCAAAATAACTATACCCCCTGAATAGGAATGTTCAAAGTATTAAGCATGATGGTTGTGTAAACAAGCCTGTCATTTTAGATGAGAAGAAATATATTTAAACAGTTGTGGCTCCTTTTACTTTCAATAGGCCCTGGCATATTTTGTATAGGATATACCATCGGGACAGGCAGTGTAACCTCGATGATTAAGTCGGGGAGTCAATACGGATTACAACTGTTATGGGTACTTTTTTTAAGTGCTTTTTTTGCCTGGGTATTAATGGAATCCTTTGGTCGTTTTGCAGCTGTTACAGGGAATACAGCTATAAATAGCTTTAAGATCCAGTTGAAATGGGGTAAGCTATGGGCTGTTATGGCAATCGTCGGCGTAGTAATGGGACAATGGAGTGCCCTTTCAGGCATTCTAGGTCTGACAAGTAATGCAATTTATGAAGTTGTGCGACTTTTTTTCCCCGGATTAAACGAAAGTAATTACTGGGCAGTGTTAGGAATTGCTGTCACGATTATTATCATCATGTATGCTTTTCTATTAGTGGGTAAATACTCATTTTTTGAAAAAGTACTTGTCGTATTTGTTACAATAATGGGGATTTCTTTTATACTGTCTATGTTTATGGTACTCCCGCCCCCGGCTGAAATTGCACGGGGTTTTATTCCAGGGATACCTCCGGGAGGAAATTTAATGGTTGCTGCTTTTGTCGGCACAACCATGGCGGCTCCTACATTTGTTGTCAGACCTTTGATTGTTAAAGAAAAAGGATGGGATAAATATCATTTAAAAGAACAAAGGAAGGATGCGTTGATTTCTGCAATATTTTTATTCATAATCAGTGCAACAATCATGGTTGCAGCAACAGGGGCCTTGTTCCATCATGGCAGGACGGTAACCAAAGTATTGGATATGGTCTATGCCCTGGAACCTGTTGCCGGCAAATTTGCGGTAGCCATATTTATGTTCGGGGCCATGAGCGCCGGGCTTTCATCCATATTTCCGATTTTAATGGTACTACCTTTGTTGATAAGCGATTACAGGCAGGGTAAAATGGATACTCAAACGTCAACATTTAAATTATTGACCGCAGCAGCATGTCTTGTTGGACTGATTGTGCCTATACTTGGGACAAATCCGGTTATGGCCCAGATAGCAACACAGGTTGCCAATGTATTTATTTTACCGGTGGTAATAGGGGGAATAATTGTCCTGATGAATAAAAAATCATTAATGGGGATATATAAAGCCAACCTGTATCTGAATATTGCCCTTGTTACTGCATTTGTTTTTTCTCTGGTTATTTCCTATACCGGTATACTGGGTATTTATGATTATATACTGAACCTGTAGACAGCTGAAAAGATATACTGAAAGAAATTTACCCGACTGAAGCCGGGCAAATTGGTTATCGGTTCTCAGTTTTCGGTTCTCGGTGGGTATGGGTGATGGTTTTGGGTGTGAAGAGTATGTTCTGCCGGTTGTTAACTGGCAGCAGTTTCATATGGTGGATGTAATCGTAAATCCGGTTGCTAAGGGGGATAGTTATTTAAAAAACAGTGTTGCTATTTC
>Ga0111176_1131_pt1 | contig 12358 bp, 8 predicted proteins | sample DeeMarSWOR324_28_FD_80229 | JGI IMG/M metagenome (GOLD analysis project Ga0111176, IMG submission 80229) | Bacteroides sp. SM23_62_1 | reverse complement strand
CTCTTTTCCTGATCGTCTGTAGTCCGAGCAGGGCATCGTTGATCATATAGTCATTTAACTCGGACACTTTTCTTACCCTGCCTTCAGGCTGAAAAATATCGATTAGGTTGGATGTCAGCAGATTGATAGGACTTACCGAATTCATGATCTCATGGTTGAAGATCCGTATCAGTTTTTCCCAGGCATCAATTTCCTTCTGGTCCATTTGCTCCTCAATATTCTGGAAAGTGACCAGTTTCAGGCTGGCATCCTCCTGCCTGATCTCCTGCATAAATGCCAGAACCTGGTTTATACCGGGTGGATCAAATTCGCCAGTCTGCACTCTGCTGAATCGAATCAAATCTTGTCTGCCGGGCTTCATTTTGAATAATTTTTCCGCTAATCCTTCTTCAAGCATCTCAAGTTTATTGATATGACTGATTGAATCCAACCTGAACATATCAAGGAATGATCTGTTTACAAGTTTTACCAGTCCTGTTTCATCAAAGACAAGGACACCGACCCCAACCTGCTCAAAAATTGTCCTGAACAGCTGATGCTCCGATTCCTTTTCCATCCTGACTTTCTCGAATGCCCTGGTGATCATATTGAAGTCTGAGTAAAGGTCGTGGAATGAACGGTTGGTGTCTTTTTCATCAAAAAAAATACCAGTATCATCGAATCGAAATGTGTTTAAAAAACGTGTAACCTCGCGGTTGGTTCTGTTCAGATAACGGATCAGTACAATGATCTGTACAATCCAGATGATAGCAAGACTGGTACTGGTAACCAGCATATATTCCCGGTGCACAGACCATGCAACAGCAAATGCTACTAATGCCAGCAGAACAGCCTGCAGGATCAGGCCGGCTTTAAATTTACTGAAGACCATATTTTTTCATTTTATCATATAATGTTGAGCGATTGATACCAAGCTTTTTCGCGGTAAGGCTGATATTTTCATTGCACCGGGAAAGGGCAAGTGAAATAATCCGTTTTTCATTCTCTTCCAGGTTCAGGATTTCGGATTCTTCCCTGGCAGGTGATTTTGTATAAAATATTATATCAGAAGGAGTTAATGTGCTACCGTCTGTAAGAATGACGGCTTTTTCAATTGTATGCCTTAATTCCCGAATATTTCCGAACCAGTTATGTTTTTTCAGTTTTTCCATGGCAGGTCTGCTGATCTTCATCCAGCTGCCCCGGTACCTGTCTGAGAATTCTTCAAGAAAGAATGCGACCAGTGACGGGATGTCTTCAATCCGTTCGCGTAAAGGCGGGATATCGATCTGGATAGTATTGATACGATACAGGAGATCCTCACGGAACTGTCCCCTATCCACCATATCATAAAGTGGCTTGTTTGTGGCACAGATCAGGCGGATATCAATATGCATTGGCTTGCTCGAACCAATCCTGGTAATTTCATGGTTCTGGATTGCCGAAAGGATTTTGGACTGAAGATTCAGCGGAAGATTGCCGATCTCATCAAGGTAGAGAGTGCCCCCGCTGGCAATTTCAAACCGGCCGGTCCGGTCCTGTTTTGCATCGGTAAAAGCTCCAGCCACATGTCCGAATAATTCGCTTTCAAACAGGTTTTCCGGAAGGGATCCAAGGTCAACATTGATAAATACCTCACCGGCACGCTTTGACCTGTGATGAATTTCCCTGGCAATCACCTCCTTTCCGGTGCCGTTCTCACCGAGAATGAGAACGTTTGCATCTGTCCCGGCTACCTTATCCACTGTTTCAAGTATCTTTTTCATGGAAGCCGATTCAGGGGGGATCAGCCGGTAATCATGATGAATACGGTCGGAAAGATGTTTTTGTTTTTCCCTGAGCTTCTTAACCTCAAGCCTGGTTTTTCCTAATTTTTTAGCCGACAGGATGGTTGACAGGATCTTACTGTCATTCCACGATTTTTCAATAAAGTCCAGCGCACCTTCATGCATAGCCCTCACCGCCAGTTCCACATCACCGTAAGCAGTGATAAATACAATTCCCGCTTCGGGATCCTGTTCAAGGATCCTGTTCATCCAGTAAATCCCCTCATTACCCGATGTCTGCCCGGGACTGAAGTTCATATCCAGCAGTATCAGGTCAAAATCTTCAGATTCCAACTTTGCAGAAATCTGGTTAGGATTGCGGAGGATTTCAATCTTTGAAAAATGTTGTGATAAAAACATCCTTAACGCAAGGAGTAATTCTTCATTGTCATCGACAATCAGTATCTTTCCTTTGTCATCTTTCATCCGGAATAATAAAACAGGGATTCTGATAACAAAATTATAAATATGATGATAATTCCAACACTAAATGTCGGAAAATCCGACAATTTATTTTATAATAATAATTCTAAATATCATTAAGTCAATTGATTATATAAGTGGCACATTATTTGAAAAATAATACTCATCGGATGACTTCAAGTCATCCGATGAGTGAGTTAAACAGCCTTCGGTGAGTAAATTATTAAATTAGATATGTTCCTTAACTACCTGTCTGTCGCATTCCGGATATTGGGCCGCAACAAGGTATTTGCTTTTATCAATGTCTTCGGCCTTGCTGTGGGTATGGCTGTTGCTATCCTGATTTTCCTGTGGGCCCGGGATGAGTTGAGTTATGACAGGTTTTTCCCGGAAGGAGACAGGATCTATAAGGTGTTGACGAAAGATACGGCCAATCCTGATTTCATAGAGACAGCCAGTCCCTTTCCCCTGGCACCTTCATTGCATGAATTATATCCCGGGATTGTAAATTATACAAGGTTCTGGCAGAATTCAGTCCTGTTAAAATATAATGATAAGCCATACTTTGACTGCCATGTTGTACTGGTGGATACCGGCTTTTTCAGGATGTTTTCGGTTGAATTCATCAGGGGAAATCCGGTAACTGCTTTGACAGAGCTAACGGATGCTGTACTGACAGAATCCACTGCAGCAATCCTTTTCGGGGATGAAGACCCCGTCGGTAAAGTAGTCGAGACAAGAGATATGGCCTATACAATCAGGGGTGTTATAAAAGATCCTCCCCGAAATTCTCATTTACAGTATCATGCATTAGGTCATATTAGGAACGTAGCTGAAATCAGGTTGAACAGCTGGTATTTTGCAGGGCCGTCTTATGTTATGATACAGGAAGGAAAGACAAAGGAGGAAGTTGAAGCTGCTATTATTGATTTTTACCGCACTTTGGACCCTGAAACCGGAGGGTATCCCTGTTTACAGAAAATCTCCGATGTTTATCTGAATGAATTTGGGCGCCCCTGGCGAATGCAACATGTATACATGTTTTCACTTGTTGCTGTCCTGATCCTGGTTATCGCTTGTGTGAACTATATGAACCTGACGACTGCCCATCTGACAAAAAGAGCAGGAGAGATAGGGATCAGAAAAATATATGGTGCAGCGAGGCAACATATTGTTTTTCAATATTATGGTGAATCCCTGGTGCTGGTTTTAATTGCTTTCCTGGCTGCATTTATCATTGTTGAGCTGTTCAGACCGGTTTTTAACCAGATAACTGCAAAACAGCTGGTGATCCATTATACCGACCCGGTAATGCTTGCAGGAATGGCTGTACTCCTGCTTTTAACCCTCATTTTTTCAGGCAGTTATCCTGCCCTGCTGGGATCGGTATTTAGCCCAATTATTATGCTTAGAGGAGAACTCAGCAAAGGAGTAAAAGGGAAAAAAATCAGGGCACTGCTGGTTGTGTTTCAGTTTTTTATATCCATCACACTCATTATTATTACTCTGTATATCTCAAAACAGCTGCACTATATTCGCAACAAAGACCTGGGATACAGGTATGAACAGGTACTTACTGTACCATATAATCCCGGTTTCCAGGAGAAATATGATGAGCTGATAAATGAACTACTGAACCACCCGGGTATACTGAATGTCAGTGCCACATCACTCCTGCCGAACGATGTGACCTGGCAGGTTGAACTTAACTGGGAAGGTAATCCGGGAGAAAATGGTATTCCTATAAAATATCTCATGGTTGATTATGATTTCACAGAGCTTATGGGAATGGAAATAATCCAGGGCAGGAGTTTTTCGCCGGAGTTTTCGATGGATGATTCGATCGCCTATATCATCAATGAAACTGCTGCCCGTCAGATGGGTGTTACCAATCCTGTAGGGCTGAATATTGAATTTGTCCATGATGAATTCCCGGTGCGTTTCAGAAATGGCTATATCGTTGGAGTTGTAAAAGATTTTATTTTCAGGCCACTGCATGATGAATCAGGGGCAATGGCAATGAGAATATACCGCCCATGGTACCAGTTTTTGCTGATCAGGATCGATGCAGGGAATATCCCGTCAATAATCAGTTATGTTGAGGAGACAGCGCGGAAGTTTGCTCCTGATTATCCCTTTGAGTATAAGTTCTATAAAGAGAGTTTTGATGAGATTTACCATTCTGAAATCAGGATGGGAAAGATATTCAGGTATTTCACGTTGATAGCGATAATGATTTCAATCCTTGGATTATACGGGCAGGCATACTTTGTATTGGGACAAAGAACAAAGGAGATTGCCATACGCAAGGTGAATGGGGGAAATTTCCCCGTGATCATGAGAATGTTGCTCTTTGATTTTACCAAACTTGTCGCGGTGGCCTGTGTTTTCGTCGTTCCTGTTGCATATTTCATACTGAAAAAGAAAATGCAGGACTATGTCCATCACACACCCATCTCCTGGTGGTTATTTGCACTCGCAGGCGGCATCGCGCTAATTATCGCTGTCCTTACAGTTGTTTTTCATACATACAGGGTGTCTGTTGCCAATCCTGCCGAGAGTTTGAGGTATGAGTAGGGCGGTTATACGCTGTTGTATACAGTAACTACTTTTGATCCTGTATAATTTTTTGCCATAACTTCGGGTCGATCATCCATTCTTCAATCTTTAATTCTTCATCCTCAATTTCCTCAAGAAAATCCCAGGATTGAATTTCAGATTTAGAGTTCATTTCCAAAGACTTCAAATTGTACTTATCCCCAATTTCTTCATCTTTATTTCTCTCATTCCCATAAACAGGTTGGGGTTCCAATGGTATGATGTGAAGTATAACTTCATAAGCGAATACTATCTGTAATTTCTGTTTATCCTCTTGAAAAAATATATCAGGTGATTTTATTGTGGATTCAAAAAGCATGCTTTCTACCGGTCTCTTTAGTGTATCCTGTGCATTTATCTTAACGCAACTCAGGAATCCTAAAATTGCCAGTAATAACAGATAAAGAATTAACTGACATGGCTTAGGGAAGCCGTTTTTGTAAACGTTTGAAGTATACATTTTAAGTCCTCCGGATTTTTTCAAAAACATTTATTTGCATTGAAATATTTTGAGAAGTATTTTGTACAAATCAGTGAATTCAAAAATTGATCCCGGCAGCATTTCCAGCTTTATATGAGTTTTATACAGAATGTAAACCGAAATAATTAATACCATCTAAATATATTTTGATAGTACAAATGTAATAAAAAAATTATACTATCAAAAATAATTTTGAAGGTATTAATATTTTTAATATTTTTGTGCAGTATGAGACCATTTATCAGAACCATAGAGACTATTGAATTAGATGGAGGGTGGTTATGTCTTGACTTTACTAACACTGTCAGTAACCGGTTTGAAGAACCATATTTTGACTATTTATCCTGCTATAAGGATATTCTTAAATGGATGAAACGTCTAAATTTATTCTCCCATGAGGAAATAAAACAAATTGGATCGTTCTTTAAGAAATATCCTGATATTGCTGAAAAACAGTACAAGAAGATTATTGAAGTAAGAGAAATACTATATCGAATGTTTTCTTCCGTTTCCCGTGATCAGCAACCACCGGAAAATATATTAAAGAGATTTAATAAGTATTTATCCGAAACATTCAGGGATCTGAGAATTCGGGTTACTAAGAACCGCATAGTTAAAGAGGATTGGCACAGAAAAGACCAGGATCTTCTTCCGTTTCAACATATTATTATTAAATCAGCATATGAATTACTGAATTCAGATCTGTTACTGAAAGTGAAGGAGTGTGATAATTGTGGCTGGCTTTTCCTGGACAGGAGTAAAAATATAAGCAGGAGGTGGTGTAATATGCAAACCTGCGGAAGTACAATAAAAGCACAGAAATATTATCAAAAGAAGAAAGAGAGGATTATGGATCGTCATCCGGCGAGGGACAAAAAATAAATAATTCAGGAAAGAAATTTTTCTGATTGTTTATTTCATCAAAAAGGGAAATCCGCATTCTTCATTATTTGGATAAGTGATTTCTTTGTTAAATCCTGGTCATATCTTAATAGATTCCATCTTTTCTATCTTGAGTCAATAAATATTCTAAAGCTGGAGATAACTTTGCCCTGAAACCTGCCGGGAATTTAGTTAATAATCAATCAGCCGGGTTATAGTATGATCAGGCCTGTATACAAATTTTACACGTGATTCAAAAGGCAGCTCGTCGAAGGTGGAACGGCAGCAAATTTCGAAATCCCGGATCCTGTTCGTTTTGCATATCTCAACCGTGCAGAACATTCTCATGTTTTCTCTATGGAATAACCTGTCAAGTTCATCGCCTTGCAGGTCTGATGTGCCTGTCAGTTTCACGATCCGGTTCATATCGCCGGACAGATAATAAATGCTGGCCTGGTCAAAAATGGCAACAGTATCGCGATCCATCCTGTTTTTTTCGATAAGGTATTTTTTCTTGATAATGCCCACATCTGTCTTTTCCACTTTGAACATACCCGTCAGCAAAGCCACACCGGAAAAAGTGAACAGGATCAACAAAGCCGAGAAAAAGAATACCAGTTTCCTGGCAAGAGGATTGCTGTCCCTGCCAGGTAATTCATTCATTTCATTGTTGAAAAGCCTGTAGTTGGAAATGTAAATTGCGATCCTGCCGGTTAAACATATGATGATCAGGAGGCCGGCACTTAACAATAAAATCCTTGGCAGGAGTATTACAGAGGTGATAACTACCTCTCCTGCAGATAAATACTCAAATGTTTCATAAATTTTCATAATAAAATAAGCACAGAAATAAAACAGGAAGAAGATAAAGCTGAACAGGTTGAAACTGAACAGGTATTTATAATTGTCTTTCAGGTAGGGACGTGTCTGGTAACGTGTCCCTCTTGTTGTCAGGTAGATGAGCCACGGAAAAAGCAGGAAAAGATAAATGATCCATTGTTCGATCTTCAAAACCAGGATACCATATGCCAGGGCGGCTGCCCCGAGAACAATTTCCCACCATGGCTTGAATATCAGGTGAAGTGTCTTATATCTCAAATCGATTGCAATTTTCTCCTTTGTATCCAGGGCCAGTTCCCTGATCCTTTTCTGGTTGATCCTGTCATCAAAGTATTTGAAAGGTATAACCAGGATCATCAGGATAATCACAATATATGCCAGCTGGACCTCTTCCTGTAATGGCCCGGTGATTTTTGAAACAATGAATGCAGCCATCAGGATCAGTAGGGGAAGTACAACTGCGATCAGGCAAATCCTTATCAGATGACTTTTCCTCAAATAAGAAATATATTTTTCATTATAGCCCTTTCGTTCGAGTGAGCTCCTGTCAGTAAGAATGAAATAAAGAATTATTAATGCTATCCATAGCATACCAACGGTTATCCAGAATGTTTTTACAAAAAATGGATCCATGATATAATTAATTAAATATTTGGTTTATACTATTATTGAAAGTCTGTTCTATCTCCTTTTTATCGAGTCCCTGTTTGATCAGTTCAATGATCATTTCTTTGAAATCGCGCATATTGGATTCAGTTGTCCTGGTATGTTTCACAAATGTTCCCTTCCTTCCGTTGCTGATAATGACGCCCCTTCGCTCAAGCTCCTGGTATGCCCTTGCCACCGTATTGATGGCCACATCGAGCTGGGCAGCCAGCTGCCTGATGGATGGCAGGCTGTCATTCTCTTTCAGTGCTCCTGACTTGATCATCCTCTCGATTTCAAGGATCAGCTGCTCATAAATAGGAACAGGGGAGTTATGTTCAATCTGAATGATCATATTATTTTTTTTGCAATACTACGTATTATTTTGTATTAATACAAACTTTTTATTATTTTTTTTATTTTTTTGACTGATAATCTTTTTGTAAAGAGGAATTCAGTGTAAAGCCCCGGTTTTTCTGACAACGATGGTGAGAATGTCCCGGCTGGAAAGTCCTAATTTGTCTAACAACGTTGATTTGAATGTGGTTGTGCCACACTCCCTTTTTCAAGTAATAGCATCAGGAACCTTGCAGCGTGTTGTTCCATACTTCACCCCATCCCCTGTCCCTTTCCCCTGAAGAGGGAAGGGGAACAAGTTGATGTTAAAATCCAAGCCTCCCCCTTTTAGTAGGGGGGAGGTTTGGAGGGGAGTGAAGTTCGTATAAAACGGGAAGTTTGGAGAGGGGTGAAATGGTATTGTAGTCATACTATTAAAGTTATGACATAACCCAACTCAAACTCACACTTACACCCACATAAACCAATAAATCAATATACAAAACTTCCTTTGCCTCAACCTTGCCCTGTGAAATAATTACACAAGCAAAATTGCTTCGCATTTCACAGGGCGAGCCTTAGCCTTCTTCTCCTGCACATTGTTTATTCAATCACTTCCATGATAATTGTAGTCCAGGTGAGATCCGCGATAAATAGGATCAATCATACCACCTATTGCCCGATAAGCGATATCAATCGCAACATCCGGTTCACCTGAATCACTGTTCGTTAGCACAACAATACCGAAACCCTGTTCGGGGTAGATTATTATTACGCTTTGAAAATCAATATTCTGTCCCCATTGCCACAGGGCAATACCCTGCTGGCTTTGCTGAATACCGGGACCCAACCCCCAGGAGAGTTCGTCACTGAGCTTAATTTGTGGTGTTTTCAACAGGGAAGCCATCTCTGGACTGAGATATTTGGGATCAGAGAGCTCGATCAGGAACCTAGCCATATCTTCAGCCGTTGTCCGGAATGAAGCAGGAGCCATTACCCGTATGGAAGGCCATTTCGGTACAGGGATATTGTTAATTTTTATTACAGACAGGCTGATCCCTGTTACCAGGATGATAATCCAGGTGACAGTTAGTATAGTCCGTATTTTTGTTCGTTCCTGCAACAAATGAAGGATCAAAACACGACCGGCTTTATATAGCAGGGTGAAGATGATGATTATTATCAATCCGAACATCATGAACAGCCAGGCATATTTCCAGTATCCTATTTTTCCAAAAAGGATAAATACTGCTATAATTGGTAATATGGATGATATAAAAAAAGCACGGATTACCATGCGTTTTGTGGGGCGCCAGGTACGCTTAAAGATCCTTAGAATTATTATACCAATTACTCCAACGACAATTAAATAAAACAAAAAGAGAAATCCCAGGATCTGACCGATTACTCTTCCACCTACATGGCCATTGGCTGTTCGCGGTGTGATCACTGAATGATTAATGTAGCTGGCCGATGACATACCAAGGGGCTCATATACCATCTCACGGGCAACCTCCTCGAGTGATTGTCCCGTGATGTGTTCAATTACCTCTTGCAGATAGTAAAATCCCTTATTTGAGTAGGAATAATGACTGCCGGGGGCAAAGAGAATATCTTTTTTCATATTGTTATGGCCCAATCCGGAACTATGGGAGAGTACATGACGCAGGGTTATTGAATCCCTGTACTCCGAAGGAGGCAGCCAGGGTTCGGTAAGATATACATTGAGTGATTTATCCGGTGAAAGCATACCCTGATCAACCAGCCGCAATGCAATATAGGATGTTATTATTTTACTGATTGAAGCCACCTCGAACAACGTTTCCTGTCGGACCGGTTTCCTGGTAATCGTATTTGTAATTCCAAAACCTTTTGCCCCGGCGATTTTATTATCACGGATAAGGGAAATGGCGAGCCCGGGTATATGTTCCCTCTTCATATACCCGGGGATAAAGCTTTCAAGATCCGTAATGATCATATCAACAGGGTCTGAAAGCCTGAGAATGGGTTCCGTTTGTGAGCGGATTATTAGGTTTGTATCATTTTGGCCATTTGCCCGGGCTCCCAGTACAAGACCAAATAATAATAAACATGCAGTTTTGCATTTCATCATCATTCACGTATTACAGGATTTTATTATGAGAAATGTCAAATCCTGAGTTACATCCCTCTGCATAAAGATCCCGAAGACATATATTGAATCCCTATAAAATTTAATTTTCAGGACAACAAAGATGTCCATTAAAACAATTATAGCTATAACAGTGAATTGAGGATGCAAAAATTATACAAAAAGAATTACTCTTCTGTTATAGAGATGATTAGGTAAAACGGGCAGAAAGTATGAAGCAGATAATTGTTCAATATTTGAACACACCATTGCCCGGAACCGGATGGTAGATAAGACACCAAAACTGGTGATAGAGAATAATTCAAGACTCTGAATCTTCCGGTTGGAAGGCCTGATTTTTCTACCGACGATGATATGAATGTCCCGGCTGAAAAGCCTGATTTTTTTATCAACGTTGATTTGAATGAGGTTGTGTCACAATCCCTTCTTCAAGTAATAGCATCATGAATCATGTAACATGTTGTTCCAAACTTCACCCCATCCCCTGTCCCCTTCCCCTGAAGAGGGAAGGGGAACAAGGATCCCCTCCAGCCTCCCCCTTTTAGGGGGGAGGTTTGGAGGGGGGTGAAGTTGGTACAAAATGGGAGATTTGCCTGCTTGCCGAAACGGCAGTGCAGGCAGGGAAGGGGGTGAAATGGTATTGTATTCTACAATTAAAGTTATGACACAACCCAACTTCATCCTCCATGATTGGTGATAGAGCCCGGCTTAACCGGGAGACAGGAAAATATTGGCAGTACCTTAAACCGGACTTTTATATTTCATTCATTTTGATTGCAGCTGCCGGTTGGTAACTGGCATTAACTTTCCCCGATTAACAATCGGGTTTGACTGATTCATCACTTTGTGTTATTGCTGCCTGTTGACAACTGGTAGGACTTTCACATTTTTATTCTTTCATATCTTCACACTTTCGCAGCCTTAGCCCTCTTAACTATTTGTCATTTAATCTGAATTACCGTATTTTTATCTAATTAAACTTCGTTTCAAATTCCGGCTCTTATGCAGATCTGGTCATCAGAAATAAAAGAACTGGAAACATTATTCACCTCCATAAAAGGCAGGTTTCCTGAATTGGGGAAGGAACTGGAACGGTTGATAAAAGCCGATGATGAGAACATGGTACTACTCTATTCAAGAAGATGTCTGGAAGTTATTATAACCGACCTTTGCGAATCTGAATTAAAAAGGCCAAGAAAAACCGAACCATTAAAAGGTATTATTGATAAACTTCACCATGAAGAAAAAGTGCCTTCTCATATTATTGCCTCCATGCAAAACCTGAATACCCTGTCAACATTCGGTGCCCACCCAAAAGACTTTGATCCTGAACAGGTAAAACCGGTCCTGAATAACCTGACAACAATTATCAAGTGGTATCTGAAATATAAGGATGCCCGGGATATTATTAAACCGAAAGCAGGAGAGGTAAAAGATGAAACCATGGTTCCGGAAGTTACCGGTGAACACATTAAAATACCAAAGAAACGATTGATCTTATTGTTTTCAGGATTTTTTCTTGTAGTTATTATTGTAATTGTGGCTTTAATAGTATTTGATTTTAAGGGCGACAGGCAACAAACTATAATTGATACAGAACTGGAAAAATCCATTGCCGTATTACCTTTTGATGATCTTGGAAGCGATGAAGAACAGGCCTGGTTCAGTGATGGAATAACGGATGTAATTATTAACCAGTTATCAAAAATATCCGGTTACAGAGTGATTGGCAGAACATCCACTTTAAAATATAAAGAAGAGAAAAAATCTATTCCGGAAATTGGAGTAGAATTAGGGGTCAATTACATTATTGAAGGAACAGTTCAACGCCAGGAAAATGATATGCGGATCAGTGTTCAGCTGATACAGGTTTTAAATGAAGACCACATCTGGTCAGATTTATATGACAGGGAATGGAAAGACATATTTGATGTCCAGAGTGATATTGCACAGAGGATTGCAGAAGAATTAAAAACGGTGCTTACACCTGAAGAAAGGGAACAGATCAAAATAAGCCAGACAGAAAATCCGGAAGCATACAATTTATATTTGCAGGGGCGTTTTCACTGGCAAAAGAGAACAGAAGAAGGGCTTAAAAAAAGCATTGAATATTTTGAAAAAGCGTTAGCTCTTGATACGGATTATGCGTTAGCCTATGCAGGACTGGCTGATGCTAGCTTTATTCAGTCATGGTACGGTTGGGCACCCTGGGTTGAA
>Ga0111176_1198_pt1 | contig 12372 bp, 6 predicted proteins | sample DeeMarSWOR324_28_FD_80229 | JGI IMG/M metagenome (GOLD analysis project Ga0111176, IMG submission 80229) | Bacteroides sp. SM23_62_1 | reverse complement strand
AGGATACCCAGGCCAATGGTGCCAATGAATATACTTAAGATACCGAGCATCAAAAATATTGAGAGATATGTGTTTTCTACTGAATAAAATTCCGCAAGCCGGTCTGTTGTTGTGGTCATCTGCCATCCATAATCCCGGAATGCACGAAACAGATCTTCTTCTGCAAGTGTGTCAGGTTCTGCTAATGTCTCCATAAGAAACAATGAAGAACCGCTTGAAGAGGGATATTGCTCCAGGAAATTCTTTTCCGACATGATCACATTCCCCTGGAAGATAGATGGGGCAAGTCCCCCGATCAGTTTTAGCAGCATGGTGTCTCCTGATGCATTGTTATAAAACAGTGTATCACCAACCTTTAGCCCTAGACCCCATTGTATTACTGTCTGATCTGCAACAGCAGGAATCAGCTTTCCCGGCAGATCTTTTTCAAGTGATAACCAGGGATTTTCTTCATTGAGTTCCCCGGTACCGGCCACATATGTAAATCTTCCCACCAGCTGGGATGGATCAACTCCAAGAATCACAGGATTGGATATCCTGTTGAGGTTCAGGCAGCTTGCATCGTCACCTTCACTCTTTCTGAATTGTACAAAAGAATATTCCTCTTCCAGGCCATATTCCTTTGCCACATTTTTATCATTCAAATCATGAAGAACAGGAACGGTAGTTTCTGCAAAATACGTGTAACCGCCGGTGCCACTTGCCCGGCTATGACTTCCGGCTATCATATCCTGCCGGTTTGAACCGGTTGCCACAACTATAAATGTCCCCAGGGCAAACAGGATAACAATTGCATAACTTCTTCTCCTGTTTCTGATCATATTCCTTAAACTTAAATGATTAACATTTGAAAAGGAAAGTATGCCATGTTGCAGATAGCTGAGTAGCCTGCCGGAGAGGAGCAACAGGGAGATCAGAAGCAATCCTCCTGCTGTAAAAAACTCGAAAGTGTTCACGTTACCTGTTAAAACCTGGACAAAGATTATCACCATGCAGGCCAGCCCGGTTATTGAAGCCATAATAGTCACGAATTTTTGGCTCCCTCGCTTTTCCTGTTTAACGATACCTCTCTGGATATCCGATACCTGCCCTGTAAAGCTTCTCCTGAGAAATATCAAAATGGTTAAAAATGCTATAAGCGTACTGATCAAGAAACCTGTGAACAGGGTGAAAGGGTTTACTCTGATTTCAAGAAGGCCTGTCCTGACAATTTCATACCAGAGCTTATTCAACAAAATAAATATGAGCTTATTATAAAGTATTGCCAATAAAAGTCCTGAAAGTGCGCCTGCCAGTGCTATAATTGCTCCTTCGATTAAATATATTTTTCTGATGAGCCGGTTGCTGAATCCCAGTGCAGAGAGTGTTCCTGCCTGCATGGCCCGGTTGGATATATTCAGCAGGAAAAGCAGGCCGGTTAACATAACAGCCGAGACAAGCACAAAAAAACTTAACCCGATAAATAACTGGCTGAAATCAATACCGTTCCGTGCAGCGTAAAGTGCTTCCTCCCTATCATTCCTGACTGTATATCCCAGACGTGACGGATCAAGATTATCCCTGAAAATCTCTGCAATCCTGTTGTCATTCATTTCATCGTCTTTAAACCTGATTGCTGTATAGCTGCCGAACCTGTTTTGCCAGAGGTTTACTGCTGTATCAATACGTATGAAAGCTTTGGGTGTCCCTTTCCACTTATTCCAGTAATCTTCATCCTTTACCCTTATTTTTGACAGATCAATTGGAATGCCTGCCTCCCAGTCCCGACAACTACCGGCATCTGACAGTCCGGGAATAAACGGCATTAAACTGGCATCGTTATATTTCCCTGTCATCGGTGCTATACCCTTCACCCTGAAACGGGCGGATTCTTCAACCAGTTTTCTCAGGGGCCCGACGGTAAAATAGACCATCTCAATGGAATCTCCTGCCCGAATATTCAGGTCTTTTGCCAGCCATTCATTTACAATAATTTCGTTGCCCTGTAGTTCATGTTCCTCGAGTGTTGATACGAAAGAATAAGGTGTTTCAAGGTTATCCTTCTTCAAAGCATTAACAAAATAGGTAAGTATGTTCCTTTTATCCGCAGGAGCTTTGGCAAATACATCATGAATCTCCGGCTCAAGAAAGATCCTTTCGGATAATAATTCCAGTTCATTTGTTTCAGGGATATGCCGGATTTTCAGACTGGCATCTTCAGGATTCCATACCTTTTTCAGGGATGCATGAATATTTTCTTCTTTTTGTGTATCACCGGATGACGTGATAAGCATTGTATTTGATTTTCCCTCTGTCTCCATCAAATGGTTCAGAAAATCCAGGTTAATGAAAATGTTAAAGGGAGCCGTTTGAGAATTTCTCAGGTTGAACTGTCCCATTTCATCAGCATTAAGTATAGCCCCGACAGTTACTCTTGCGGAAACGGTTATCTCCTGATCGGTCACAAATGGTGCATTCAGAGGAATGATGCTTGTTTTTCTGATGCGTAACAAAAAAAGATCATTTTCCTCGAGTCCCAGCACCGCAGCCAGATTCTTACTTATAAAGACTTTATTATCTGACAGAAGTCCGAAATCAAAATTGTTAGTGAGTATATTGTTGAACCTGTTATCTACACCTGTAACCTTTATATTGTTCACTCTCCTTGCCCCTCCTTCCGTGACAGCAATACCTTCTGTTTGTAAAAGAGGAATACAGGGAACACCCAGTTCATCCTGCAACAGGTTTGCCAGGCCTGATGTAAAATACCGGTCACCTGCGGTTATTACGAAAGTTGTATTTCCTAACCTCTGATGGGCAGTTTTTTCAAGGCTATAACGTACAGAATCTCCTAAAATCAAGGCTCCTGTGATTACAGCTGTAGCAACAGCAACACCGGCGATAACAGTCAGATTGTTTCCTGTATAATGGAGGAAGCTCTTTATTATGAACCTGAAGGTCGTCATGAATTACTGATCAGGTTAAGTTCGCCATCTTTTAACCGGAATACTTTATTCATTTTCAAGGCAAGCTCTTCTGAATGTGTAACCATCAGTATTGATACCTTATCCGTTCTGTTTATTTCCATCAGCAGTTCAATCAGATGAACAGCATTTTCATGGTCCAGTGCCCCGGTTGGTTCATCGGCCAGCAGTAGTCCGGGATTATTAATCATGGCCCTGACAACAGCAGCCCGCTGGCATTCGCCACCCGAAAGAAGCTGTGGTTTCTTGTGCTGATGCTCCCACAATCCCACTCTCTCGATCAGATTTTCTGCTCTTTTTCGTGCATCCCTGTTATCTTTCACAGGCAGGGTGGGTAATAAAACATTTTCGATCAGGGTGCATTGTGGTAGCAGATGATGCATCTGGAAAATAAATCCTATCTCTTTGCTGCGGAATCTTGCTACCTCATCCTTTGACAAATTGGTGATATCCGTGCCCTTATATATAATTTTGCCTTCATCCGGTATATCAAGTGAACCGGCCAGGTTTAATAATGTGGTCTTGCCTGATCCTGATGGCCCCATGATGGCAATTGCATCACCTTCCTCTATTTCAAGTGAAATATTATTCAGAACAGGCTGATAATTCGCAGATCGGGCATCACCATATCCTTTTGAAATGTTTTCGAGCTTCAGCAGAACATTCATACGTTATAATAATTTCTTGTATAGACTCATGAGTTTCTCAGTCTGGTTTTTGATATCAAAATGTTCAAGCACACCTTTATAACCGTTCTTGCTTTTTTCTTCAAGTAATTCTTTGTCATTAAGCACCTTTGAAAGTGCTTCTGCTAACTTTTCAGGCGTGTTGGGTTCATAAATAATCCCCCCACCGGATTTTTCAACGATCTCTGGGAAAGCTCCCAGCGCTGGTTGAACCACAGGTACACCGGAAGCCATAGCCTCCAGCTGGTACATACCGAAGGCTTCTCCCTGCCGGACAGGTACGGAGAGCATTGATATCCTGCTAAAAAATACGTTTCTCCCTTTGCATTCAAAATCCTTGCAAAATTCAACATCCTGGTAAAGGTTTTTATGCTTCAGTTTTTTTATTATATCCCTCAGGAATTTTGAATCATCACCTGTTGATCCTCCGGTCAGGATAAGTTTCACATCATTAAATCTTTCATTTTTCTTAAGGATAATGAACGCATCAACAAGAATATCAAGTCCATTTTCATGGTTCATCCTGGACAGGAATCCGATATATCTTTCTTTAAGCTTAATATCAACCTGTTGATAATCTGATGGATCAACACCCAGATAAAGACTTTTAAGTTTTTCTGAAGGTATTTTCATTTTTTCTTTCATCACCTTAGCATAAAAATCACTCACAGCTACAAACGCATCCACATGTTTTGTTTTTTCGTGCATCAGTTTCCAGACATGATTCCTTGATTCCGGCTTCATCACATCAACCCAGACATCCTCATCCTGCAATGAACAAACAATAGGTATATTCAGTCTCTCTTTCAGCCTGTGAGCCAGTCCCAGAAGTAAAGCATTCGACAGGTGAATGATTTCCGGTTTACAATGTGTTGCGATCCAGTCGGCTAACCGTTCCAGCTCTTCTTTTTGTTTTCCTTCTTCTCCAAGAAGCATGGAAATGGTCATTTCTTCCAATCCTTTTGCTCTGGTGGATCCGGCCATTCCAGCAGCAAATTTGAGCATGGGCTTTGAATTAAGAATCCGGTCGAACCAATCGGGTGCTCTTCTGAATACCGGGTATAATTGTTTCAGGTAAATGCTGATAGCACCATAAAAAACGGGAATATCTTTGATGTCATGTTCATCTGCAAAAAGGGGCAGGTACATTGGTATCTTCACAACCTGATGCCCGAGACTGCGGATAGTCTCCACGTACTTGCTGTCGCGCAGGCAATTCCCACAGTAAAAACTTCCTCCCGAACCGGGAATGATGTGTATGATGTTCATTCTTGTTGGTTATTAAGTAATATGAAATAAACAATCAACGATTGTTTGTTCTATCGTAAATAAAAGGAATATTCAACAATGCCATCGCTTAAAGGGATATACCACAATCAGTAATACGGTCATTCTGATCTGCCGGCTGGCGGATCAGGATCTTTGTGTAATTGAGAATGAGATCCCGAAATAAATTCGGGATGACAGTACAACATAGTGGATCCAGTGATAAAAGACACCTGTTGATATTCAAACAAACAGCTCACTTCTTCACCCCAAAACAATATATATACCCATCAGAGGTTGCCACAATAATCTTGTTTTTCATTACAGCCGAAGTTCCAATAACAGGAGTACCTGTTTCATATTTCCATATTTCCTTCCCATTCTGTATATCCAGCATAAACAAGTCTCCTCTCATATTTGCTGCCAGTATCTTGTTCAATGAAACAACTGGTGAAGCCTCTAGTCTTGAACCTGTATTATACTTCCAGATCAGATCTCCGGATGTTTTATTGAAACAGTATACATACTTATTATGATTCCCTATAAAAACCTTATCCTTATAAACTGATGGAGAGGCAAGGAATGGCAGGTTAGTCGTTTCATCCTGCCAGTACCACATTATTTTCTGTTGCTGCATGTCAACACAGGTAAATATGCCGTCGTAATCACCAACATATGCATGATTTCCTGATAAGGCTGCTGAACCGGCGACATAGGTTGCCACCATAATCTTGTTTTTAAGCTTCCCCGTTTTTATATCCACCATATGAAGGTAACCATCACATCCTCCAAATACAGCAACACCATTTAGGCATGCAGGTGCCCCGTTGATAAAATTATCGGATTCATATTTCCATATCATTTTACCTGTTGAAGCATCCACACAATGCAGGTAGAAATCATAGCTCCCTACCAATATGCTGGTTCGCCTACCCTCCTTCCAGTAATTCGGTGATCCTGAAATCTGGTTATCAGTTTGATAGATCCAGTTCTGCCGCCCGGTCTTCAGATCAAGTGAATAGAGTACACCATCCAGGTTGCCAACATATACTGAACCGTCCAGTATGAGTGCCGGAGCTTCAATATTGTTTCCTGTGTTAAATTTCCAGGTCAGCTTGCCGGATAAATCCAGGCAATAAACAAAACCATCACCCGAACCAACCACTATCCTGTCATCACATGCAACAGGTGAAGCTTTGATTTCATCATCTGTCTTATAAGTCCATATAACTCCCGGTTTGTCAGGTAATTCAAACAAAGTTGCTCCGGTGAGCGCCTGATCCCCCCGGAATATGTTCCAGCATGAATTATTCTGGGATAATAATTGAACCGGAATCATTCCCATTAAAAAAAGTAAAATGAATAAATAATTTGAACGAAACATCATAATAACCATGCTATCTTATTGAACAAACTAATCGAAATATACTTGTAGTTAATTTCATTCACCCCTCTCCTAAATCCCTGCCTGATGTCAGGCAGGCTCTCCCCCGAAAAGGGAGAGGACTTTTCCCTTCCCTCTTCAGGGGGAGGGGATAGGGGATGGAGTGAAGTTACAAACTACAATTTTCAAGATTTTTTATCGTTAATTCCCCTTTATAAATCAAATCTTTGCTTTTGTCAAAGCCCATTCTTTTTTTTTGCCAGCGCTCCTGTCGGGCAGGACATTGCAATTTTTTCAGCCGTCTCCGTCAAAGCACTTCTAAGATCCTCATTAAATGGGATCCCGATCTGTACATCAAAACCTCTGCCAATATATGTAAATCCGAACTTTTCTTTATATATGGCAGTTAACCTGACACAAATTCCGCATTTAATACACTTTTCAGGTTCATAAATGACCGTATCATGAATAAATTTCTTTGTTATGGATTTTCTGCTTTCAGAAAAAAACCTGCGTTGGTTTGCTCCAAAATAGCTGGCATATTCTCTTAGTTTGCATGATTGGATATCCCTGCAGTCACAATGCATACATCGTCCTGCTTCCTGCATAACCTCCTGCATCGTAAATCCTTCAGCTAATCCCTTTACCGGTTCAATTCTTTTCCCCCTGTAAGATTCCTTCAAATATTCTTCCATCTCCTCCTCAAGTAAGCGGCCGAAACGGGAATTGAACATCTCTTCCTGGCCATTCACTGTCTCATTCCTGAGAAACTGCCGGACACTGACCGCTGCTTCCTTTCCATGTCCCACAGCACGAACGGCCATTTTAGAAGATCTCAGCACATTGCCGACAGCGAATATTTTCGGGATTGATGTCTGGTGTGTATTCTTATCCGCACTGATTCCTGAAGAACCTGATTCAATCCCCCATGAACGGACATTATCATCGATATCTCCAGTGGCAAGAATCAATGCATCATATTCCGATACAATCTTATTAAACATTTCTACATTGACCAGAACACCTGGTCTGACTTTTATCCCTTTATGCAGTATTGCCTTAATTTCTTTATCCAGGACATCATGTGGCAGGTTTTTATCGGGAACTCCATACCGAAGCATTCCGCCCGGCAGTTCATTTTTGTCAAAGATCTCACAAAAATACCCGGATTGTGAAAGATAATATGCTGCAGATAAACCTGCAGGTCCGGCACCTATGATGGCAATTTTCTTCTCAGGGATCATTTTTAATTCCTTGCTCACCTCGGGGTATATGCCATGATCACCCGTAAATCTCTTTAGCAGGCATATAGAGACCGGTTCATCCACCGATTTTCTTCTGCATGCTCCCTCACATGGTGCAGGGCATATCCTGCCCAGCACAGCAGGGAAAGGGATATCCTGAACAACCACCTGCAGTGCTTCATTGGTTTTACCCTCCATCAGCAGCCTGTTCATAAGGGGGATATTCATATGTGCAGGACACGTAATCTGGCAGGGTGCCTGGCAATCACCTAAGTGGTCACTGAGTAACAGCTCCAGCGCCATGCGCCTTGCCTCCCTGACCTCAGGATCATCGGTTATAATTTTCATCCCTTCTTCCACAAGGGCCGAACAGGAAGGAAGAAATTTCCCTGAAATGGTTTCCTTCACAATACATACCATACAGGATGCAAAAGATCCTGCTTCCTCGTTGAAACACATGGCAGGGATCTCAATTCCAATTTTTCTGGCGGCAGCTAAAATGGTTGTTCCTTCCCGGACACTTATTTCCTTATCGTTAATCTTTATGTGGATCATTTCATTATTCGACCGATACAGCATCTACCGTGCATACCTGCCGGCAGCTGTCACATTTTATACATTTTTCAGGATCTATTGCGTGTTTTTCATGTGGCTTGAATTCAATAGCACCAACAGGACATTTTTGGGCACATAAGGTACAGCCAATACATTGATCATTAATGGAATATTTAATCATATCGACACATCTGCCCGTAGGGCATTTCCCCTTTATATGTGCTTCGTACTCATCACGGAAATATCTGATGGTAGTAAGGACAGGATTGGGTGCTGTTTTTCCCAGGCCACAGAGGCTTCCTTTTTTTGTCCACTCCCCAAGGTTTTCAAGCTCTTCTATATCCCCATCCCTGCCCTGACCTGAGCACAGCCTGTTCAGTATATCGAGCATTCTGCGTGTTCCTATTCTGCAGAAAGTGCATTTCCCACAGGATTCCTTCTGTGTAAATGCCAGGAAGTATCGTGCAATATCCACCATGCAGTCTGTATCATCCAGCACAACCATTCCGCCGGAACCCATCATAGCACCTGCTTTTGTAAGGGTCAGAAGATCGATGGGTGTGTCAGCACCACCTATCTCCTCAACCACCGCACAAATAGTAATACCCATGGGGACTTCTATCAATCCACCCCGGGCAATCTTACCCGCCAGGGCAAATACCTTTGTTCCTTTACATTCTTGAGTACCTATTTTATTGAAACTCTCTGCTCCATTCCTGATAATATAGGCTATCTGGGCATAGGTTTCTGTATTATTAACAAGCGTAGGCTGATCCCATAATCCTTTTTCTGCCGGGTATGGTGGCCTTAAACGCGGGAAACCACGGTTTCCTTCAATCGATTCAATCAGCGCTGTTTCTTCACCGCAGACAAATGCTCCCGCTCCTTCAACCAGTTGAATATCAAATGAAAAATCTGAATGCATGATATTTTGTCCGAGGATATTGTTTTCCCTGCATATTTCCAGTGCCCTGGTGATCCTTTTCACAGCCAGGGGATATTCAGCCCTTATATAAAAATACCCCGCTGTCGCGCCCACTGCATATGCTGCAATCAGCATACCCTCAATGACCCTGTAGGGATAAGATTCCAGTAACATACGGTCCATGAAAGCCCCCGGGTCACCTTCATCACCATTACAGATCAGGTATTTCATCGGATTTTTCTGTTCTGCAACCAATTCCCATTTCAGCCCGGTGGGAAAACAGGCACCTCCCCTTCCACGCATGCCGCTAATTTTAATTTCACTGATAACTTCTTCTGGTGACATCTTTGTCAGTACCCTCTGTATGGCTTCGAATCCCCTCCTCTGCCTGTATTCTTCTATGTCTAGCGGATTAATAATTCCCCGGTACTCCGTTGCTATAGGAATCTGATTCCCCAGAAAGGATGCGACATGCTTTTCCCTGACATTCAGGTGATATCTTTCAATACCATCCCAGTGAATATCCGTTTGAATATTTTCAATGGCATTGATCAGTTTATTTCTGATTCTTTTAAACAGGTCAGGTGGAGCAAAATGGCTCTCAATAATTTTTTTAACATCCCCCGGGGTGACTTTCGCATAAAGGGTTGGTTCCTTCCCCTCCGGCAATATTTCAACAAGGGGTACCTGATGGCACATCCCCACGCAACCTACATGCTTTAGCTGAACCTCCAGGCCATTCTCAAACACAGTTCTTTCCACCGCCTGGCGGATATCATCACTCCCACTTGCCACACAACAGGAGCCCAGGCCAATACGAATCTCACCCCGTATTTTTTGCCTGTCAGTTTTTTTCGGTCCCACTTTTCCTCTTCTGTCCCTTTGATCTTCAAAATCAACAAGGATTTCTTTCACCATATCCGGAACAACATGACCATAAGTGATATGATCAATTTGCACAACCGGTGCCAGTGTACAGCAACCAAGACAACTGATCTTTTCAACCGTGTATTTTCCTGATGCATCGGTCATCCGGTTGTCCTCAAGCTTCAGCTCTCTGCGAAAGGCATCGTAGACAAGTGCAGAACCCTTTACATGACATGCTGTTCCTATACATACTTTGATAATATGCTCTCCAACGGGTTCAAGACGGAACTGTGAAAAGAAACTGGCTATTCCGATAATCTGTGCAGGTGTTATTTCAGTCACCTCACATATACGCTTCAATGCCTCTTCAGGCAGATAGTTATATTTCTTCTGTATTGCCTGTAATAATGGTATAACAGAACGTTTGTCAGTACCTGTCTCCGATAAAATTCTGTCAATATCCTGAGTATCAATTTGCATTCAATCTTAATTTTGAGAAATACAATAGAGGTATTGTTCCCCTCTCAGATATATTCTTCCATCCATAAAAGCCGGCGTTGCTACCACATACTCACCCAACACGGGTTCACCAACCAATTCCGGGGTCTTACCCACCCTGTAAATATGCATTACACCTGCCAGATCGGTAGCAAATAACTTTCCATCGGCAATGACGGGTGAAGAATAAAAACCCTTATTAAATTCCTGTTCCCAGTATTTTTCCCCTGTTTTGCCATCATAACAGACCAGGACACCGTAGGTTGTTGCAACAAATAATAGTCCCTGATAGGCAACAGGACTGGCAACTTCAGGCAGGTATTCATCATTCTCCCATATAATTGAAGCAGTAGTACCCGGCTGAATTGCAACCAGCCTTGCGTATTCACTGGCAGCATATACGATACCATCTGAAAATGCAGGGGAAGATCCCACTTCCCCAAACATGCATTCTACCGCCCATAATTCTTTACCCGTTTCAATGTCATAACCGGCAACGAGCGGATCAGCAGACATGATCAGTTGAAGTTTACCACCAATCTCTGCAAGGATCGGTGATGTCCAGGAAACATTAACATTCCGTTTTGTATCCCAGATAGTTTCTCCTGTCCGACCATTCAATGAAAGGACTCTTCCTCCTTTGCTTGAATCATACTGGATAAAGACCTGGTTTCCCCAGACAAGCAAAGAGGATGAATGACCGTAAAGATTATCGGGCATCCCGAGATTTTTTCCCCAGACAAACTTCCCGTCAATGGTGTATGCGGCTATATCTCCATTAGCGAAAATGGCATACACCCGTGTGCCATCCGTTGTGACAGATGGCGCAGATAGCCCGGTATCTTCCGATACTTTGGGAGATTCCGAAGGTGAACCGGGTATATTTTTAACTTCCTGTTGCCAGAGAATTTTACCAGTATGCCGGTCAAGGCAATAAATTATCTTCCCCTGTTCGTCAGCACCCGCAATATAAAGCCTGTCTTTCCATAACACCGGTGAATTATATCCGGGTTTTGAAAGTTGTACTTTCCAGATGATATTTTTCCCGTCTGTGCCACTCCAATCAGTAGGAATGTTACGACTGTATGAAACTCCCTGTCCAAACGGGCCACGGAAACTGTTATAATTTGCCCTTATTTCTGATAGCGTCAGAGCAGATTGTTCTGTGACTTTCGAAGGTTGTTTACCTGTTAGTTCTGTTTCCCGGGTTGCCTCTGCAACACCACTTTCCTGAACATCTGGTAACTGTTCATCTAATGACATCTCATCTTCGCGGGATTGTTCATCTGATGGAGTTTCGGCAACCTCTACAATCTCAATATCTTCATCCTGCTGAATTTCAACAGCCTCAGCCATTTCTGAATCATCTACCCTGAAATCCGCAATATGGTTTCTGACGGCAAAGGATGACAAAAATGCAACCAGGAACACAAAACCTCCTGCACCGGCAATCCAGCGCTGAGATAATAATCTTGCCTTTCTATTATCCGTTGTTCGCGATTCGGGTTCTTCAATTTTAGACAGTAAAGAAAAATAATACCTTAAGGCTACCGCACATACAATTGCCCCGAACAGCATAAGGTACCTTCCGGTGTTTATCTGCCACTGGCTGGTAAAAAAAGCCCTTCTTGCAAGCAGATCCAGGTCACGGATTTCCTGTTTCAGCTCTTCATTATTCGGTTCATCTCTCATTCGTTCAACAAGCAATTCCATTGATTCACTCTCGAGAGGCTCACGTGTGCTGATCTGTATGAAGTTTAACAATAATAACAGTGCTACCATGACAGTGAATGTGCCTGATATATAGGCTACATTTCGGGTGATGGTTAATCTCTGGTTTGGGTCCATATCGTTTTTATACATTATGTTAACGCTTATATCCCCGGGCTGAAGCCCGGGGTTACTCCATGGTTGCATACATACCCCCTTAGGGTATCTGCCCCGGGCTGAAACCCGGGGTTACTCCATGGTTGCATACATACCC
>Ga0111176_1130_pt1 | contig 12383 bp, 8 predicted proteins | sample DeeMarSWOR324_28_FD_80229 | JGI IMG/M metagenome (GOLD analysis project Ga0111176, IMG submission 80229) | Bacteroides sp. SM23_62_1 | reverse complement strand
CTTATGGCGTTTGCCTGAGTGCGGTGGCCAATGGCTAAGGTGGGGCCGAAGAGGATTACTAACTCCGGATTTTTAACCTGAATTTTTTGCCTATTTCAAATAACTTAAGTATATATTCATAACAAATTTCGTATAATCTGGGATATTTAACTATTATTCTGTATTATTTTTTGTTTTAAATAGTCTTTTTGTTGCGAAGTTATTTTTTTATAATGTGTACTATTTATATCATTATAACTGTATATGCGAATAGAGAATGTTAAAAATCAAGACTGTCTAGTGGACTTTGTACATTCAATATGTTCCTGGTGCTTATATGTGTGTAAATCTCTGTCGTCTTTATACTCGTGTGCCCTAAAATCTCCTGTACCAACCGCAAATCTGTACCGCTCTCTAACATGTGAGTGGCACATGAATGCCTCAGCGAATGAACACTGGCATTCTTTTTTATGCCCGCTTTGATTAATGCCCTCTTTAATATCTGCTGGACACTCCTCGCCGAATAATGAGAATCCCCATTGCCCTCAAATAAATATTCCTCCGGCTTGTACATGCTGATATACCCCCGTAAATTCTGATAAAGCTTGTCCGATAAAGGAACAATCCGATCCTTTTTACCTTTCCCCCCACGAATGAATATCAATTTACGATCAATATCAATATCGCCCAATTTAATCTGTATCACTTCACCTAACCTGACTCCCGTAGCATATATTAACATGATGATGACCCTCTGCTTCTTATTCGAAATTACATTAATAATTGAATTAATCTCCTCCCTGGATAATACAATGGGAAGTTTCCTTTCCTTCTTCGGCCTCGGCGCCTCCAGATCCTCCGATAACCTGCCATACATCACTCTGTAATATAACTTGATCGCATTAATCATCTGGTTCTGAAAAGATCGGGAATAATTGTTGTCCGTTACAAGTTCATATATATAATCATTGATCTGATTCGTTGATAAATTTTCTATCTGCTCATTATCCCACTGTCTTAAAAACCTGCTTATTAACGATGAATATGCTTTTATTGTATGATCACTGTAATTTCTCAATACCATATAATTCAATACCTTGACAGGTACATTGCCCGATCGATCGCCTTGAATATACTCAGCCCTTTCTTCTGGCTGATATATAGCTGATGAAATAGGCCTGTAATGGTTCTTAAGCATTACTTTCCTGAAGGTTTCCAGATTATTCTTCCCACCTCTGATTGACCATAATTTAATTCCCCTGTGCCAGTAAGGCCCATCTAGAGTCTTGATAAGTGCGATTAAATTTTCACTATATCTGAATTTTATATATATCCTGTCCTCTTCGCACACTTCCTGGTAATGAATAATTTCATTTGTATCTTCCCCTTTGGGCACATTCATTGTAACAGGATCACTCCCCTGAAATTCAAGAAATTGATATTTACCCCAAAATGATTTGTTTAAAAAAGTAATGTGGTTTTCAAGATCACATATGTGCCAGCAATCATGCGACTGGCTCCATTGCAAATCTGGTAATAAGCTTAAATCATTTAATGTATCCTCATCGCTTTCAAACATTAATTTTATCCTTATCTGCCCTTTGTAAATAAACTTTTTTATGTAAATCCTTTTCATGACAAATATTTGTTGGTTCTGCCTATTTATGACAAAAATCCCCAAATATCGGTCATCCCTTAACCATTTTTTTGTGGCCACTTCCTCAATTCTGCCCCCCCTTTTATTCTAAATAAACCCATACCCAACACCCGCTCCTTCGCCCCTTTAGAGGCGATATTTTAATTCAAAAAACCAAAACCCCCACCCCCACCTCCACCCCTTTAGGGGTGATATTTCAATTACCTCCGCTCCTTTAGGGGCGACATTTCAACTAAACCAAAACGCAAGCATAGAGAGTATAAAAAATAATCGGCAATAGATAGAGACTGGGAAATAATAACCAGGAAAGGGAAACTGAAAACTGAAAACCGGAAACTGGAAACCGGTAACCTCCTACCCCCGATCCCTCACAACTAACTGTATGTTCTGCTTGAACCGCTGCTCCAATAACAAATCCTTGTTGATCATAACCCGGTCAATAGTCGACTGATCAAAATAACGGATCGTGATCAGCTCCAATCCCGTTTCATAACTCACCCTGAAATCCTTCTCAAGATCATCAATGAGACTCCTTACCTTGCGCTTGTCGTTGTTCGTGCAGATATGAAAACTGACAGCTGAGTTTTGCATCAGGTTGATCTTGATACCATAACCCGATAAATAACCAAAAATTTTCTCAAGATTATCCTCCGCAATAAAAGAAAAATCTTTCGGCGAAATCCTGATCAATACCTGGTCCATCTTGAAAATAAAGGAGGGTATCAGTTTCTCATAATTCAGGTTGGCTACCAGTGTGCCTTCCGTGTCCGGCTCAAGGAATGACTTAACATACAGATTGATATTCCTGTTCTGTAAAGGCTTGATGGTCTTCGGATGAATCACCGTTGCACCATAATAAGCAAGCTCTATCGCATCTAAATAGGAGATCTTCTCAAGCTTGACCGTATCATCAAACCACTTGGGATCAGCATTTAAAACCCCGGGGACATCCTTCCAGATCGTCACACTGTCAGCCTTTAATATGTGGGCCAGAATAGCCGCAGTGAAGTCAGATCCTTCCCTGCCAAGTGTGGTGGTCATGTCATTAATGGTTGAAGCCAGAAAACCCTGGGTTATATATAACCTTGTATCCTTAAAATGAAATGCCTGCCTGATAAGCCTGGATGATAACTCCCAGTCAACCTTCGCCTCCCTGTATGTGTTGTCACTCTTCAAATAACGACGTATATCTATCCACCTGTTCTTGATTCCTGCTTCCATCAGCCAGCCCGATACAATAGTGGTCGACAATAATTCCCCATATGATACAATCTGGTCATAATCAAAATCATAATTCATTGTGTGCGGCTTGCCAAGCCTCGCTTCCATCTCCTCGAACAGGCTCCTGATCCCTCTGTGTGCATCATGTGTCGGGTTCGGAAACAGCTCATCCATAATATCAAGATGATATTTCTTTAAATCACTAAAACACTTCGTTAACTCCTTCTTCCTCCTGTGAAAATAATGATCCGTGATAACCTCAAGGGCATTCGTGGTCTTGCCCATCGCGGAAATAACAATGGCAATTTGTTCGTCCGGATACCTCTTTAATACTTCTCCGATATTCTTCACAGCCTCTGCACTCTTTACAGATGCCCCACCAAATTTGAATACTAGCATAACTCAATCGTTAAGAAAAATCCAAATGTAATAAAAAGTCAACCCCGGATTGCCAAATCAGAGGATATTTTTCTAAACCTGAAAATCTTCCTCTCTTAGAAGCAAACCAACCTGCCGTGTAACACTCCAGAATATTATTAACAAATTCCGAAGAAAATATTTTCACACACACTTCTCTCACTCATCCCCCATGTCCCCCTCTCTCGCGAGAGAGGGGGAAGCAAAAGGAGGTGAGTCCAAAAAAGAACCAACCCACATCCTAAACCCACACTCCAATTTTAGGCATTTTAGGCATTTGTAATTTTAGGCATTTCTTCTCGGAGGGTGAGTCTGCAAAATTCCCTATAATAACCTTATCTTCGCGAAATTATTTTATCCCTACGGTGAAACCATCGGATCTTCTGTCATATTATCCGCAACACAATAATTACAGGAAACTGATTGAATTACTGCAGGATAATCAAAATACTACAATCCACCTGAAAGGACTGGCCGGATCATCCAGGTCACTCCTTGCCGCATCAATCCTTACCGGATTCCCCGGGATCCACCTGTTTATTCTCCCCGATACAGAAGAGGCTGCCTATTTCTTTAATGACCTCATGAACCTGTGTACACCATGTGAAATAATGTTCTTCCCGTCTGCATATAAAAGGTCTGTCCGTTACCACCAGGTAAGCAATGCAAATATCGTCATGCGAACCTCCATCCTCAAACACCTTTCGGGAAAACCTGAAAAACTGTCTGTCGTAACTTCACCTGAAGCCCTTGCCGAAAAAGTTATCAGGAAGGATTTGCTGAATCAGAAATCCATCAGGATAACAAAGGGCGATCACATGGCTATATCAGAGCTCGCCGGAATGCTTCAGGATCTTGACTTTCACCCGGTTGATTTTGTTTATGAACCCGGACAGTTTGCCCTCAGGGGCAGTATCATCGATATCTTTTCTTATTCCGCCAAACAACCATCCAGAATTGATTTTTCAGGAAATGAAGTGGATTCTATCCGTTCGTTTAATACCGAAAGTCAACTTTCAACTGAAATCCTGGATAATACCCTGATCCTGCCTGATACCCATGCCGTTTCAACAGAAAAAAACAAAGATATCCTTACCAGGGTTCCCTTTACTGAATATCTGCCGGAATCATCTATCACCTGGATCATGAATACAGGATACATCATAAATAAAATAGATGAAATAAATAATGAAATATCTTTTGAATCAACTGCAGGGGAGGAAATTGCTGCAAATCATGATAAAAAAATAATCCTGGCATCTTCAGAAGAAGTATTTTCCAATTTATCAAAAGGCAGGTTGATTGAGTTTGGACCTGAGTACAGAATGTCCCCATCTGAAGTAATGGCCTTCTCAACATCACCACAACCTGCATTTAACAAAAATTTCGAATTGCTGGGACAAACTCTGATAAAAAATACAGATGCTGGCTACGTCAACCTGATTATGTCAGAGAATGAGAAACAGATCGACAGGTTAAGGTCTGTTTTCAATGATATCGACACCGGGATAACATTCCAGCCTGTATTTACCAGCCTCCATGAAGGCTTTATCGAGCATTCGCTGAAAATCGCCCTTTATACCGACCACCAGATCTTCGACAGGTATCACAGGTACAGGCTCGATGACCAGTTCTCCCGGAGTGAAAGTATGACCATCCATGAACTGACGGGTCTGCACCCCGGAGATTATGTAGTCCATGTCGACCATGGTATCGGCCAGTTCGGGGGACTGGAAAAAATACGGATCAGTAACCGTGAGCAGGAAGCTGTTAAACTGGTTTACAGGGATAATGATATCCTATATGTCAGCATTCATTCGCTTCACAGGATATCAAAATATAAGGGAAAAGATGGACAACCACCAAAAATTTATAAGCTGGGCACAGGAGCCTGGCAAAAACTTAAATCATCAGCTAAGAAAAAGGTTAAGGATATCGCCAGGGAACTGATCAGGCTCTATGCACTGAGAAAGTCAAAGGAAGGATTCAGATTTTCACCCGACAGCTACCTCCAGAAAGAGCTTGAATCATCCTTTATATATGAGGATACTGAGGATCAGCTGAAAGCAACATGCGATATCAAAGAGGGCATGGAAGCACCCTTTCCCATGGACCGCCTGGTCTGCGGTGATGTGGGCTTTGGCAAAACGGAAGTAGCTGTTCGTGCTGCCTTTAAAGCTGTCACAGACAGTAAACAGGTGGCTTTACTCGTTCCAACAACTATTCTGGCTCTTCAGCATTATAACACATTCACAGAACGATTGCGTGACTTCCCTTGTAATATCGACTATATCAGCCGCCTTAAAAAATCTGTACATCAGAAAAAGGTAATCTCCAGACTTGCAGAAGGCAAAATAGATATTGTTATCGGAACACATCGGCTGGTTAGCGAGGATATCCGGTTCAAAGATCTTGGCCTCCTGATTATCGATGAAGAACAAAAATTTGGTGTAAGGGTAAAGGAAAAGCTCAAACAGATGAAAATGGATGTCGATACGTTAATCCTCACCGCAACACCAATTCCACGTACATTACAGCTTTCATTAATGGGTGCACGCGACCTGTCGGTTATCAATACACCCCCGCCAAACCGCCACCCCATTACTACTGAATTGCATACATTTAACGAAGATATCATCCGTGAAGCTATTCATTATGAAGTAAGCCGGGATGGACAGGTATTCATCATCCATAACCGTATCCAGAACATCGGTGAAGTTGAGAACCTGATCAGACGAATTTGCCCTGGAATTACCACTGCCGTGGTTCACGGACAGATGGAAGGAGCCCGGTTGGAAAAGATTATGCTCGATTTTATCTCCGGCATGTACGACGTCCTGATTGCTACTACAATCATTGAATCGGGATTGGATATCCCGAATGCCAATACGATCATTATTAATAACGCACATCAGTTCGGGTTGAGTGACCTCCACCAGCTGCGCGGCAGAGTGGGCAGGTCAAATAAAAAAGCCTTCTGCTACCTGCTCTCTCCCCCCTTCGATCTCCTTACACCCGAAGCAAGAAAAAGACTGAAAGCCATTTCTGAATTTTCAGAACTGGGCAGCGGATTTTATATCGCCATGCAGGACCTGGATATCCGTGGCGCAGGTAACCTCCTTGGAGCAGAACAGAGCGGCTTTATAACAGAAATTGGATTTGAAACATATCACCGGATACTCGATGAAGCAGTACTCGAACTTAAACAGGAAGAGTTTGGTGATCTGTATACCGACATAACTAAACCTGGTGCAGAAATAAAAAATGAATATTATTCATCAGATTGCCAGATTGATACAGATCTTGAACTGCTCTTCCCCGATGAATATGTAAGTAATATCTCTGAACGTCTGCGATTATACCGTATCCTCGATAGTATCGATTCAGAGAATAAATTGAAAAGTTTTGAGGATGAACTGATCGACCGTTTTGGACCCTTACCGGAACCCAGTCTTGAACTTCTCCAGGTTGTCCGCCTCAGATGGCTGGCCATGAAATTTGGACTCACGAAAATCATCCTTAAAAAAGAAAAAATGATCTCCTATTTCATCCCCGACCAAGAATCCCCATACTACAGTTCTCCCGTCTTTGTTAAAATTATTTCATATATCAAGAACCAGTCAGGTCAATACCAGTTAAAAGAAACCGGCGACAGACTCACCCTCACCATCAATAATATCTCCTCCATCTCCCAGGCTATAAATATTCTAACCAAAATCAACACCTAAAACCTCACCCCCAACTCTGCCCCTTTAGGGGCAACATTTCAATTCATAATTTTATTATTTTTATCCTCCCAATTAGAAACATATTTCAAATATCTGTTTCATGATATGCATTGATAAAATCACAGACTATTGAACCTTATCATCGATATCGGCACATCATTCACCAAAATAGCAGTCTTCCATAATCAGGAAATCCTGTTTAAAAAAGTACTTCCTGACATATCTTCCGAACATCTGTCATCCCTTACCCACGATTTCCCACATCTCAGACATGCAATCCTGTCAAATGTTCGTAAAAAAGTTCCGGCATTGCTCAAATTGTTAAAAAAGAAATTTAATTACTTTATCGAGCTAACACCTGAAACTCCAATCCCGCTGAAAAATCTTTACCAATCACAGGCAACACTCGGCCTTGACCGCCTTGCAGCCGCAGTGGGAGCAAATAATATTTTCCCTGGATCCAACGTTCTCGTTATTGATACCGGCAGTGCAATCACAATTGATTTTGTGAATGATAATAATGAATATACAGGGGGAAACATTTCACCCGGTATGCTGATGAGATTTAAAGCATTGAATGAATATACCGCAAACCTCCCCCTGGAAAAACCACAGGAAGAGTTTAACCTTTTGGGTTCCAGCACTTCACATGCAATCACCCACGGTGTGCAGAATGGAATTATTTTTGAACTGCAAGGTTATATCGATTATCTGACCTGTCAGAAAAAAAATCTTAAAATAATACTTACAGGAGGTGATGCAGACTTTTTTGCTGGAAAGCTAAAAAATAGCATCTTTGTGGATTCAAATTTAACTCTTAAGGGCCTGAACAAAATTCTGGAATATAATATTGAAAAGGATTAATTGCATACTGGTACTCCTGCTTGCTTTGTCCTGGTCCTCTATCATGGCACAGGTGAATACTGAATCGCCCTATTCAAGGTTCGGTATGGGTGAACTTGCAGGAAAAGGATTTGAGCAAAACCGTGCCATGGGTGGGATAGGCCTTGGATTGAGAAACAATAACCAAATAAATTACCTCAACCCGGCATCCTATACTGCCCAGGATACCCTTTCTTTCCTTTTTAATTTTGGGATTAAATCCTCGTTTACAACCTATGAAACAAGCAACGAGAGTAAATCCTTAAGAAATCTTACAATGGATCACCTGGCACTGGGCTTTCCAATCACTAAATGGTGGAAAACCAGTTTCGGTGTTATGCCATTTTCATCCGTTGGATATTCCGTCCTTGAAAGCAGATTCCTGGAAAATAATGATGCCGTTGATTATATCTTCAACGGAAATGGTGGAATCAACCAGCTCTATCTGGGTACCTCGTTTAATATTTTCAAAGGCCTCAGTGTAGGTGCAAACTTTACATATCTCTTCGGATCACTCGACCTTTCAAAACAGATATATTTCCCTTATAAGTCCGACTATGCAGTAACAAGGGTAGAAAATAATATTATTGTCCATGATTTTCTATATCATCTTGGAATACAATATCAACAAACCTTTGCAGATCAATATACCTTAACCCTGGGAGCTATATACGACCTTAAAACCAATATCAATGCAGAAAACCATATCACTAAAAAAAATCAATTTAACGGTACAGCATATCAGCTGAATGATAGTGTTTTATTGCTTACCCAACTAATCCTTGAAGAAGAACATTATGATGGCATTATTGAGTTTCCTTATAAAATTGGTGCCGGATTTACATTTGGTTATATAAACAAGCTCCTGGTTGGTTTTGACTACTATGAACAAGATTGGACCAATGCATTATTTTTCGACCATAAGGAACCTCTATCTGCAAGTAATGCAATGCATCTCGGACTCGAATTTACGCCTGATCCCACAGCTATGAGAGGTTATTACAACAGGATTCATTACAGGGCAGGAGCCCATTATGAAAACCTGTACCTGAAACTCAATAATGAACAGCTCACAGATTATGGCATAAGTTTTGGAGCAGGTTTTCCATTAAGGAATACCAGATCATCATTTAATTTTGCATGCGAAGTTGGAAAGAGAGGAACAATCGAAAACAATTTAATAAAGGAAAATTATGTGTTTTTAAGTTTTAATGTAACTTTGCATGATTTTTGGTTTTTAAAACGTAGATACGATTAAACATTTTTGATTATGGAAAAGCTGATCAGACAAGCCATTACAGGAACAATTATGATCCTGATTTCGATGACAGTCTGGTGCCAGAAAGGTGTGGAAGATGGTTCAAAATATGGACATGGCGAAGATAGCCTGGAATGTCTTAAAAATTTGTCATTGTACCGGGAATACGTGAAGTATGGAAATTATAAAGATGGTATTATCTATTGGAGAATGGCTTTTAATGATTGTCCCGCTTCCAGTCAGAATATGTATATTGATGGAGTAAAAATGTATAACCAGTTCATTGTCGATGAAAATGACCCGGTTAAACAGGATGCCCTTATTGATACCTTGATGATGGTTTATGATCAGAGAATTCAATATTTCGGTCAGAAAGGTTCGAATCTTGGAAGAAAAGCAATTGATTTACTCAGATATAGAAATAATGATATCATTCGCGTGGAGGAGGGTTACAAATACCTGGAAGAATCCATCAAACTGCTGAAAAATAAATCACCTATACCGGTTGTAGCCACTTATATGACAGCAAGTTATACCTTGTTCCAGAATGACCGGCTATCAGCCGACAAGGTTATCAATAATTATTCAACTGCATCTGAAATCATAGATCAGACGCTGGTACAGGATCCAAATGATGATGACGCACTGCGAGTGAAGGATTATATCGATGTGAATTTTATTGCCTCTGGAGTAGCTACATGTCAATCATTGGTTCATTTTTTTAAACCCCAGTTTGAAACTAATAAAAATAACATTCCTTATCTGAAAAGGGTTGTTACATTTATGGTAACACTTGATTGTGAACAGGATCCGCTCTATGCCCAGGCTGCCGAAGCACTATATAAACTGGAACCTTCAGCCCAGTCAGCCTTCAGCCTGGCTAAACTGTTTGTGACCAAAGATCAGTTTATCAAAGCCGCCGGATATTACCTTGAAGCAATAGAAAAAGAAACTGATCCCCATAAAAAAGCTGAATATTACTATCAGCTGGGCGTGATTACCAATTCCAAACTCGCAGATCCGCAGGCAGCAAAAAACTATGCCGTTGAAGCACTGAATCTTCGCCCTAATTGGGGTGAACCGTATATCCTTATCGGCGATGCATACGTGGCAAGCAAAGATTGCTTTAATGATGATTTCGAGAAAACAACAGTATACTGGGTTGCTGTCGATAAATTTATCAAGGCCAAAACAGTGGACACTACCGTTATTGATAAAGCCAATGAAAGGATCCAGACATATTCATTATATTTTCCCGACGTCGAAACTACTTTCTTCTACAGCCTGAAAGAAGGCGATTCTTATACAGTAGGATGCTGGATAAATGAAACAACTACTGTCAGATCCAGATAACCGCAGGATTCATACCATCCTCCGGAAAGGTGTAAACGGCTTCCATCCTCTGATACCTGTCATGATGGGACTGTTACTATTCTTCGCATGTGAAAACGATATCGAGAAAATAAATACCTTGTTATCTTCACAAACATTGCCTGATCTTACAGGGAAAAATTATGAAATTATTCATACTGATTCCGGTAAAGTAAAAGTGCGGCTGCTGGCTCCTGAAATCCGGAAAATCTCTTCCGTCGAACGACCATACCTGGAGTTCCCGAATGGAATGACAGCATATTTCTATGATGATAGCCTGACAATTGAATCCGTGATCGAAGCAAAATATGTTATATATTATGAGAATGAAAAACTATGGGAGGCCAAAAATAACGTTCAGGCAAGAAATCTGAAAAAGGGAAATCAACTCAATACAGAACACCTCTTCTGGGATGAACAAAAAAGAATTATTTATTCCAATTCCTATTCAAGAATCGTGAATGAAGATGGAACATTCTATGGTGAAAAAGGATTTCAGGCAAACCAGGACCTGACAAAATGGAAACTCATAGGATCAAAAGGCATAGTAAAAGTTAGAAATGAATAACCGTCTGTATCTTATACTCGAAATCTTCTGGCTCGTTGTCGCTATCCTTGCACTGATTGCTGGGATTCACCAGACATACATGCAGGGTTTGAAAGAAAGCTGGCTCTTTTTTCTTATTGCCTGTACAGGCTTTGCCATGTTCTACATGCGTAGAACACTGAGGAAAAAACTGAAGAAATAAATTCACCGTAATGAATGTTGCATTAATCATTCTGCTGTCACTCATACTTTCGGCTTTCTTCTCCGGAATGGAAATCGCTTTCATCTCCGCTAATAAACTTAAAATAGAAGTAGACAGGAAACAGGGAGTTTTTGGTTCCAGAATTATATCTTTTTTTTCTGAATACCCGGGACAATATATAACAACCATGCTCGTGGGTAATAATATTGCCCTGGTCATTTATAGTATGATGATGGCCATCATACTTGAACCTGTCATAATTAAATTTACCAGCTCAGAAATAGCAATCCTCATTACCCAGACAGTCATCTCAACATTGATCATCCTTGTAACAGCAGAATTCCTCCCAAAAACAGTCTTTATCATCGATTCTAATTTTGCACTTAAGATCTTTTCTGTTCCGGTGTTTATATTCTATATCCTGCTGTATCCTTTAACACGTATCATTATCGCTATTTCACGCTTCCTGGTCAGGATCCTTACAGGTAAACCCCTGAAAATGCAGGCTGGTGAACAGGTCTTCGGAAGAATAGACCTGGATCACCTGCTGAGTAAAGCACACGACCGGTCAATAGGCATCTCCGATGAACACCATGAAATAAAAATTCTGAAGAATGTCCTGGACCTCTCAAATGTCAGACTGAGGGATTGTATGGTGCCCCGTAATGAGATCGTCGCACTCGAAGAAAACAGTTCCGTTGAAGAGCTGAAACAAAAATTTATCGAATCAGGTCTTTCTAAAATCATTGTCTATAAAGAATCAACAGATAATGTAATCGGGTATATTCACTCAAAAGAAATTTTTAAGAATCCTCCGGATATTCAATCCAGGGTAATCAATCTGCCAATCGTACCTGAAACAATGCCGGCTAATAAACTCCTTCAGTCATTTATAAAAGAACATAAAGGTATAGCTCTCGTTGTAGACGAATTCGGAGGTACAAGTGGAATTGTCACAATGGAAGATATACTTGAGGAAATTGTTGGAGAAATTGAAGATGAACATGATTATTCCGAACTTACTGAAAAGAAAATCAATGATAATGAATTTATTTTTTCAGGAAGGCATGAAATCGATTACCTCAATAATACCTATCATCTCGATATTCCAAAAACCGACG
>Ga0111176_1129_pt1 | contig 12478 bp, 8 predicted proteins | sample DeeMarSWOR324_28_FD_80229 | JGI IMG/M metagenome (GOLD analysis project Ga0111176, IMG submission 80229) | Bacteroides sp. SM23_62_1 | reverse complement strand
CTGAAAGGAAAACCTCTGAGACACACCGGCCCTGTGAACCGGGGTGATATCATTGAAACTCTTTTGCACCGAGGAACTCTTTCAAGCAAGGTCGTAGACAAAAAGGGAAAGGCCGGCTAGAAAGATCAAAGGTGTACAGAATCGAGAATCAAAACCTCAGAACCACAATCCCACCACCCACTCCCACACCTCCGCCCCTTTAGGGGCGGAATTTCAAATTCCCCGGAACTATTTTATTTCTCATCAGGAATTTTTACTTTAGTGCTTTTTAAAGCGCCGGATATGTCCATGAACAGGACATTTATAGTCATCATTATCGGTTTAACATTCAGCCTGGTACCCCTGGTGGCTCAACCCGATACTCGAATTAACAGTATCGTAAGCCAGTTACGAAATGTATCAGACACTACACGTATCGATTTATTCAATGAGCTGTCACAATTATACTGGCAACGTTCTTTAGATACAAGTCTGCTATATGCAACGCATGCACTGAATTTATCGGACAAAATCAAAGACAAATACCGTATTGCCTACTCCCTTAATATGACAGGTAATGCCTATTACATGCTCGGCAATTATGCCAGCAGCCTTGAATTTTATCAGCAAGCATTACAGCACAGGATTGAACTGGGTGATAGTAATGATATTGCCCGAACAATTAATAACATCGGGGCTGTGCATCTGCAAACACATAATTATGACCAGGCCCTGGAGTATTTTAATAAAGCTCTTAATATTTATTCCACATTTGGTGATGAAGAGGTCATATTTATTCTTACAAATAATATTGGAGGGGTTTATAATGAAAAGAAAGAATATGATAAGGCATTTGAATACCTTAATCAGGCCTATGAAATAGCGAGAAAAACAGATGATGATAACAATATGATCATTACATTGAATAACATGGGTGAAATCTCAATTTCCCTGAAACAATTCGACAAAGCCCTTGAATATTTCTTCGAAGCAAGGAAAATTTGTGAAGAACTGTATGATTATAACAGACTTTCGACAATTCTTATGAATATCGGTGCTGCATACATGTCGGCCGGGCAACAGGAAAAATCCCTTCCATTCTTTCAGAAAGCACTTGAATATGCTGAATTAGTCAACTCCATCAGGTTAAAAAGGGACATTTACGGGAATTTATACAGGTATTACAGCGAAAAAAATAATCCCGCAAAATCACTCGCCTACCTTGAATTGTTTAACGAAGCCAATGACAGTATCAGTTCAGAGGAATCCGTGTTGAAGATTGCAGAACTGGAATTAAAATATAATGCGCAAAATTTTCAGAATGAAATTGAACTTCTGAAAAAAAACAATGAAATCAACAAACTACGCCTGAACCGTTCAAGGATTACCATTATTTCCCTCATCATCATCACTATTCTGGCTGGCGCCGTATTACTTGTCATCATTAACCGGATACGATTAAAACGTGAGTCTAACCTAATGTTATCCGGGAAAAATGAGGAGCTCGAGGCTGCCAACAGGAAATTAAAAGAATCGGAACAAAACCTGAAAGAGCTTAATGCTACCAAGGATAAATTCTTCTCAATTATCGGGCATGATCTCAGAAACCCATTAAATGCACTGCTTGGATTCAGTGAATTAATATCGGGAAATCCAATGGATTATACTGTGGAGGAGTTGCAGAAATATACGCGGATCATCAACGAATCAGCAAAAAAAATACACCAGTTGGTTGAGAATCTCCTGGAATGGTCAAGATCTCAGTCAGGCAATATTGACTTTTTTCCTAAATTATTGAATATCAGTCAAATTGCTGATGAGATAGGAGATATATTAAGCATCCAGGCGAGTGAGAAAGAGATCGCCATTCACAATAAAATTCCTGCTGACATTCGCGTTTATGCAGATAAAAATCTGGTGGCCACCATCCTGAGGAACCTGATTAATAATGCTATAAAATTTACACAGAATGGTGGCCAGATTATCCTTACTGCAGAGCATATGAATGGCCAGGTAAATATTGCTGTTTCTGATACAGGGAAAGGGATGACCCGGGAACAGATTAACCGTCTATTCAAATTGGATATAAACTTAACAACAACAGGCACTTCAGAAGAAAAGGGTACCGGACTGGGACTTCTTCTGTGTAAAGAATTTGTTGAAATTCATAACGGTAACATCTGGGTTGAGAGTGCACCTGCAAAGGGTAGCACCTTCTATTTCTCACTTCCAGATATACAATCATAACACCATAAAATGACAAAAGAAGAGATATCATACCAGGAAGCTGTTACGGAGATCGAGGAGATCATAAAAAAGCTTGAAAGTGGTGAGCTCGACGTTGATCAGTTAACAGGAGAAGTTAAACGTGTTTCCTACCTGCTTGATATATGCAGAAAAAAGCTTAAAACTGCAGAAGTGGAGATTCAAAAAATCATTGAAGGAATGAAAGAAGAGGGAGCAGATGACCATTCGTAATATTATTCCTATCCATCCTGCTTTACTTCCAGATCCATTGTGGCATCAAGATCTGGACAATAATCGATCAGGTTACATAATTCAGATGCAAAACCCACCCTCATATTGGCTGTTTTAAAAAACTCGGTGGCAATATGTTTTATCTGGTTTTGATTGGCAATCAGAACCTGAACCGGATCAAGCTCCTCAAAACAATACTTACCCTGTACCTCTTTGAGAATACTTAGATTCTTATTGAAAATTTTCATCAGCCTACGGTAGGAATGTGTAATGGAAGCCAGATGATGCCCAATCACTCCTATCACTTCCATATTTTCGGTCTCTATCACGGGACTCCCGGCATTTCCCTGTTTGATTGATGCATCAACCTGTATATAATTGATACTATTCTGTTCAGTGAAGAAGCTGGAGATGATTCCTTTCTTAATGGCAAGGTTATCCTTATCAAGTTGATATCCAAGTACTGCAACCGGATGTCCGATTTCATAATCCACCTTTCGGCTGCATTTCAGGGAGGGTATATTTTTGAATTCGTTATCCTTCAGCCTGATTATGACATAACCCGGCACAATTTTCCCGCCCGGATGAAATATCCGTTCTTTAAATGCAGTATAAGACATGGCTTTCCCTGCTCTTTCTGTATAACCATCCTCTTTCGTAAAGCGCAGGTATACTTTTGCCGGCTGGGTAAATTTATCAATGATGTCATCCGTGATCAGGTAATCCCTGATCCTGAATCCTGTGAAGGTAATAATACGGGTTCCTGCTTTGCTTAAAAAATGGATAGAGCAAACTGATGAGTGGCATTCTTTCCAGATAGTCCTGTACATATTAATAATGATAGTGATCCGGAAAAACAGGATTTAGTTACTAATTCCTTCACCAACTGTCTCACCTCTCTTTCAGGATAGACCTGAAATTTTATCTGACCTTTAAAACAGCCGATCCCTCTATAGGGCCGATTATTTTTGCAAATATACACTATTCCCTGAACTAACAACCTGTTTTTCAGAATCGGTTGTTAATATTTATTTTGAATAATAATTGATATAAATGCTTTTTCATTCTTCCAACTCCTGCTGGTTTATGCTTCCTCGCTCCTTCACCCTTTCGCTCCTTCGCTCCTTCGCCCTTGTACCCATTATCTCTAAAGATGCATCAATATCCGTCAGCTGAAGCTGACGGCAATTAATTATCTCTCAATTCCCTTCTGGCTTATGCTTCATCGCTCCTTCGCCCTTTCGCTCCTTCGCCCCTTCACCCATCCTCCCTTGCTCCCACTCATACCTTCACGCTATCACACTTTCACATCTTCTAAAACTTTAGCATTATTCCCCCCAGCAAATGTATCCCGGCCTGTGGAAAGAATCCGTCCATATAATATTCTTCTCCACCAGTGTAATACCTGTAAATCCAGGCATTGGTCTCGTATCTGGTATTGAACAGGTTATTCACCATCATACTCAACACTATTTCTTTCACCGGCTTTGTATTAAAGTGATAACCGATTACAGCATCATTCACAAAATACCTGTCAAGAACTCTGTTGTCAGATGAAGTGTTGTCAATATATTGTTTCCCTACATACTTTGATTGTAAAGATATTTTCAGGTTATTGATAATCTCATAAGAAAACCTGCTACCCATGATAACTGAGGGAGAAAACGCCAGGTTTGTCTCACCCAGATAATTGGTTACCTGGTAAGGTTCATTTCCCGGATCATTCCAGTAATCCCAGTTGTCAACATATTCTGTAAATCCAATAATTTTATTCCGGCTGAGTGTCAGGTTCAGGTCCCATTGAAACCTATCAAAGGGTTTAATTCCGGCTATTATCTCTATTCCGGCACGATAGCTATCAGGAATATTTGTCATTATCGGTGCCCCTACATCATTGATTTCACCTGTGAGAACCAGCTGGTTAGCATAATCCATATAATAGATGTTGGCTTCAAATAATAATTTGTTGAGACCCATTTTATAACCAACCTCATAATCCATCAGGGTTTCATGCTCAGGCACGGGATGTGCCGGATCGGCATCCACGAAATTTGCCCTGTTGGGTTCGCGGTTGGCCATTGCGAATGAAACGAAAAAGCTGTGGTTATTACTAAATTCATAATGTATCCCAAACTTCGGATTCAGAAAACCATAATCATGCTCCTGTCCAATATTCCGAAGATCATCATCAATACCTGTAATCATGTAATGAATATACCTGTATTGGATATCACCAAATATCCCGAGGTCCCTAGCAATCTGCCAGTTAAGCTTAATATAAATATGCGCATCCGTTTTCACGCCTGTCCCCCTGTACCATTCGTGATTTATTTCAGAACCACCTGCATGCCGGGCCCAGATCACCCTGCCAAAATGTTTTCCATCATATCTGTTCAATCCTCCTCCCAGAAAAGCATCGACACGACCTTCCTTATATCTGAGCGACCAGATTATCCCATAAAAATCATTATTAAGCCATTTTTGTCGTATCAGGTCGCTTGCAGTGACTGTATCAATACCATAGATCACATCATTTATTTGATAGTCCGACAAAGCCTGATCCTGGCGGTATTCTTCATAATACCCGCGCCCGTAGGTATAATGCAGAGCGGAATTGAATAGCAGGACTTTGTTAATCTCATAGGAGAACAATATCTGATAGTGATCCTGGGTATAATTATCTGTTTCGTTGTCATAGTAAGAGGTATCCCCGGCAGTGTTAATGATCATACCTGCTGGATTAAAAGTACGGTTCGACTCCAGTAATGGTGAAGGCACACCATACCATGCCTGGTAAGTCTTTTCCTTTCCTGAAAACAAATTCACCTTCAAAATACTCTTCCTGGTATACCATGCACCCTGGAAATGATATGATCTCAAGTCCGAGAATGCCCGGTCGATATAACCGTCGGACTGAATGTCGGAAAGTCTCAGATCAAAAGTGAATTTCCCATTGATCAATCCTGAGCCAACACTGATACTGTTTTTCAATGTCCGAAAACTTCCGAAAGATGAGCTCAATTCTGCATAAGGACTATTCTTTAGAGTGAATGTCTGGAAATTCATCGTGGCTCCAAATCCTGCTGCCCCATTTACCGATGTTCCCACGCCCCTTTGAATTTGCACATTATCGACTGAACCGGCAAAATCAGGCAGGTCTACCCACCACACACCGTGCGATTCGGCGTCATTCAAGGGGATTCCGTTAACAGTAATATTGATCCGGTTCAGATCCGTTCCCCTGATACGGAAATTGGTATAGCCAATACCTGCTCCTGCATCTGAAGAGGTAACAATGGAAGGAGTCATTCCCAGAACATATGGGATATCCTGTCCCAGGTTTCGTTCCCTGATCTCATCATTTGTCACATTGGTATAAGCTACAGGCAACTTATCCCTGGCTCTTGTCGATGTAACAATCACCTCATCTGCAAGAATATATTTCTTTGATAGTGTAAAATCCACCCTGAGGTCCGAATTAAGGAGAATAACCTGTGATTCCTGCTCATAACCGATATAGGAAACACTGAGCATATAGGTGCCCGGTAGAATATTCCTTATAGAATAATCGCCATTCATATCTGAAACAGCACCCTGATAAGTGCTTTCAATATATATGTTAGCACCCATTAAAGGCATACCAAAATCATCGGTTACCTGACCCGTAATGGTATATTGTGAATAAACCAGGAGATAAAGGTGCGAAAGCAGGCATGAAAGAAAAACACTCTTCATAGCCAATGAACAGATAAAAGTGATTAATATATATCCCTTCGCCGGCATTACCCGGATCAGGTTCTAAGGGTATGATCTCAGCCCGTGATATTGGGGCACCCCCTTAGAGACGGTAAGACAAATATAGTAATTTTTAAGGGTTTATATGAATATCAGCAATTTTTTTCTTTGGGACAATGAATATGGATCACCCGCAAACCACATTTGATGCTATGAGAAATCTATGAATAATTTGACTTTCTGAACCGGAGAGATTCAAAAGAAGGGAATTAACAATCTATACTAACCATAAAGAAAACAAAAGATTTCAAAAAAATCCCAAAAGATTATTAAGATAGACAAGGAGATTATTTTTTCCCTTATATTTCTTCGAAAGCTTTTTATGTTAAAAGACAATTATGAAATTATTCTTCTTTACCCTGCACGAAAGCCTTTCTATATTAATAAGAAAATAAGGATATTATTCTTCATTACCCTTTCCAAAAACTTTTCTATTTTTAAACGATAATAAGGATTATGTTCTTCATTACCTTTTCCAGATACAATTTTATTTTTATAAGATAATAAGTGTATTTTTCTTCATCACCCTTTCCAAAAGCTTTTCTATTTTAAGAGACAATAAAGATATTATTCCACATTCAGTACCTCCTTGAAAGCTTTTTTTAAGGTATCTTTCGGAAGTGCACCCATCGCCATTTGAGGCTGACCTTCTTTTGGAACAAAAAGTAAGGAAGGAATACTCTGGATGCCAAAAACCGCTGTAAGTTCCCTTTCTTCTTCGGTATTTACCTTATAGACATGTAATTTGCCGTCATACTCCTCTGCTAATTCTTCAAGAATTGGTGCAACCATCTTACATGGACCGCACCAGTCGGCATAAAAATCAATGATACATGGAAGGTCACCTTCATATTTCCAATCCTTGTTGGTTTCGTAATTAAATACTTTTTCCTTGAATGTTTGATTTGTTAAATGTTCAGTCATTATGATAAATTTTTAGTTTCGGTGCTTTCTTTGTAACAAAATATTTAATAAATATTTAATCTAAATTTTATTGTCCGGTAAAGAAGGCATAGAGCATGGAGCATGGAGGTTACCCTGTACTCCAGGTGATTCCTGCCAGCCGGCAGGCTGTAGTTCGACCAATTTATTTCACCTTTTTGTTACTCTTGAAATACCAGCCTTACTGTACACGGAGTAGGGTGTATGGAGCAGGTGTTTGTTTTTATTCGTTTTAGTGCTTAAAATATGGTAAACTGATAAATCTGTTTCCCCGGTGCAAATATACTTATTTATCATTCAAAAAATACATATATTCATATATTTATATATGTGTATATTATTATTTATACATATTATCAAAGATAATACCATTTTTTTAAAACTTAATCTTAGTAGGATATTTTGTAATTTTGTCACACAACCTAACAAATTGTCATAACTGCCGGTGGAAGAGTATCTTCAGCATAAGATTTTTCATATTATCAGTGAAATTGTGGATGAGGATCATTTAGAAGCTTATGTCATTGGTGGATACGTTCGTGACTGTTTGATGGGCCGTCCCTCGAAAGATATTGATATTGTTGTTATTGGGAGCGGGATAGAGCTTGCAAGAAAGGTTTCAAAAAAATCCGGTAGCCCGACGCGTCTGGTGGTATTTAAAAACTTCGGAACTGCCATGCTCCATTTTGATGGTAATGAAATCGAGTTCGTCGGTGCCAGGAAAGAATCCTACCATCGTGAATCAAGAAAACCAATTGTTGAGAATGGAACCCTGGAAGATGATCAGAAAAGGCGGGATTTTACCATTAATGCCATGGCAATAGGGCTACACAAAGACATTTTTGGTAAGCTTGTCGATCCTTTTAACGGGCTGAGGGATCTTCAGAACAGGTTAATCCGGACACCCCTCAATCCGGACACCACATTTTCAGATGATCCGCTGAGGATGATGCGGGCTATACGCTTTGCTACCCAGCTCAATTTCACCATTGCTGACGTAACTTTTACAGCAATTCAGAAAAACCGTGAAAGGATAGGCATTATATCCCAGGAGCGAATTACGGAAGAGTTAAATAAAATCATTTTATGTTCCAAGCCTTCTGTTGGATTTTTGCTTCTTGAGAGGTCGGGATTACTGGAAATAATTATGCCGGAACTATATGCTTTAAAGGGTGTTGAAGACCAGAATGGTGTCCGGCATAAAGATAATTTTTATCATACCATCAAGGTGCTGGACAATATCAGCAAGAAATCTGATGATTTGTGGCTCAGGTGGGCTACCCTGCTCCATGATGTTGCAAAACCTCACACTAAGCGTTATGAAGAAGAAGTTGGATGGACTTTTCATGGTCATGAGTACCTGGGGTCAAAGATGATTCCGGATCTTTTCCGGAAATATAAGCTCCCCCTGGGTGAAAAAATGAAGTATGTCCAGAAGCTTGTCCTTCTGCACCTCAGGCCTATCGGACTCTCGCAGGATGATGTCACCGATTCGGCTATTCGCCGCCTGATGTTTGAAGCGGGTGACGACCTGGATGACCTGATGCTCTTATGCGAAGCCGACATTACATCAAAAAACAAGTTAACAATCAAAAGGCATATGCATAACTTCCGGATTGTCAGGAAGAAGATCAGAGAACTGGAAGAAAAGGATTCTATCAGGAATTTCCAGCCTCCCATTTCAGGTGACACCATCAAAGAGGTTTTTGGTATCCCTCCTTCCGAGCCTGTCGGAATCATAAAGAATGCGATCAAGGATGCTATCCTCGACGGGGTGATCCGGAATGATTATGATGAAGCATACCGTTTTATGCTGGAAAAGGGAAAGGAGCTGGGATTAAAGCCGGTGAATAAATGAATTGGTCACAGAGAACCACAGCGATCTCAGGAGATCCACAGCGAAAAATATGCCATATTAATCATCTCTGTGATCCTCTTTAATCTCTGTGGTACTCTGTGACCGGACAACCATCCTCAACATTATCGGCAAATGATCGCTGAAGCCTCCCCTGTATTGATATCCGTTATAGGTCCTGAAGGGTTTCAAGCCCGTAAAACTTTCATCTTCTTCCAATAGAAAATCAAAATCCAGCACATTCATAGAGCAGGAGTCATAACTTAACAATATATTCCCGGAAACGATAAACTGGTCGAAAAAGAACCATTTCCCCTGGTATTTCTGAGTTCCGGGTAACAGGCTGTTTCCTGTGACAGCCATATTGTAGAGTTTGTCGTTTTCAATACCCCCGTTGACACTCTTCACGGCCAGAACCTCTGAAATACTTATATCTTCCGGTTCATCATTGAAATCACCAAAAATGATTATTCTGTTCCGTAGATCAAGCCTGAAAAGACTATCCACACGCTGTTTCAGCAACTCTGCTACAATATTTCTTTTATATGTGCTTTCCATCTCACCCTGGTATCTTGATGGCCAGTGATTGATGAACATATGCACTGTATCCATCTCTTTTATCAGACCTTTTACATATAGTATATCCCTTGTAGAATCATCGGCATATTTTGTGGCAGGTACGCGAATAGAACTGGAGAATGATGGTTCAAAAGAATCCGGCAGGTACAACATGCTCACATCAATACCTCTTGGATCAGGGGAATCATAATGAATAATCCGATAATCATATTTAGACAATGGGGTATTTTCAACCATTTGCCGCAGAACAAATCTGTTCTCAACCTCGCATAAACCGATGATATCAGGTGGATTCCATTCATCTGCCATGGTGATAACTTTATAAAGATGGTTTAGCTTACGCTCAAATTTTGTCCATGTCCAGTGTTTCATCCCTTCTGGTGTAAATTCATCATCCATGGTTAATGAATCGTCGAACGGATCAAACAGGTTTTCCACATTCCAGAATACGATTGATAAAGTGAAGTCTTCTCCCTGACCTGTGATTTTAATATTTATACAAATTATGAACAGGCAGGCTGACAAGAAAAATACTGTTCTCATGATTAATGATTTAATGATTGTTGTTTTATCATTAATCCATTTTTCAGGGAAATATCGTACTATGGAGGGTAGAATTTAAATTAAGATAAACGGACTCACCTCCTAGCCCCCTCTCTCTCGAGAGAGGGGGAAAAGTTTTCGATTTTTCCCACGGTTATTTTAAGCTAATCCAGATCTGTTTTTTACTTCCCAATTTAACGACAGGGTACAGCTTCGCTAAATGATCCAGTCACTATAAATGACTGGATCGCTAACCATAAACCGAAAAAAAACTTCTCAATCGGGTACAGCTTCGCTAAATGATCCAGTCACTATAAATGACTGGATCATTACTTCAAACCCCCACAACCCTTAATGTCAGAAAAATGAAAATATCGGTAGGTTAAATCGATTTTTTTCACTCAGCGCAGTGTATCTCCCTCAATCCGCTCATATGCACCGATATCCGGACCTGCATCATCCACGCGGCTTTTGCCATTCAAATCCAGGGGAAAAAACGTCGCATAATCATCTAAACCCCTATCCTTTGCAGAAGAGAGAGTATCCAGCTGATAATCATTCCCATCAGCAGAAATAAATTTTGGGTCTTCAAAGTTGTAGATCTCCCTGAAACGGGATTGATCACTAAGATCAAATTTCTTCGGATCTATTTTTGTAACGCAATGATCAAGCTCATAATTTAATTCACTGTCAGGGTAGATATCTACTTCAAATTCACTTTCCCTGTTTCCATAGATAATGCAGTTCCCAAAAAAGGCTTTGTCAATCGGCCGTACCTGAATATTACCATAAATGTCCTCATAATAGTTATTCAGTCCCACCGCCGGATTAGAACGGCTTGTCGATTCCCACCCCCCATAATAATTAGCAATGGTGCAGTGATAGAATTCATAACTCTGTCCCCAGAGCAGTGCAACTGCAAACTGTCCACAGTTTCCGATCACACAGTTGTATGCTTTGATGGTTGTCCCGAGACCGAAAATGCCAACAGCCGACATATTCAGAATCTTTGTATTGGAAAGTTCAAGGGTCGGTATTACAAAACTGGCCAGTGTATCGGCTTCAATCCCGATAATACCGTTTTTAATGACAGCATAATTGATCCTGTTATCATGACTCCCGGGAAGCAGCCATAATCCATCCCACTGTCCCGGTATATCTCTATAATCGTACTCAAGCCTGTCGCCCTGAAAGGTTACCGGATTATCCAATGTTCCATTTACAATCAGGGTGCCGGCAACATACAACCGTGAATTACGGTGAAAGTGGATCCTTGTGCCTTCCTCAATCGTTAACACCTGGCTGGTGTCTACAAGCATTGAGTTGATCACAAGGTAGGGTTTATCATTGATCCAAGTCTCCGTTTCGATAATCTCCCCGTTGATCAGGTGCACATCCTGTCCCCATGCTACCAGGTTGACATCCTGGAGATTGCCATTTGTGATAAAAATAATGGAATCGTGGATTGCCAGAAGGGAATCAATATTATTCGGATTCAGGGTGACTTCCACGAAAATATAAAGTGAGTCTTCTGCAGGTATTTCTACATCCGTAGCATAGTTACCCGGCACACCATCAATATTAAGCCGGAATACAGATCTGCTGCCACCGGCCAGGGCAATCGATGATATCTTCACCGGCTGATCATAACGGTTATAGATCCTGAGTTGTTTTGTTGTTGAACCGATTGTGGTGAAGATGGTATCAAAAAAAACGGTGTCGGTTGAAAATCTGAGTTTTGCATCAGGATCCTGCAGCCATTCAAACCTCTCACATTTTATAAAACAACCAAAAAGAATGATCGCCAGTAAATATTTGCGGTTTCTTATCATTAGAATAATATCCGGGCAAAAATAATCATTCCTGAAAACAGGATCGAATAATAAACGAATAGATAACGGGATTATTTAAGAATAATTACAACATTCTCTACTTTTTACCACAGAGGATGCAGAGGATTTACACAGGGGCTGGCAGGGTGATTGGTTGTCGGTTGTCAGTTGTCGGTTGTCGATCCAGAATTGGTTGTAATCTTTGATTCCGCTACCATTTCGAGGATCCTCGAATCTCTAAGCATCCGGCTCAGGCGGATTGCAGAAATTCGGGATTATCAGTTGTCAGTCGTCGATTGTCGGTTGTCAATTTCTGAAGGCTAAGTTGGTGAGAAGGAGTGAAAGGAGGAAAGTACAAAAGTTACTGCCGGTTGTCAACCGGCAGCTGAATAATCCATGAACAGTATGTAACCCCGGTTGCCAACCGGGGTATCCGGTCAGACGAAAGGGAGAGGTTGCCAACCGGGGTATCCGG
>Ga0111176_1127_pt1 | contig 12538 bp, 7 predicted proteins | sample DeeMarSWOR324_28_FD_80229 | JGI IMG/M metagenome (GOLD analysis project Ga0111176, IMG submission 80229) | Bacteroides sp. SM23_62_1 | reverse complement strand
TTCGTTGAGATCGGCCCTGAAGTTGTACACCCAGGCCCTGATCCTGAAAAATCGAGGATCAAATATTATTCTGAGAATTCTCTGATTGATGAGGTTCGTGACTGGTTTTCTTGGCCTATTAATAACAGGCTTAGGCAACTCAGAGTCGATGAGTTGAATATTACTGAGGAAGACATGAATGACCTGTTTTACTGGAATAATGTTGAAGGATTAGGATTGATTTCTGTTGACAAAAAAACAGGTGGAGTTCAGGATGCCAAGCAGATAGGAATTGGTGAAACAATCATTGTACCATATATTATTGTGTTCCTGATGTTCATGATGCTCATGATGAGTGCAATACCATTATTAACGGCTGTTATGGAGGAAAAATTGAACCGGATTGCTGAGGTCCTACTGGGTTCTGTTACACCTTTCCAATTCATGATGGGAAAAATTTTAGGTGGTATTGCAGTCTCTCTTACAGCTTCATCAGTATATGTTATTGGGGGCGTTATTACTGCCAGGTATCTCGAATTGGGGAACATGATACCATATGATGTAATACCATGGTTTTTTGCCTATCTTATTTTAAATATTATCATGGTTGGTTCAGGAATGACCGCATTGGGTTCTGCCTGTAATGACAATAAAGATGCTCAGTCACTGCAGTTCCCTGCTATGTTGCCTCTGATACTGCCATTATTTATTATGATGCCTGTAATCCAATCTCCTTTAAGCAGTTTCTCAACTGGATTGTCCCTGTTTCCACCTTTTACACCAATGTTAATGTTACTCAGATTATCCACACCTGTAACCATTCCGGTCTGGCAGCCATGGGTCGGACTGATAGGTGTGCTCATATTTACATATTTCTCCGTCTGGGCAGGAGGAAGGATTTTCAGAACCTGTATCCTTCTGCAGGGCCAGAAACCCAAACTGGCTAACCTTGTGAAGTATGTGGTACGGGGATAGCATAACTTAGAGGCCTTATAATTAATACGATTTTTAACCATAAAGGAACACAAAGGAGTCTGAACCAGAACCTTTGTGTTTTTTTATGCAAACCTTTGTGTACCTTTGTGGATAGGGAGAGGGATAATAGCATATAATTTGAAGCAATAAATATAATCTCTACGCATTAATTGGAATAATGAATAATTTCCTTTTGATGAAATCACTTCCTCATAAATTACTCCAATGAAAGATTAATGTTATACCAATTTAAAATTCATAATCATGAAAAGGACAACTCTTCTTTTAACAGTATTAATGATTAGTAGTCTGTTGATTAATCTAATTGCACAGATGACTGTCACCGATCTTCATGAACTTGCTGTCATCAGGGATGATGTAAGAAGCCGGCGTGTCAGCAGTTTTGACCGTTCGGGCGGGAATAACGACCGGATCGAAAATATTAAAGATGGCGAGAAGCGGGTTATTTTCAATGTACAGGGTGCAGGGATGATCAACCATATCTGGATTACGATTGCTCCACCACCTCCCGGTTTAAGTAGGAACGATATAATACTGCGGATGTACTGGGATGGCAGTAATATTCCATCAGTAGTTTCTCCAATCGGACCTTTTTTCGGGCAGGGATGGGATGAGTGTTATCCCTTTTCAAGTTTGCCACTGGCAGCAGGTCCTGTAGAAGGCCGTGCAATGGTAAGTTATTTTGTAATGCCATTCGCCAATGGAGCAAAGATTGAAATTGAAAATCAGACCGGCCGTAATATAGATGCATTTTATTATTACGTCGATTATATGGAGATGAAATCTTTACCAGAAAATATGGGCAGGTTTCATGCATGGTATAATCATGAACTGACTGAAGCTTCTGAAGATGGTGAGAACGAATGGGGTGTACTTGGTCCACAGGGAAAAAATCCAACAGGTGAACTAAACTACCTGATTGCCGATATTAAAGGTAAAGGCCATTTTGTTGGAGTAAATTATTATGTCCACTCACCAAGCCCGATGTGGTATGGGGAAGGTGATGATATGATATTTATTGATGGAGAAAAGATGCCCACATTGCATGGTACGGGAACAGAGGATTATTTTAATACATCCTGGTGTCCGAATGTCATATTTACACATCCTTATTATGGTTATGGTAGGGTGAATGAGGATGTTGGCTGGCTGGGAAGAACACATGTTTACCGCTTTCATATCAGCGATCCCTTATATTTCGATCAATCGTTAAAATTCACCATAGAACATGGCCACAATAACTGCCTTACAGTTGACCTGGCCAGTGTAGCTTACTGGTATCAACTACCACCATTTAATGTACTCCCCCCATTACCTGAGAAGGCAGACCGTTCTCCCAAACCATTTATACAGCATTATCATATGCACAAATGGAGAGATGCATGGAGAAAGGCTGAAGGAAATGATCCAACGCTGTGGGGGAATGAGTAAGTTTAATAATTGATCTAAGTTACTAGGTACAAGTTGCAGTATTGAAAAACAATGGCATCAGCCTTAGGGCTGAGTGCCTGTTTTTCGGCATTGTAACCCATACCCTTTAACCTGTACCTTTAATTAATTCGTGTATTGGTTAATTAGTTTTTTAGTATGTTAGGGGGAGTGGGTATTTTTTGATAGTCTTTAATGAACAGGGATTACTTATTTACTTCCCTTTTTTAATGTTTTCGTTAAAAAATGATTCATTCTTTCATAATGGCTGCCTTTCCAATATATCTTTTCGCAACTTGTGCACCGGAAGAAGTGATCATAATATTCCTTCGTTTTAAACTGCAGGTGTTTCATTACTGATTCCTTACTTACTGATCTGATCAGACCATTGCATTCCATACATCTTTTAAAGGGACTGATCAGGTTATAGAGATCAAACCTTCGGGTAATTTCCAATGCTTGTTCTTTAACATCGATATTTCTGATCCAATAACCTCTTTCAACCGCATTGCGCATGAGGATTCCTTTATCCCGGGTTAGAATAATTCTTTTTTCCCGGAGAGAAATATTTACCAGATCGTTATCAGTATAATCATTCCGGTACAGTGTGTCAAATCCCATTGCGCGCAGGTATCTTGCAAGGCGTCCAAGATGAACATCCAGTATAAATTTTGGATTGCGTAATGGCGGTTTTTTCAGGTGCGTCACAGATGATATATCCAGACTTTCAAATTCGGGGTAAACAGATATTTTATCACCATCATGAATAATTTGATTGAAATTTACAGATTTTCCATTTACCAGGATTAAATCCACATCGGTGTGGGGGACGCCCTGTGATTCAATCATATCTTTCACCGTCTGACGTCCGGTGAATGAAATTCTCAGTAATGTTTTCCTTTTTTTCGCAGGAAGAAAGTCATTCAGTTCTTCGTAAAACCTTAACGAAACGGATTTCATAGAAATAGAAAAATATACCAGATCGAGGGATAAAGTTAATTTTTTCTGGTTGAATAGGTTGTTCAGCGGGTACAGCTTCGCTAATGATCCAGTCATTTAAAGTGACTGGATCCTTTGTAAAAAACTTTAACTATGGACATAGCTTCGCTAGCGATCCAGTCACTATAAATGACTGGATCATTAAGTTCACACCCCATTGTATAATCCAGGTAAAAGGTCAATATCGCATAGAAAAGATATGTTTTATAACATTTTATTGTGAGAATCGGAATTTTAAACAGCAGGAATTTTTTATTATTACCCTGGAATCAATGAAAGAACCGGTCTGTCATTATATTAATTGACGATATTCAATATTGCACTTTTAAATTCCTACAGAATAATTTTTCAAACCTGTTAAGTAACCCTTTATTTTTCGAAAGTTAATAATCATTTTCCTGGATTAGCTGTATTATTTGCTTATGGATTTCCGGGTTAGCTGCCAGGATTGGAAAATCCTTATTGTAATCCTTTTTATTAACCCTAAAATTGATTTCTGTTCCGTATAGATCAGTTATCATGCCTCCTGCTTCTTTGATGATCAGCCAGGGAGCAGTAATATCCCAAATTTTTTCATATTGATTTATCACAGCTCCCAGTCTGCCGTCGGCGGTGTACAGAAGATCCAGCAGACAATTGGTAGATCTGATATTTCTGGTATTCTGCACCAGTTTTGCAATCATGTTGGTTTGAGCAACCGTTTGACTTACATCCGGATGGAAATCCAATGAATAAGCAACAAGAACATCTTTCAGATAAGTGGAATTAATTACTTGAATGATCTCTCCATTTAAACGGGCCTTTCCTCCCTTTTCTGCATAGTAAAGTTGTTGATTAACAGGCAGATAGGCTCCTGCTGCGATAGGTACATGATCTTCCAAAAGTGCAATTAATATACCGAACCAGGGTAATCCTGCAATAAAATTAGAAGTTCCGTCAAGAGGATCAACAATCCATGTATATTGAGAGTTTTTAAAGATATAGCCACATTCCTCAGAAATGATGTTATGATGCGGGTATTCCTGCCATATCAGATCCAGTATCACTTTTTCCGATTCTACATCAGCTTCTGATACAACACTGCTGAGGCTTTCCTTTACTTTTATGTTGGATACTTTACCAAAGTATCTTAACAGAACATCACCCCCCAGATGAAGAGCCTGAACGATGATTAGCTTGAATTGATTGTTTATCATCATCATTTCATTATGATGGAAATCCTGTTCAAATCTGTATGACTGATCCTTAGAATACCGCCTGTCTTCAGAGGAGTCCAGGTCCAGCAGTTGTTTCTTATATCCTGATTTTCAACCAATTTATAATTACCGGATATAATTTCTTTTGGTTTTTTAGTGAGTCGAAGTACTTCATAGGAAGAAGTATCAAATGTCTGATATGTAATCATATCCACAGAATATTCAATATCAGTAATAACCGAGGAAGAGCTCAACAACTTGTTTTTATGAGATGGAGCCAGTTCAGGGAAAGTTCCCATTGCTCTGAGGTAATGCCTGATATAATCACCATAACCATCCGTAAGCCAGATATCATCCCTTATATACCTGTTTTTTCCATCCCAGTCGACGGTATATGTAGCCCAGTTCAGCGTACGGAATGCGTTGGGTTTATAAGTTGTATCACCTGATAACAATGTATACCTCAGTTCCATGGAGGCCTGCCTGGAAGAATGACTGTTGCCCGGAACACGGTACGCAGTTTGTTCATTCATTACTGTAACGCCATATTTTTCATACTCATGATTACCGAGCTCCTGGTAGGTCCATTCGAAAATGCCTTTTACATCATTTTCCCATTCGGTGAACAGATCACGGTTCAACATGATAAACATGACAAAAGTGACAGCATTTGTTTGTGTGTTACTCCATCCCGGGATATCTTCAAAGAAGGGTCCCCATTTATTTGTTTTTAACGGATAATTTTTCATCCAGTCAAGAATGATATCAAATGATTTTTGATAGCTGTTTGCATTTACAGGATCAAACCTGTTCATTTCCTGGAAAAGCATTAATGTACCCGTCCAGTTGGCAGTATAAAGGGTAGAGGATTCAACTTTTCCCGGATCCATGTTGCTATAAAACAAGCCCGGCTCACCTGTTTCTGCATTAACCCTGAAAGGAAGCGGAGATTTTTCAGCATCACCCGGACGGGTTTTGCTTGCGAGAATACTGGCTATCCTGATAGCTGCATCCAGATATTTTTGATCACCGGTAATTTTGTAAAGGTTAACAAGTTCAAATCCAAAATTACCGGCTTTATCAGGTTGAAGAAATCCTTTTCCATTTCTCATATCACCATCATATTTTCCTGAATGAACGTCGGTATTATACGGAAAGGGGAGAAATGGCCAGGCAGCAGATGAATCCGAGAGAGAACGCTGTAGGTATTCATCAGCCATGTATACCATATTATCTACTACCGAACGATCGCCGGTGTAATGGTATAGTAATGTCCAGGATGACAAGGCCATATTGATCTGGTCGCCTCCCAATCCCCGCATATCATGCTCAGGCCTCCAGACCTGATGATTCATGTAATACCTTAACCCATTCGAATCAATTTCAATGTTTTTCCAGAAATCCCATACCAGTGCAATCACTGTATCATAAGACTCCCCCTGGTCAGAGGAATACCAGGGTAAAATATTACCATTTTTGTCAAGCCTTACCGGGTGGTACTGGATAGTGTCAGTAATGATGGTGTCCCATATGGCTTCTTTAGTTTTTTCCTTCTGAATGCAGGAGCCAGAATAGAGAAGAAAAAGCAAAATGAAAAGCAAAGAATTCTTCATAGGTGTTAGGAATCAAATTAATATGAGTTCAAGAATGTTAAATTATTCCTTTTCAGAATGTTGAAACCATACTCATGCCCTCCATGGCCGTTCCCTGTTTTGTAGGGAGGGATCATTCAGTACATCAAATGCTATATTTACATCCTGAACCATCTGGAAGTCATACATTCCCACACAAATAAAATCAGCACCGTTCTCGAAGGCAAAACGAAATGCTTCATTTGGATGAATAGCTCCGGCTGCAAGGATCTTGAACGCAATCCAGGGTTGGACCAAGTCTTTCATAAATGATATAGTCTCTTCTGTATTGAAACAATATTTATTGTCATGCCACGTTGGATGTTGAGCCGACCAATAATTCTGATGGTGAAGTGTTTTCATCCAGAAATCGGGTTCAAATCCTAATTCAACCGCTTTTTTAATGGTTTCAATATGATGGGCACCTATCCCGGCAGGAATTTTTGCATTCCTGATTAATTCCAATGCTTTTGCTACCTTTTCGGGTCCATCTTCAGTGGTAAAATAATAGTCAGCTGTTTCACCTTGAATATAACAGGCACTGGCCCCATGATCAATGGCTCTCTGAATAAAGTCAAGCCATTCCTGGAAAGGTTTGGCCTGTACCCCGTCACTGTAATCCAGCCCCACACAGTCGGACATGAATTGGATCTTTCCCATTTTTTTTGCCCAGTATTCATTGATAACCTGGGCAATCACGGGATCTGTAAGAAGTGTATTCACACCACACTTTTCTGCAACAGCAAGTGTCCTGAAAATTCTTTCCTTTGTATGATAGGCCCGGATCAAGTGAGAAACATAAATAAGATCACGTGAATGGGCATACCCGTTTAACAGATTGCCTCCCAGGATAACCTTGCTGACTTCTTTATCTCCTATCATTCCAAGGGGTACTTCTCCCTTTAATTCATCAATTTCAGGGAAGTCCATTCTAACCACACTGGCACCAGAGATGATATCCACCAGGTTCTGTTCCTCAAAGCTTTCCCATTTCTTTTTCCTGTAATAAGAATAACCAAATAAGCCCATAACCGGCAAAGTGGCCAGATGCTTCAGTATTTCACGCCGGTGAAGGACAGGCTTTTCAACAGGCTGAGCCTGAGAAGCATCTTTTTCAGGAACAGGATGATCAGGTGAAAAAAGCCTCCGGACCGAACGTTTTTTAAAAACATAATCCTGGGCCAATTTATCCATTCCAAGGTATAACCCCGCCGGGAACATTGAAATAACAACAAGTGTTAATGACTCTATCAGATTTTTATCTACCAGCAGGTAATGACCCTCAAGTCCTGTTCCGTCGGAGGTAATAAATGGCGGATTGGCAAAATAATATAACACAAGAAGCACTGCTCCGGAAATGGCGGCAATCCTTGTAAACAAACCTAGGAACAACCCGAGACCAATGAATATCTGTCCCCAGATATTGATAAAATCGACCACCGATAATACACCGGGTGTTTCTGCGATCCAGTGAAACAATCCCGGTAGGATATATCTCGATTGTTCAAGATAACCCGCTGATGTCCAGTCCGGATCGGTTAATTTTACCAATCCTTCGTATAAGAGATGCCAACCGATGATTATACGAAGAATAGCAAGAAAATACATACCGATAGTAGATCCAACAGTTGATCGTTTAATTGATTTCATTACCCTGGTAATTTCAAGTTAAAGATATCTTTTTTTGATGAACTGTCAGTGCTGGTTTTCAAATTATCAGGAAGATAGTCTTCAATCTAAAGCAGGATTAAAAAAATGCCATAATTAATAAATTAGTGGTACAGCCTTGTCAGGAGGTTGACAGATTCTTATTCATTCAGGCACGCCTTCTTTTCTGTTGTAATTCTGGTTTAGTTATTGTATTTTTAGTAGGATAAATCAGTTTTATTATAGCCTTTCAATATCTTTTTTCATAATTTCTACTTTATTAAATAAAATCATAAAATCATGCAAAAAAGAAAACTCACAAGGCGAGAGCTTCTTGCCACAACTTCGGCAGCGACCCTGGGGATCATGGCTGACTGGTCCGTTAAGCCTTTTTCCATCAGTGGGAACGATCAGGGTAAGCTTGCTATTCTTGGAGGCGAACCTGTTCGTAAGGCAGACTGGCCTTCATGGCCGGTCTGGGATCCTTCCGCTGAAGAAGAGGTATTGAAAATGTTGCGTAGCGGCAAATGGTGGAGAGGCAGTGGGGATTATGTTGCTGAATTTGAAAAACAATATGCTGAATTAATCGGAACCAGACGATGCCTGGCCACCGCAAGTGGAACTACTGCATTACTCGTATCATTGCACGTGCTTGGAATAGATGCGGGCGATGAGGTGCTGGTTTCCCCTTTCACTTTCATTGCCACCTATAATGTAATTTTTATGAGTAAGGCCCTGCCTGTCTTTGTGGATACTGATCCTGAAACATTCCTCATTGATCCTGAAAAAATAGAGGAGCGGATTACTGACCGTACCACTGCCATTCTGCCTGTACATATTTATGGCCTGCCTGTTGATATGGATCGGGTTAATAATATAGCCGGAAAACATAATCTGAAAGTTATAGAGGATGCCTGCCAGGCCTGGCTGGCAGAGTACCGTGGTAAAAAAACAGGTACTCTCGGTGATCTGGGCTGTTTCAGCTTTCAGAATTCCAAACATATTCCTACCGGTGAGGGAGGTGCCATTGTTGGGAATAATGATGAGATTATGGATCGCTGCTATTCATTCCATAACTGCGGCCGTCCTTTTGGGAGTGTTAAAGGTAATACACCCATTCCAACAAGGGGAAGTAACCGCCGCATGCAGCAGATGCAGGCCATCATGCTGATGTCACAAATGAAACGGGCAAAAAAAGATGCAGACACCAGATTGGAAAACGCAACATTTCTTGATGGTAAATTAAAAGAAATACCCGGCATTATACCCTATAAGCTGGCGGATGGAGCTACACGTTCAGCTTATCATATGTATCCGTTCAGGTATAAAAAGGAATATTATAATAATATATCAAGGGAGAAATTCCTTCAGGCATTAAATGCGGAAGGTGTGCCGGGATGGAGTGGCTACGGCCCACAAAACAAATATGAACTGGTTGAAGAAGCCCTGGATTCCAAAGGGTATAAAAGACTATTTTCAGAGGAGAGGCTGCGGAGATACAGGGAAGAAAACAATCTGCCCGGTAATAATCAACTATGTGAAGAAGCAGTTTGTTTTTATCAAAGTATGCTTCTCGGGACCAAAAATGATATGGATGATATCGTGAAAGCTATCACGAAGATATATGAGAATCGTGATCAGCTCAGTGAGTCGTGAGTCGTGAGTCGTGAATCGTGAATCGTAGGTTGTGAGTCGTGCTCAGTGGGGCGTGATAGAAGAATTGAGAAAGCTTAGCAGCCTGATCAGTCATAAGTTGTAAATCGTGAAATGAATTTCCTGCATACTGAGGGATGATTGAAAATCATTATCCAAAACTTTTTGTATTGGGCATATCTATGCAACCAGAGCAGATAATCCCCGCGTGTAAAAATACACCTGTCATGTAATTCGGGAATGAAGGATTACCGGATATAAAGTTAATATAGGGAAATGTTACTTTATGAATTCCGGTTAATTTTCGTCAAGGTAAGGACCAAGTGTACCTTCAAAGGTATTACCTGACGCGGGTGCATATATATTAAAACTCGATGCCCCGGCCTTGATGATAACACCGTATCCTGCACTATTTGTGATGGTGGAATTGGTTATTATGACATTGACTGCAGCCGGTTGGATCATAATGTTGGCCTTGTCAGTTGTACCCCCTCCACCGTCCTGTATATTACAATTATCAAAGGTAACGTGATCATCAGTTGAAATAATGATTCCATCCCAGTAACCGGCTGTTTGTTGAGAACCCCCAAATGTTACACCTGTAGCATCCAAGCTACCTGAAATGTTGAATGCTGATCCTGCTGTAAATTTCAGATTTGAACCCGATTCAATGGTCATACTTTTTGTCGCACGTAATGTAACATCTTCAATGATAAGATAGTCTATTTCAGCACTCAGATTCTTCCATGTACCCAGAAAGTCAGTTTTACCATCCCTTACTTCAATCGCCGGAACACTTGAAGAATACGCACTTATTGTATTGTTTGTCATGATTTTATGCACATCGTCAAAGGCAAGTCTTATGGCTGAGGTCATATTATTCTGAAGGGTATTTCCTGAAAAATTCTCTGCATACTGTATTGTAGCCTGATCTTTCAGGAATATTCCTATGCCGCTGCTGCCGGAGACTTGCGAATTCTGTATATTCAGAGTACCCTCAACTGTAAGGATTGCCGGCTCGGCCAATCCCTCAAGTGCCCGGTACCCGGCATTTAGTATTGAAGTATAAGTAATCAGGGTATTACCGCTTTTTACATATATTCCATTCCATGATCCTGTAGTGCTGGTGAATCCATCAATCTTAACCGGCTTGCTGGATGAGCCATTAATATTCAGGTCTCCTGTAATAATCATACCTGCAGTCCTGGTAAAATATACTTCAACTCCAGGAAGGATGATAAGTGGTTTGTTGAACTTGACTGGTCCAGTAAACTTATAAGGAATGCCGAAATCGCTGATATTTGCACTGGCAGTTTCAGTTGAGGCATAAGTAGACTGATAGATTGTTAAATAGGTGCCTTCTGATTCATCTGTAAAATTAGGGCTGGAAAGTACACTCAATATACCTGCAGGGACCTTCATGGGTCCTGAAGCATTGGTAACAAATTTATTATTTGCCAGGGGATGAACCTGCAGGATATTATCCAGTTTAAAAACTGCATTATCTCTGACAACTAAACCGAAACCACCACTGGACTCGAATGTATTGCCTGAAAATGAAGCAACTGCATTCCCTGTAAGTATAACTGAGGCATTATCTGTTGTTTCTGTTGTAAAGGAGGAAGAACCGGCATCGCGGATAATACAGCTGACCAAAACCGTTCTGGGTCCTTTGAGGTGAATCCCTTTCCATTTGTCATCAGCAGCAATGAAGGAAACATTTTCGGCAAATAACATACCTGTTTCCGAAATAATTAATCCAGCATCACCAGCAAACTCAATAATCACTCCCTGGTCAATCTCCATCAAAGCAGAAACGGTTAAATCGGACCTGACGGTATAATCTGTTTCCTGACTGGTATTGATCTTTGTAAGTGTAATATCATTGAGCAACGTTCCCTGCAATGGAATGGCACCTGCAACAACAACAGTTTTGTAGTCTTCGCTGAACTCATTGTCCTTGGAGATCCTGAGTTTTAGCGTATAGGTACCGTTTTTGGAGGGTATGAAAAAAGCAGAATCGGACTGTGAATAAGTAACCGTATCGTTTGAGGGTTGACTGGTTATTGTCCAGATGATTTCATAATTGTGCCCGAGCGATCCACTAGCATCCAGTCTCATAGTATCACCAACCTGTGCCGTTGTATCAGATCCAGCATCAGCTTCAAGATTTGGACCGAGGTCCCCTTTTTTACAGGCGAAGAAGGAAATTAGAATGATTCCAATAAATAATAAAACTCTTCTCATAAAATTGTAAATAATCATATAAAAATAAACAAATTTATAACAGCCGGGCATAGCTTCGCTAATGATCCAGTCACTATAAATGACTGGATCACTAACACCTCCCCAACTACTTTATCCCCTCCAATAGTTATTATCGCAACATTCCAGAGGTGTTATGCAACATCAATTATTGATTTTCTGTTAATTTTAAACGGGAATTCCATCAACAAACAACTGCAATGAAAGCAATTACATTTGAAGGAATAAAAAATCTATCATACAGATCAGTTCCTGATCCTGTTATCCATGATCCCAAAGACGTTATTGTAAAAGTTCAGTATACAGCAATCTGCGGTTCGGATCTGCATGTATATCATGGGCGGGAGACAGGGATTGATGCTGGGACAATCATGGGACATGAATTTACAGGTTATATCGTTGATACAGGTGCAAATGTGACCAGTCTCAGAATAGGAGATCATATCGTAAGTCCATTTACCACAAACTGTGGGAAATGCGATTTTTGCAGAATCGGATTAACTGCCCGTTGTTTAAATGGTCAGCTTTTTGGTTGGATTGAAAAAGGTATTGGTTTACATGGAGCCCAGGCTGAATATGTCAGGGTTCCCTATGCAGATTCAACCCTGCTGAAAATTCCGGATTCAATATTTTCAGAGTATGCATTGATGGCAGGAGATATTTTATCGACCGGTTACTATTGTGCTGAAATGGCTGAAATCAGGCCGGGAAAACCATACGTTGTCGTGGGGTGCGGACCAGTTG
>Ga0111176_1126_pt1 | contig 12539 bp, 10 predicted proteins | sample DeeMarSWOR324_28_FD_80229 | JGI IMG/M metagenome (GOLD analysis project Ga0111176, IMG submission 80229) | Bacteroides sp. SM23_62_1 | reverse complement strand
AGACAATAATGCACCGATGCAGCCATGAAATACTAAAGGATAAACAAGGAACCCGATACCTTGAAAAACTATCCGGTGTTTATTAATCATTTCTCAACAATCCTTACATATTCCACTGCACCAACATCCCTGCGTATATTCTCAGACCAAAGAAATGAATTTGGAACTGTTCCTTTGAAGATGATGTTGGTATTGGGGATCAACGCAGGGATTTGATAAATGTCGGTAATTTTAAGACAATTAAGCATTTCTATGGCAGCACCTTCCCCATCCGGTTGACTTGTCACATCCTGTGATTCAGGCGGATCTTTCAATATTACTGTATGACAATGTCCATCAAGCAATGCAGCATATAATGCAATCACACCCATATCATCCCTTGCAGCAATACCTATCTTTTCGGGATTAATCCCATTCAATGCCCGGCATAATTCCAGGCAACGTAATACATCCCATACCTGCATGGAAGCTATGGTTCGTCCGGTCCAGGCAGAAGCACGGCGAATATGCCATTGCAGCTCAGGCGACCAGCCAGCTTCACCAACACCCCTGACTTCAAGATATGCTATATTCCACTCCTGTTCAAGTCCTTCAATAAAGTTTTCCGAGTCATTACGGTTTTCATTTTGATTTCGCAGGACAATCATTAAAGGATTATCTATTTGCGGATCATTTCTCCAGCGAATATCTACTTTTAAACGCCATCCCTTTTCAGGTATAAAACTGTATACATGGTTCCCATATCGACCCAGATCAGCTGAACGGGATATAAGATGGGGTTCTGAAGGGACAGGGATATCCGGAAAGGCTCCAAATGTTTTTTCCATAAGGAGCTTAATCACTGAATCGCGGAAAACAGATAATTCCTCAGCATTTGATATATCAGGAACTGTTGGAACAGGAATGAATGAATCCTGTATTGTTTTGGTCCGGTCATCCTCAGGTGGCCCGTCTACATATACCTTAAGCGCTTCGTCAGAAAGCCGGGCATCTGAAGAATCATCATAATCTCCGATATCCTCATAGGATATCTGTTTTCCCATCAGTTGTTCGACGAAAAATGAGAACACCTTTTTCCTGGATTCAGGAATGGATGCATGACCCCCTGCATACTCCACAAACCCTATTCTTCCGGGAACTTCATACAAGCTATAGAAGTTCTTAAGATCTTTATACAATTCCCTCACACCTTCAATAGAATTCAGGTTATCACCGTCTCCCTGAACAATCAGCAGGGGTCTTGGTGCAATCAGGGCCCCGATATCCTGAAAGTCACGACAGAAGGTATTGATGGGTACCATACAGTCACAATGATGGTCAATACTCCGGGTCAATATTTGTTCATTCAGGGTGGTGGCTCCTGCCTCCGGTACAGCTACTTTTACGCGTGGATCGGCTGCTGCAATGAACCAGCTTTGTGCTCCTCCTCCGGATCGTCCTGTTACTCCCAGCCTTTCAGAATCAACTTCGGGCCTTTCCGACAACAGGTCCAGAGCCCGGATAGCATTCCAGACTTCCACACCGGCCGGTGTATAACCACGGCTGTACCAGTTAAACCAACCCTTTGAATAGCATCCATGGTGATCACCCCACACTTCCCCGTACTGTATTGTTTCAATTATCAGGCAAACAAAGCCCAGTTGTGCATATTTTCGTGGGTATGTCTGGTAATAAACCTTCTGATCATGTGCATGACCGCAAACATATAAAATTGCCGGGACCGGTTCTTTAATATTGTCAGGAATATAAAGGTTTGCAGGAACATATAAACCGGGCAGAGATTCATAATAAAGCTTTTCTATGCGGTATCCATCCATCTGGATGGTTCCTGTTATCTGAATATTTAAACCGGACCGTTTACCAGCAGGAGGTAAATGTTCTATTCCCAGGCTCTCAAGGAATTCCTTGTACCGCTGAGGTCTAGCTTTTTCCCACTCTTCCTTTGATCTAATACCTTCCAGGGCCGCACCAGAAATTCCGGCTGCCGCCTCCATCAGGTAATTCCGGATATTGTTTGGCTGGTCAATATCCGGGCCTGTCTGCATCTGGATATCCTGTGCCCCTGAAAGCTGGTTCAGTAGGAGAAAACAGGAGATGGTGGTTAACAATGATAATTTTCTCATTTTAAACAATTTTCGATGCAGCGGCCTGATCCAGCCATAAAAACGCATTTGGGTGACCCCTTAATATGGATGCCGGGCAGGCAGTGGAAATTTCATTATGCAAAGTATTGAATACCGCTGCTGATTTTCGCTCTTCAGGCACAAAACAGCTGATCACTCTGCTGCTCATGATAGCAGGAATAGTCAGGCTGAGAGCTTCTCTGGGAACATCTTCCAGTGTGGGGAACCATCCTTCACCAAGTTGTTGCCTTCTGCATGCTTCATCCAGTTCTACAATCTTTACGAGATGTGGATCATCAAAATCGGCAACCGGTGGATCATTAAATGCAATGTGCCCGTTTTCACCAATTCCGATACAAGAAATATCAATTTGATGACTTGTCAGAAGTGCCTCATAATGCCCGATCTCTTCATGCAGATTGTCAGTATCTCCATTAAGAAAAAATATTTTGCCCGGTTTTACATGATCAAGGATCCTGTCTTTCAAATACTTACGGAAACTCGCAGGATGCTGTTCTGAAATGCCTATATATTCATCGAGATGAAAAACGTTAATTCTTTCCCAGTCGATTTTTTTTAGTTTTATAGCTTCTAAAAATGAGAACTGTGATGTTCCGGTTGCAAGTATCAAATTTGCATTCCCTCTCTCCTGGATAGCAGTAAAAACATGCTGTGCCACAAATTCAGCTGCTGCATGACCCATCTCCCATAGATCTTGAAAGATACTTACATGGAGTTTGTCCATCTGAAAATATTTAGTTGGCTGGTACATAAAATAAATATTTAGTAAGAGAATTTATACTCATCCCCCTTTGATTATTCCCTTTCTTGCGAGAGAGGGGCCAGGAGGATGAGTTCAACGAAAAAGATTTTTAAATTAATTAGTTTTAGCATCTCCTTTTAACCTAATCCCCTGTCTTGTATACCACTTCCCCTTCAACAATTGTTTTAGCAATCTTTATTTTGAAATCCTCAACCGTAAACAATATTAAATCTGCCTTCATCCCGGATTTAATTTTTCCACGATCCTGAAGGCCATACAGCAATGCAACATTCGTACTGGCCATCCGGATTGCCTGTTTAAGGCTGCATCCGGTTACTTGCATGATATGACCAACTCCTTTGGTTATTGGAGAGGCAGATCCATACAGCACGTTCTGAGCAGGGTACCTGATCATTCCTTCGGGTGTGAGTTCAATTGTATCGCCTTTCGGTGTGGTATACTCGCCTGCCGGTAATCCTGCAAAGTGAGTCACGTCGGAGGTGATGATCGTTTTCCCCGGGCCTTTTACTTTATAAAAGACACGAATCTCCTCAGGATTAAGATGGAATCCATCACAAATTATACTGATCATCAGGCGGTCATCTGATAACTGCGACCATAATGGATTATTGTGACGGTGTATCATGTTGGCACATCCGTTACCCAGGTGGGTCGCGATCCGTGCACCTTTGTTAATAGCCTCTGTAATAACCTCTGCAGGTGCATTATGATGACCCAGTGCAACAACAATACCCATTTCATGAAGGCGGGTAATCATTTCCATCGCTCCTTCCATATCAGGAGCCAGGGTGACCTGTATAATATTTTTACCTGATGCCTCATACAGCTCCATGAACTCTTCCCAATCGGGTTTTCTCACATACCGGAGAGGATGTGCCCCCCTGTAACCGTCCTCCGGTGAAATATAAGGTCCTTCCAGGTGAAAACCCGCAATAGAACCATGTAATCCTGGATTCTTCATTCCTTCTGCCAGTATTTCAAAATTTCTCAAGAGAATCTCATGACTGTTGGTGGTTAGGGTGGGCAAATAGGTTGTTACACCAACCTCCCAGAGTGCCTTGGTCGCCTTCTCCAGACCTTCGATAGTAAGGTCTCCACCACTGAAAGAAAAAGATACCCCGGCAAAGCCATTGACCTGGTTATCAATTAATCCGGGAGCTACATAAATCCTTTTACTTTCTGCGGTCAACCCTTTAATCTTATTTATTTTCTGAATCTTACCATCAGCTATCTCAATGGAAACAGGAGAATCGTCAGTATATAAAAGTCCTTCCACCGTAGTGTCATTTTTCATTTTTTGACCACAACCGGATAAAATTAATAAGACAATTGATATATAGGCTGAAAATATTCCTTTCATTATTATTGTATTTTAAGATAAATAATCTAAAGTGAGTGCTTTAGGATTTTTATAAACTTATTAACCAATTTTTAATTAACCACAAAGGTATACCAAGGTAATCTCAAAGGTACACAAAGATTTATGTTCCGGCACACTAATTTCCTGATAGTATTCCGACTTTTACTAAACCAGGTAAATATTATTAAAATTTAGTGATGAAAACATTATGGAAAATTAAGAAAATTGTAATTTAATGGAGAAGAATATGACATGAAACAGGTTCTCAAGCGTTTTATCCAGGTAGTCAGCCAGCTCGTAATCATCATGACTATCCTTTTGGTCTCTGCTGGATCAATAAAATGGATATGGGCATGGATTTATTTTATACTTTGTGTCCTGATCCTTATTGTGAATGGTTTTGTCCTGGATCCCGATTTGATTGCTGAACGTGGAAAGAAAAAAGAAAACATTAAGAAATTTGACCGGATTATCACAACCGTTAATATTATCCCTGTAATTAGTATTATACTACTGTCGGGGCTGGATAAAAGATTTGGCTGGACCGGAAATACTGCCATGGTTTATTATTTAGCCGGCATTATTCTCATGATTCTGGGTAATGCACTTTTCACCTGGGCAATGGTAGCAAATAAATATTTTTCCACTTCTGTCAGGATCCAGACTGATAGAGACCACAAAGTTGCCGAAGGAGGTCCATACACAATAGTCAGGCATCCCGGTTACACCGGTTATATACTCTTTACTTTCGCTACTCCCATGATTCTCGGCTCATTATGGGCTCTGATACCAGCCGGCATAACAATGGCACTGTTCGTCATCCGTACGATTTTAGAGGATAAAACTCTGCAAAATGAATTGGAGGGATATAGAGAATATGCCGCAAGAGTGAAGTACAGGCTTGTGCCGGGAATATTCTGAATATAGAAGAAGGCGAAGGCTGACGTTAAGGCTATGGAAGAATGATACTGGGTACAGTGTACAGGCTGCAGGGTGCAGAATTTGTGAGTGAGTTTTGCCGGTTGCTAACCGACAATAAAAACCTGATGGATAACCAGGCAAACCCGGTTGTTAACCGGGGAAAAGTTTTAAGTTACAGGGTAAAGATTGTAGACTGCAAGTTATTATATATCAATTAATTCCTAACTTAACCGGAGGGTAAATATATGGACTTCTTTAAGACCTGGTTAACAGGCTATTATAATCCCGGCAAACTTGCAGGGGAACTTGCTGAAAAAAAAGCTCCCCACTGGGGTGTTTATGCGACAGGTATGCGGGGCCTCTTAAATTCACTTTTATTATACCTCCCGCTTGTAATCCTTGGCAAAGAACCTACCTCACCCTCTTGGTTGACCTTTCTTCCAACCACCGATTATTATCTTGCATCAGTTTTTTTTGTTCCCTTTTTCTTTTATTTCCAGTGGTTTCTTCTCTCAGCTTTTATTCACCTAGTAATCAGATTATCGGGACTGCAAAGCAACATTGACCATATATTAAATATTACAGGATTTAACAGTCTGGTTGTAGGGGCATTTATCCTGGTATGGGATTGGATCTGGATACTGACAGGCTGGCATAACCCCCCATTACTCGGTATCAGTCACCTGATCATTGATACCTGGTATATCATCATTACCTCTGCTTGTTTCATCAGAATACTGAATCTGAAACCCATTACGGCAGTACTGTTGAATCTTTTATGGATAGTCGTCGCAGTACCAATTGCCATGCTTTTTATGAGAGCGCCGGTGTAGGAAACAATTCCCGGCCCTGAAAAGCTGCATCCGCCTCTGGCGGATAGCTAGTTTTTCGAGGATCCTCGAATTTCTAAGCATCCACCTAAGGCGGATTGCAGAAATTCGTGATTTTCGGTTGTTGGTTCCTGGTGGATATGAGCGAGGGAAGTTATTTGTGTTGGTTTTTTTCTGCCTTCGATTCACGACTCACGACTCACGACTCACGGCTAATGATTCCCGCTTTTCGGAACTGCACGTTTCTGTTCTATGTAATATGCAAATATTTAATAATTACAGGATCAGGTAGATTTCAGCTTTTCTGATACCCGGAATTTTATTGTCGGTTGACGGGCGTTGTTGAGATAAATCTTTGGTTCTTAACCAGAAAATGACAACTTTAACCTTATATTTAACCTGATTTTTATATTCTATTGCATCCGTTTTATTCCATGTAAAGTTCTTTTGACGGTAACAGAATGTAATTTTATTTCATTAAACCATAAATATCATGACTACCTGCAAGCAAAGAGTCACTTTAACTGCGATCATAATTTGTCTATTCAGTTATGGTATCACAGCCCAACAATATCAAACAGATACAATTCAGGAAAAATCTGATTTTCAATGGCCTGAGGGAATTAAAATGGGATTGAGCCTAACATTTGACGATGCCCGGTTCTCTCAGATCGATAAAGGAATTCCCTTGCTTGATCAGTTTGGAGTGAAAGCCACCTTTTATATATCGCCCGACAATATGTTAAAGAAGGTTAATGCATGGAAAGAAGCTGTTAACAATGGTCATGAAATAGGAAATCATACCCTTGTGCATCCCTGCAGTGGCAATTTTGAATGGTCGAGACACAAAGCACTGGAAGACTATACATTGCAGAAAATGACTGCGGAGCTGGATTCTGCCAGTAAATTCATTGAATATCACCTGGGTGTCCATCCTGTTTCTTTTGCTTACACCTGCGGCCAAACGTTTGTTGGTAGGGGTAACAATACTGAAAGCTATGTGCCGGTGGTTGCGGCATTATTTGAAAGTGGTCGTGGCTGGCTTGACGAAGCCCCGAATGATCCCGTCTATTGCGATATGGCCAGGCTAACTGGTATAGAACTGGATGGCAAATCATTCGATGAAATAATACCTTTAATAGAGTCAGCTAAAAATAAAGGGCACTGGTTGATCCTGGCAGGGCACGAAATGGATGAAGGTGGGAACCAGACATCATTGTTATCAACTATTGAAGCAATATGCATATATGCTTCAGATCCTGCCAATGGTATCTGGATAGATACAGTTCATAGCATTGCAGCATATATTAAAGACAAAAGAGAGGAAGTCCAATTTGTGATCTTGCCTGTGGACTGACTTCACTATTTTCAATCAAATAAAAGGTTGAGGATCTTAATTCCTGCATGTCACAGCTCCGTATTTATGAATTTACTGAATCTCGTGGCGCACTCACCTTTTGAATCACCGGATATTTTTAATTAAACATTAGCGTGTTGCCCTGTCAAATTAACGATATTAATAATCAGAGATTTGTAGAGCTGCGCCATCGTGCGGTTCCACAAAAGGTTTATGGCTCAATTATTTAGTTCTTTTAATCGCACACGCGTTATACTTTAATTATACTATATACAATTTCTTTGAAAATAACATCATTCCTCAACCACAACATGCAGATGAGCAATCGCCTGTAGGCCCGCCTCATCCGAACGTTCCACCCGCACAACATAATGCCCCGGTTCTGAGAATGCATGAACTGTTTCAGCAAATCGCCCTGCCGTGTAATTCCTTCTGTCTACTGTTTCGGATTTAACCGTAACCTGTGGCGAGCCATCCCCGAAATCCCAGACCTCATGGCCCGCAGCAGTATTAAATGTCCGGACAAGAAAGGTTACAGGATCACCCGGCTTAATATTTAAGGTAGGATGATAAGCCGGTTGCATAACCGGTATCGTCTGATCCGGCTTATCCCTGTCATAAACCTGTATAACTGCAAAATCATAATCAACATTACCTTCCGAATCGGTTACTTTCAATATCTCACTATACTCACCGGATTTTTCATATGACTTTTTCTGAACAGGCCCGTCTGCATTTGTTCCATCGCAAAATATCCATTCATAAGAAATGATATCTCCGGCAAGACTTTTCGATTTTCTGCCATCAAGTGTGGTCTCCTGCCCGGTCCACAACAGGTGATGCGGACGTGCAACAGCTATTAAACCCGGATCATATTGCCTAACATATGCTTCCCACACATATGCGTATGCATCCTCTGTTCCCCAGGTGCCGGTGGAATTTTCTTTATTCGATATATCGAAGTGAAGGTGAACCCATCCGCCGCTGCCTCCCTGCTTTCCCATCAGGCCAATCCGCTGTCCCATTTTTACCCTGACTCCCGGTTTGATTGCCGGATAAATACTGTCGAGATGACTGTAACGGTAGTACCAGCCGCGGTTATCAACAATATAGACCACATCTGTCCGTATATCCCCCGGAAAATCATCATATCTTTCAAGTGTATCTTTTCTGGCAGAAACAACCAGTCCGTCCGTGGCCGACACAATTTCATCCATCCCTTCTGCTCCGCCAATATCATGCCCCGAATGGTAATAGATATCTTTTACCGCCAGGTTCTCACCCCAGTCAACAAAGCAGGGTTCATTCCCCGAATGTGTCATGCTGGCAAACCATTTCTGCTTTACCGGGTATACGAATGTCCCCGGTTGAATAAGCGCTGATTCTTCTGGCCAGAGCCTGAAACGGGCATCTGCGGAGAGACCCCACCGGTCACTGTTGGAATTTGCATAATATTCCTTAACAATAGGGCAGTCAATCTGTACCTTACCCATTTCTACAGGCAAATTATAATTACCTGAATGCATTGTTATCTCCTCATCATCAACAGAAACCTTCACATTAACCTCACGTATGGCATTACGAAGGCTGTCACGGACCACGTCGATACTCAGAAGTTCAAGTTGTATTATTTCTCCATTACTCAGTTCAATTTCCTGAGATTCACCAATATTCAGTTCTGTAACTACCCGCAAAGGTGTTATCCTGGATGCATCACTGCAGGAAACAATTAAGAATATTAATAAACAAAGTTTCCATAAACATATGATCTTCTTCATTCCAAAAAGTGTATTATTCATATTAGTTGAACAGTTTAGCGTTGTTGCAGTTTAGTAATTTAGCAATTTAACAATTTATTTCGGTGATTTCATTGTTGTTTTTAACACCAAATATTTGGATATCCAAATATTCTGATTTAATATAGCACATACTATCTTTATAAATCAATAATCATCATGAAAAGAAGACAATTTATAAAATCAACACTGTTCAGTACCGGTGCATTGTCACTGGTATCTTTTCCATACCGTCTGTACGCGGGACTTGAAAAAAAATATCCGCATGACAGGGTAAAACTTGGTAACAGCGGCATTGAAGTGTCAAGAATGGCGATGGGTACAGGTACAAATGGTGGTGGAAAGAGCTCCAACCAGACCCGTAAACTGGGTATTAAAGGATTGGCTGATCTGCTTCACGCAGCCTATGATGAAGGTGTTACCTTCTGGGATTCAGCGGACCAGTATGGATCACATCCCCACCTGAATGAAGCATTAAAATCTGTTCCACGCGAGAAGGTTGTCATACTCAGCAAAACGAGAGCAGCGACGCCTGATGATATGAAGGCTGATCTGGATCGTTTCAGGAAAGAGATTGGTACAGATTACATTGATATCATCCTGTTGCATGACCAGCGAAGTGCTGACTGGCCTGTAAATAAAAAAGGTGTCATGGAGGTTCTGTCTGAAGCCAGAGAAAATGGAATTGTAAGAATGGTAGGTGTTTCCTGTCATTCGCTGGACGCACTTGAAGCTGCGGCGGATGAACCATGGGTTGAACTTGACCTGGCACGCTGGAATCCCGCAGGTGCACACATGGATGCTGATGTGTCAGTAGTTGAAAAGGTACTGAAAAGAATGAAAGCCAACGGTAAAACCGTTATGGGAATGAAAGTGATTGGACAGGGCGATCTGGCCAACAAAATAGACGAGTGTCTCCAATTCCAGCTTGGCAGCGAATTTATTGATTGTTTCACGATTGGTTGTGAGAGCTTTGACCAGTTCAAGGATTTGCAGAAGCGAATTCCTGAAGCGAGCGTGAGAGCTTAAAATTGGTTTATTGGTTTATTCGTTTATTGGTATATACAGAATGAGGTTTGGTTCTCGTCATGTCATTCCGCTGATGTTATACTATCACTTTAACAGGTCTGTGAATACAGAATAATCAGCCAGTCCCGAAGATAAAATAATCATGTATCCCCTCCGACACCTTATATTCATACTCAATTTCAGCTTTATTTTTTTGTCTGGTCTGCAGGCCCAGGTGGATACTGTCTATGGTCCAACAACTTTTGAACTGGGTGAAGTTAAAATCACTGCCCGCCTGCAGGATCCGGGCTCTAATGAAATTGGTTTCACAGAGATGACACACTTCAATCGTAAAGATGTTGCAGAAGCATTGCAGCTGATTCCCGGCCTTGATTATTTAAATTCAGGTCCCCGGAATGAATCGGTCATTACAGTAAGGGGATTTAACCTCAGGCAGGTCCCGGTTTACCTGGATGGCATCCCTGTATATGTGACATATGACGGGTACGTTGACCTTGGCAATTACCTGGTCCAGGATATTACAAAGATCTCTGTATCAAAAGGCTTCAGTTCTATTCTATACGGTCCGAATACTCTCGGAGGAGCAATAAACCTGGTAACAAGGAAACCTGAAAAGAAATATGAGTTTGAAGGTTCAACCGGTCTGTATATTGACCAGGGAGGGATAAATGGCTGGCACTCTCATCTTCATGCAGGCAGCAGGATGAAAAACTTTTATTTCCAGGCAGGTTATTCATACCTTGATCGAGAATCATATTCATTATCAAATAAATACGAGCCCATTACCTCAGTATCTGACGGTATCCACAATAATTCTGACCGCAGAAACCTAAAAGTAACCATCAAAGCCGGACTGGCACCAAACAGCACTGACGAATACGCAATCAGTTTTATGACCCAGCAGGGTGAAAAAGGTATCCCGGTATATGCAGGTACTGATCCCAATCAAAGATTGCGATACTGGAGGTTCCCTTCCGTATTTAACCAGGGAGCCCATTTGATCTCAAAAACACATGTCGGACATACTGGTTTTTTAAAAACACGGATTTTTTACGACAGTTATGGAAGTAATTTAAGAAGTTACGATGACTCAACGTACACTTCACAGGAATCAGGTTCATCCTTTACCAGTATTTATGAAGATGATAGCTTTGGCGGAAGTGCTGAATATAACATGGGTTATATTGGAAAACATAACCTCAAGGCAGCCATCCATTATAAATTGGATCACCACAGGGAACACAATACATATCCTGTCAATGAAACTGTCAGGCATATGAAAGACCAGTCCTTTTCGATAGGTGTCGAAGAAGATTTTTCGCTTTCGAAAAATATCCTGATCATTGCTGGTATAAGTTATAATATTCGTGATAATATCCGGGCTGACAATTATTATTCTCCATCCGATTCAATTTTTCCATTCCCTGAAAACAGGGACGATGCATTGAATGCCCAGGTCGGCATGGATTATCATATTTCGAATAACCAGGATATACGGATCAGCCTGGCCAGAAAAACCCGTTTTGGAACGATGAAAGACCGCTATTCTTACAGATTGGGGCGATCCATTCCCAATCCAGCCCTGAAGTCTGAATCTGCTCTCCATGCAGATCTGAGCTATTCGTTCCAGAAACCAGGCCTGTTTCATCTGGATTTGGCCCTTTTTTACAGCCTTCTTGATGATGCCATTCAGCAGGTATATGGTGTCGATCCGGATAACTCTGCAGTATTCCAGCTTCAGAATACAGGCCAGGCAGTTCATTACGGTCTTGAATCAGATATCCTGTTCATGCTTTATAATTCATTCACGACCGGACTACAATATTCTTACGTGGAAAGAAAAAACCTGAGTCAACCTGAATTACTTTTTACCGATGTACCAGCACATAAAATTTTTGGATACCTCAAATATGAAAAGCCTGAGATTTTCTATATACTGCTCAATTGTGGGTTCAATTCCAAAAGACCAAGCACATCGGATGGCATGTTTATAGCAGAGGCATTTTTTCTTTCCAATATTAAAGCTTCACTTAAGATCTGGAAAACCATATTTCTTGAAGGAGGGATCAATAATATTTTTGATGCTGATTACTGCTATTATGAAGGTTATCCTGAAGAAGGGAGGAATTTTGAGTTCATGGTGAGATATTCCTTCAGCAGTAAGTGATACTGAATCCTGAAGTTTAGATGTTTATCAAGGCCTTTAGCAGGGAGCAGGGAGTAAAGAGTAGGGAGTAAGGAGTAAGGAGTAAGGAGTAAGGAGTAAGGAGTAAGGAGTAAGGAGTAAGGAGTAAGGAGTAAGGAGTAGGGAGTAAGGAGTAGGGAGTAAGGAGTAGGGA